>Ga0075163_10001700_pt1 | contig 29659 bp, 28 predicted proteins | sample JI1023141ADNA_FD_71478 | JGI IMG/M metagenome (GOLD analysis project Ga0075163, IMG submission 71478) | Wastewater effluent complex algal communities from Wisconsin, to seasonally profile nutrient transformation and Carbon sequestration -... | ecosystem: Engineered > WWTP > Effluent > Algae...
TGGTGGCGGAGCCGGCGACGCCGAACGACGTATCCGCACTGCCGTCGGTGCCGGAGAAGCGCCCGACTGCCGCGAGGCACGTGATGTCGCCGCCGGTGCACTTGTCGCCGGCGGCGACGATGGCGCCACTGGCGAGCACCCGAAGTGCGCGCACGAAGCTGAAGGAGCTCGCCAGCGCGATGCCGCCGCTGCCGAACGAAGGGTCCAGGGCGCCGTCCGCCAGGAGGCGGATCAAGAAGCCGCTTCGCTTCAGGTTGTCCTCGCGCCAGTAGCCGCCGCCGAGGACGATGCGGCCGTCCGGTTGCACCAGCACCGCCTCCACCGACTCTGCGCCGCCCAGGGGCTTGGTGAAGTCGTACTTGAACACGCCGGCGGTCGCGAAGGAGGGGTCGAGCTTGCCGTCGCTGCCGAAGCGCGCGACCCACACGTCGTGGTTGTTCATGGCAAGATCGTAGGTCTCGCCCACCGCGACGATCTTGTCGCCCGGTTGGATGGCGAGGGCGCGAATTTGCACGTCGAGTGTTGGTGCAGAATACACCGATGACCCCAGGCACCCGAACCACACGTCGATGTCGCCGGCCTTGGGCGGCGGGTGGCCGATGGGCTGCGGCGCGGGAATGCAGGGGGAGATGGGCCCCGGGTTCGGCCCCGGCGCGGCGGCTCGCACCGAGCCTCCGGCGAGCCCCAGCGCCAGCAACATCGCACTACCCAGCACCGCCCGGCGCAGCACAGCTCGAATCGTCATGCTCCGGTGGTAGCACGGACCCACCGGGCCGGGGCGTTTCGGCGTGCTGCTCGGCGCCCGCTCATGCAACGCTCACCACGACCTTGCCGAAGTTCTTGCCGGCCAGGAGGTCGATGAGCCCTTGCGGCGCGTTCTCGAGGCCGGCCACCACGTGCTCCTTGAACTTCACCGCGCCGCTCGCCACCCATGGCGTCATGGCTGCGAGGAACTCCGGCATGCGCGCGCCGTAGTCCTGGCCGATGATGAATCCCTGCATGCGCAGGCGCTTCCGGAGGATGGCGCCGAGAATGAGCGGGCTGCGATCCGGCCCCTCGGGGAGCCGCTCGGCGTTGTAGCTGGAGATGAGCCCACAGACCGGCACCCGCGCCCGGGTGTTGAGCAGCGGGAGCACCGCGGCGAAGACCTTGCCGCCCACGTTCTCGAAGTACACGTCGATGCCCTTGTCGCACGCCGCCGCCAAGCGGGCGCCGAGATCGTCCGCGTAGTGGTCGAGGCACGCGTCGAAGCCGAGCTCCTTGGTGGCGTAGTCGCACTTGTCGGCGCCGCCCGCGATACCCACCACGCGGCATCCCTTGAGCTTGGCGATCTGCCCCACCGCGCTGCCCACCGCGCCGGTGGCCGCCGCCACCACCACCGTCTCGCCGGGCTGCGGCTGTCCGATGTCGAGCAGGCCCATGTACGCGGTGAAGCCCGGCATCCCCAGCACGCCCAGGGCGAGCGAAGGCTTGGCCATCGTCGCGTCGAGCACCTGGAGTCCGCGGCCGTCGGACACCGCGTAGTCCTGCCATCCGGAGTACGCCACCACCAGCGTGCCTTCCGGGAGCGCCGCGTTGCGCGACGCCTGCACGCGCGCGACGGTCGCGCCGACCATCACCTCACCGACCCCCACCGGCGGGGCGTACGAAGGCGCGTCGCTCATGCGCCCGCGCATGTACGGGTCGAGCGAGAGCCAGACGGTGCGGAGCAGGACCTGGCCCTCGGAGAGAGCCGGAACGGCTTCCTCCTCGATGCGAAAGGAGTCTTGGGTGGGCGCCCCCTTGGGGCGGGAGGCCAGGACGACTTTGCGATTCCTATCGGCGGTTTGCGGCATGGGCCCAGGGTACCACCGGGCACCACCGGGGGCGCCGGAAGACCGCCCCCACGAAAAACGACCGGGCGCTGACGGATTCGCGGGGCCCGCCACAAGACCACGTCGATGGACCTCCCCACCGCCGCCAGCCCCGAAAGCTCCGCATCCAACGCACGCCAGGAAGAAGCCCGGGTGGCGGCCGAGGTCGGCTCTGCCCGCGCGCGCCGCACGCTGCCGCTCCTCGACCGCGTGTCGGTCGCCAGCCCCTGCCCCGCCCGCTGGGAGGAGATGACGGGGACCGACCAGGCCCGCTTCTGCGGCGAGTGCAAGAAGAACGTCTACAACCTCAGCGCCATGACGCGCGATCAGGCGGAGGCTTTCCTCTCCCAGGCGGAGTCGCCGTGCGTGCGCTTCTACCAACGTGCCGACGGCACCATCATCACGTCCGACTGCCCGGTGGGCATCGGCCGCAAGCGGCGCCGCACGTGGTTCGCATCCATGGCCGCCACCGCGGTGGCCGCCCTCGCGGGTCTGGGCTTCATCGCCACCCGACGCGTGCGTCAGGGCGAGATGGCGATGACCGGCGTCGTCGCGATGCCGGAGCCTTCGCAGCGGGTGACCGCCGGCCTGGCGACCTTCACGCCCGACGTACCGCCGGACGTGCCGACGGCGACGCCGAGCGCGAGCATCGCGCCGCATCCTCACGCGCAGAAGCGGGGACGCTGAAGCCTATCAAGGGCTCGTGAGGATGAGCGCCGTCTTGGTGGCGTCGCCGGTGAAGCTGACCTTGTAGGTCTTGTCTCCCTTCTTGGCCTCGAGGCGAATCGCGCGTCCGGAGGGAGATGGGTCGTCCTTGACGAGAGTCCAGCCACCTTGCTTGAGCGCGTCTTTGACTTCGGTGACCACGACGTCGCGACCACGCGGGACCTGGTAGACGGAGATCTTCCCGCCACCGCCGGGTGCCGCCGAAGGCGCTCCGGCGTCCTTGGGAAGGGGAAAGTCGGCGCTGCCCTTGGCGGTGTCGGTGCCCGGGTTGGCACTGGGGACGATACTGGGCACGGACGAAGGGAGCGCGGCCACGCCGGTTCCCACCGCCGCGGTCGCCGAGGTGGGCACGTCGGTGGAAGAAGTCGTGGGGATTGCGCTCGGCGTCGTCTCCGGCACCAGGGCGGGCGGGGGCGAGCCCCCACCGCAAGCGACGAGACAACCGAGAACGGCCAAAGCTGGAAGGGATCGGATCATGGATGGGGAACGTATCCGACTCGCGCCGCTTACAGGCGGCCGGGCGTGTATGCTCCAGCCACCATGCGCGCCATGACCATTCACGAGTACGGCGGGCCCGAGGTATTTCGTCTCGAAGAGCTGCCCAAGCCCACGCCGGGCCCCCGCGACATCCTGGTGCGGGTCTGCGCGGCGGCGGTGAACCCGGTGGACTGGAAGGTACGGAGCGGTGGTCAGCGGAACATCATCCGGCTGCGCTTTCCCTGGGTGCTGGGGCTCGACGTCTCCGGCGTGGTCGAGGCCGTGGGCGCCGAGGTCACGCGCTTTCGGGTGGGCGACGAGGTGTGGTCGTCGCCGACGCATCGGCGTCCCGGCAGCTACGCCGAGTACATGTGCATCGCCGAGGACGAGGCCGCCAAGAAGCCGAAGAACCTCTCCCACGACGAAGCGGCCTCGATTCCGCTGGTGGGCCTCACTGCCTACCAGTGCGTGGTCGAGAAGGGGCGGCTCACGCGCGGGCAAACCCTCCTGGTGCACGCAGGCTCCGGCGGTGTAGGCGCGTTCGCCATCCAGCTGGGCAAGCACCTGGGTGCCCACGTGGTCACCACCTGCAGCGGCAAGAACGCCGACTTCGTGCGGGAGCTGGGGGCCGAACGCGTGGTCGACTACACCAAGGAGTCGTTCGCCGACGTGCTCGAGAACGTCGACGTCATCCTCGACTCCATGGGCGAACCGGCGTTCGACGGCAACCTGAAGGTGATTCGCAAGGGCGGGCGCATCTCCAACATCACCGTCGATGTCCCGGCCCAGGTCGCACGCTACGGCCCCTTCTTCAGCCTGTTCACGCTGGCCTGGACCATGATCTGGATGCACGTGTGGCCGCTGCTGAAGAAGGGCGTGCGCCTGCGGCACGTCATCAAGCGCTGCGACGGGCGCCAGCTGGAGATCATCGCCTCGCTGGTGGAGGCCGGCGTGATCCGGCCGGTGGTGGAGCGGGTATTCCCGCTGGATCACGTGACCGAGGCGCATCGCGTGAGCGAGACCCACCGCGCGCGCGGCAAGCTGGTGCTCCACGTAGCCGACTGAGGTTGCGTCAGTCGAAGCAGCAGAAGTACCGGGAGCCGCCGCCGGTCTGGTTCGCGGCCCGGGTGCAGGAAGGGTCTGGCGCGCAGGGCTCGCCCTGATCCGTGGCGCACGCCGCCATGTTCTCGCCGGCAGCGCAACGACCGCCGCTCTCCGGCAGCGTGATGCACGCGGCAGGTACGCAGGTGGCCCCGTCGGCGCCCGCATCGACGGCGGCGGCATCGAAAGAGGCCGGGGCGTCGGAAGCCGCATCGGAAGCCGAAGCGTCGTTGGACGATGCCGCGGGCGCGGGGCCCCCTGGCGAGCTGGAGCACCCCACTGCAGACATCGCGACAACCATGCAGAGTACATATTCATGACGCATCGAAGGGCTCCTGCGCGCGGGCTTCGCGCGGCGAACGGGACACCTCCTTCTTGCGCCGAGCGGAGCGGCGTTGCTCCTTAATGCCCCTTAAGTCCCGCCGCGGACTTCGAAGGGGACGAGCCGGGATTCTTCGCCCCCCAGCCCTCGCACGAAGACCTGGACGGCGTAGCGCCCGGGCACCAGGCGCCGCTGCTCGGTGGTCGCCGACGCGCCGGTGCCCACCCATCGCGCGTACGTCCCGGCGACCTCCAGCGACACTTCGAGAACCCCGTTCGGCGCCAGCTCGACCAGCGCCTCGTCGCGATAGGGCCCGGACTGAAAGACGTCGGTGAGCGGCTTGCCCTCGCTATCGGTGAAACGCGCCGAGAGATGGCGGTCCGGCAGGCGATAGGTCGCGGCGGTGGGGTTCGGATTGCGTAGCCGAACGAGCACGTGCGCGCCCTCGCCCGGGACCAGCACCGCGCGTTCGAGCGCCACCGACACCTCACCGCGCGCCCCTTCGTTGGCCTGTGGCAGACCGCACCAGCTTCCGGCGCGTACGCCGTTGGGCGTGCGCTCGCTCTCGTGGCACGCGCAGGGCCATGCATCGTCCTCCAGCAGGGCAGCGCTCACGCGCAGGGTCGTCACGCCGCTGCAGGAAGCCGGGAGGTCGATACGGCGCGCGGAGACGGTAGGCACCCCGTCGGACACGCAGGGACCGCCGGCGACGGAGGTGCATCCCTGGCGAAGCGCGGGCGGCGGCTCCGAGACGCGCGGAGCCCCCACCTCTGCCTGCGAGCCACCGCAGCCCATCAGGAGGCACACGGCCATGGCTGCCGCGCCGGCGTTCACGCCGTGGTGTGAAGGAACGTTGACGGAGCGGGTGGTTGCCGGTGTCTTGTGCACGCTTCGGGCCTCGCCCACCGCCCTAGCAACGGCCGTGCCGGGACGACCATACTTTTCTCGACGGAAAGGTGCAGTCGCCTACAATCGCTCCCCCATGAAGCCTCGAAACTACGGCGCCATCGCGCTGCTTGCGGTGTTCACCTTCTTCGAGCGCTTCGCCTACTACGGCTTCCGGTCGACGGCGTTTCTCCGGCTCATGCACGAAGGGGGCATGGAGGGGGCGCGCATCCGCACGGTCATGTCGTTCACGCCCGGGGCACTGGTGCTTGGACTGATGATCGGTGGCGGCCTGTCGCTGGCCACCCGGAACCGTTTTCTGCTCGCCGCGGCAGCGCTGCTCCTCGCCCTGATTCAAGGATTGGCAGCAGCATTTCCACTGGCAGGCATCGTGATCCTCCCGGTCGCCGCCGGCCTGGTCCGCCCGCTCGTATACCTGGCGGCAGCCGAGGAGATCGACCAGGAGGGACGGGTCTGGAAGGCGGTGGCGGTGGGCGTCGTCATCTATGGCGCCAACAACGCCGGTGCCTTCTTCTCCTCGCTGGTGGCGCCCGGCGCTCGTGAGGTCTCGCCCGTCCTCGGCTCCGCGGTCCCGGTGGTGGGAGCCGTAGCTGCGATGATTCCCTGCGTCGTCCTGGCGTTCGCGCTTCCGGGCGCTCCGTTCCGCTGGGGCTCGCACGAGGCGTTGGTCGTCGGCGCGCAGCCGGCCCCCTATCGTCCGGAGCCGGCGGTCAGCCGCGCCACGAGCGCGCCGAGCCCGTGGATCCTGGCCCTGGTCATCGGCGCCATGCTCTTCTCGAACTGTGCCCAGGACGCTCAGGGAAGCGCGGCGTTCGAGGCGCTGGAGCGAGGCTCCAGCAGCAGCGTGCGATGGGTAACCATGCTCAACCCGCTCGTCGTCGTCTTCGTGGGCGTGCTGGTGGCCTCGCTCGGGGGCTACCTCGCGAGCACGCGGTCTCGGGTGTCACCAACGTGGCCGTTCGGGGCAGCGCTGGGCGCGCAGGTGCTGGCCGTGGCGATCACCGCCGTCGCGTTCATCAGCCTCTCGTTCGCCGCCGCCGTAGGCGGCACTGTCCTCGACGCGCTGGCCGAAGGCGTGGCAGCTCCCATCGCGCTGGGTTACGTGCTCGGCACGCTCTCCTCTCGATGGGTCGGCGTCGTGGGCGCAGGATACGGCGTGGTCACCAGCGTGGCCGGCGCAGCGCTGTCGCCGCTCCTTGGCCACCGCGAGGCGATGGTTCCGGTCCTGGTTCTCTCTGCGCTGTTCCTGCTGGTGGCCGCGGTGTCGACGCTGGTGCTCGGCCCGCGCTTGCATCGCGGCAGCGACCAGGCGACGTGACCGCTACTTCGTGCAGTACTTGGTAGCGCCGAGCTTGCAGGCCTTGGCGTAGAGCTCGGCCGACTTGGCTGCGTCGCGCTTGGCGCCCATGCCGAGCTTGTAGGCGCGGCCGGCGTTGACGCACCCGTCCTCGTTGTCGGCCGCGCACGCCTTCTCGAAGTACTCCACGCCGCGCGGCAGATCCTTCTTGGTGCCGAGCCCGTCGTAGAGGATGGCGCCGGCCAGGTTGCAAGAGAAGGCATGGGTGGTCTGATCCGCCTGCGCACAGCCGGGTTCGAGGAGCGGGAGCGCCTTGGCGTATTCCTTGGTGCGGAACAGCGCAAGACCCTGTACAATACACCCATCTTCGAACTTGGCGGCGCAGGCCTTGCTCGCGAAGGGCAGCGCACCGGTATTGTCCGGCGGGTCGCGGTCCACCAGCAGGCCAGCAGCGGCGCGGCACCCGCTGAGCGATCCCTTGTCGCAAGCCTTCTTGAACAGCTCCAAGGCCTTGACCGGGTCCTTGCTGGTGCCGAGCCCTTGTAGCTCGCTGCGCCCGAGGCGCGCACAGGCGTCGCCGTCGTCGAGGTCGCAGCCCTTCTTGGCGAACTCTCGGACCTGATCGTACTTCTTGTCGATGTTCTCGAACTCGGCCACCCGACCGCAGGCGTGTCCGTTCTTGTCGGTGCACGCGGTGCGGTAGAGGTCGGCGGCCTGCGTGGGGAACACCTTGGCATCCTTGTCGTAGAGCTTGTCGGCGATGCGCACGCACTCGGCGGGGGCGCCGGCCTTGCACGCCCGCGCGTCGGCACCGCAGGTGATGAAGAAGGTCTGATTGGTGGTCCCGAAGCCCTTCTGAACGGTCACCGTGCCAGTGCAGAAGTCGTCGCCTTTCGTGCCCGTGAAGTCGAAGGCCTTACCGTTCCTGGTGAGCGTGACGTTGCTCACGCCTTGCGACTCCACGTAGGCCTGCGCGTCGCGCTTGGAGGGGCCGCAGCCCACGACGGTGGCGGCGAGGACGACGGACGCGCAGAAGAGAGAGGTGCGGTGCATGGGGACAGACAGCGCACCAAACCCTGCGTGACCTGTCAACGAACCTGGGTCGGTCAGGTGCGGCAGTGCGCGTGCACCTCGACGTACGCGTCGCGGTCGAGGCCGCTGGGCGGCGACACTTCCGGCGCGACGCCGTGGTACGTGAAGCGCGTCACGACGTCCTTACGCTGCACCGCCTCGCCGACCTCGGCGTTCTGAAAGCTGGGCCACGCGTAGGGCGCGCGCTCCGGGCCGGGTACGTTCAGCGTGTAGAGCTGCCAGGTCTCGACGCTGGTGCGATCGGGTGCGCCGCGCGCATAGACCCAGCCCACCTCCTTGCCGCTCTGGGTGATGCGGTAACGCACGTAGGTCCGCTCGTCGACCGGTACGAACGGGGCCGCCGGCGCGTGCGCGTTCGGCCCCATCATGGAAGGTCACGGGCATCCGGAGCCCGCCTCGAATACTTCTCTTCGCGGTGTCGATGCATGGTGTTCCTCGTCGGTTCGGTGGGGGGTTCGATGATTCAGGCTCAGCCGGGCGGGCGCGCGAGCCGACGCAGGACCAGGAGCTCGAGGGCATGTCCGCCGCGCGCGGCGGCGTGCGTCGTCGGCGACATCGCTCCGTCTGCTCCGGCCAGGTCTTCCCAGGCCCGGGCAACGAGCACGAGGTCGTCGCCGTCCGACGGTCCCTGCGCGGGCTCGCGGAGGATGGGCGACACGATGACCAGCGCCTCCGCCGGCTCGGCGGCCTCGTTGCGGAGCTGGAAGAGCGTTCCCGCCTCGCAGGCCGCCAGCTCGCGCGGGCCGAGCTCCACCCGATGCTCGCGATCGCCGGAGCCTTTCATCTGTACGAAGAGCCGGCCCGAGAGCACGAGCACCAGCTGGTTGGAGGAAGAGTAGGCGTACACCCACGAGTGACTACCCGGCGCCAGGCGCACGGTGGAGAGGCTCACCTCTCCGGTCGCAGCGCTCGGGAGCTCCTCGGGCGAGGGCTCGCTCGCGCCGGCGCAGGTCGCGAGGAAGGCGCTCACCTCGACCCCATTGGAAACCGGCGCATAGCCCGTGATAGCGAAGACTCGATTCATCATGGCTCTCCCGGGGTCACGCGCATTCGGCTCGAGGACGCATACCGAGCGGCGTGAATGGAGCTCCGGGCCGGGCGGCATTCGTTTGCCGCCCGGCCCTTTGCCTGCGTGACTGGCCCCCGGCCCGAAATCGGTGACCGATGGTCGGCGAGCGTCTCGTCTCGTCGCGGTCATGTGGGTGGTTGCCGCGCCTTCCGAATGTGATGCAAAAAGGCGAAAATCCTCTGGCCTAGATGGGTGGGAAAGCCCCCATTCCCCACATATGGACCGTGATAGCCTGGAATTACCCATGAGTTTCGATCGGGACGCGCCGGGTGCGGAGCATGCGGAGGAACGAGCGCGGGCGGCCCTCGCGGCGGGCGACGCGAACCTCGCCACCACGTTGGTGCTGCGTACCTACGGGCCCGAGGTGCAGGCCTTTCTGTGGTCGCTCCACCGCGACGAGGGCGACGCCGCAGAGGTGTTCGCGATGTTCGCCGAGGCCATCTGGAAGGCCGCGCCCACCTTCGAGGGGCGCTCGTCGGTGCGAACCTGGACCTATGCGGTGGCGCGCCGCACCTCGCTTCGCTATCGGCGCGACCGCCGACGGCGAGAGGCGCGCTTCCAGCCGTTCCCGGACGACCCGGCGCTCGCCGAGGTGGAAGCGAAGGTGCGAACCGAGACCCTCACCGCGCTGCGCACCGAGCAGCGGAGTCGGCTGCTGGCACTGCGTGAGTCGCTCCCGCCCGACGAGCAGACGCTGCTGATGCTCCGGGTGGATCGCAAGCTCGCCTGGAACGATCTGGTGGCGGTGATGCACGACGAGGCCGAGCCGCCGCCCTCTGGCGACGCGCTGAAGCGCGAGGCCGCGCGCTTGCGGAAGCGCTTCCAGACCATCAAGGAGAAGCTCCGCGAGGCCGCGCGTCAGGCCGGCCTCCTGGACGCCGCGGGAACGTGACGGAGGAGCGCCCGCGAGAGCCGGAGCCCGAAGCGGAGACGCTCGGCGCCGAAGCCTCGTCGTTCGACGCGGCCCACACCGGCTGGTCGGTCACCGTGGACTCGTTCCTGGCGGAGGTGGCCAAGATCTCTCGGGTACCGGCCGCGCTCACCACGCCTCGGTCCATGGAACGCGGCCGCGTGGTGGCCAAGCGCTACGAGCTGGCCGAGCACGTGGGGCGCGGCGCACACGGCACCGTATGGTCGGCGCACGACGCGGTGACCGGCAACGTCGTTGCAGTGAAGCTGCTCGTGGCTTCTTCGCCAGCCCACGCAGCCGACATCCGGGCCGAGATCGTCGCACTGCGGCGCTTGCGTCTTCCCGGCGCCGCGCACCTCATCGACGAGGGCATCGAGGAGGGAGCCGTGTTCGTGGTGATGCCCCTCTTCGTGGGGCGGCCCTTTCCGGGGCTGCCGGTGCCTGCGCCGTGGGATCGACTCCGAACCCCCACCGAGCGGCTCCTCGACGTGCTCGGCCGCGTGCACGAAGCGGGCATCGTCCACCGCGACTTGAAGCCGGCCAACGTCCTGGTGGACGCCGAGGGGTTTCCCACGTTGCTCGACTTCGGACTCTCGCAAGGCAGCCTCTTCGAGGCCGCCACCGACGACGGACGCATTCTCGGTACGCCGGCCTACCTCTCTCCGGAGCAGGTGGTGGGCGGGCACGTCGGCCCGCGCGCCGACCTGTACGCGGTGGGCACCATGCTGTTTCGCAACCTCTCCGGCCGCTATCCGCACGAGGCGCGGGAGATTCGCGAGCTCTTGGCGGCGAAGTTCTCGGCCCCGCGGTCGCTCCTCGAGGTGGCACCCGCTACCCCGCCACACGTGGCCGAGGTCGTCGATGCTCTCCTGGCGCCGGCCCCGGAAGATCGACCGGCGTCCGCCGCCGAGGTCCTGCAGCGGCTGCGCGGAGAGCCGGTCACCGGTCCACCCTCGCGCACCTGGTCGAGCGCGCCCCGCGAAGCGCCCGCCACGACACTGTCGCACGAAGATCTTCACACGCTCTTCGCCGACTCCGGCCGGCTCGACTGGATTCGCGAGGACGGCGCACGCATTCTCCACCGACAAACCGACGGAGATCCAGCGCGCGTGGCCGAGGTGGTCGAGCGGTGGGTGGCGGAAGGTCGCTTCCGCTGGAGCGGCGAAGCCGCAGACGGCTTGATCGTGCACCGCGCGACCCTCGAACGCATCGAGGCGCAACAGCTGGCGGCGACCTTTCCGGAAGGGCTCGACGCGTTCGTGGCCGCTTCGGTGGCGCACGCACGGGCGATGGCCGAAGCCGGATGGCTGGGCAGCGCCATCGCCACCCTGCACGAAGCCATGCTGCGCCTGCGGCGCGAGCCTGCGCTGTCGGTACCTTGGCTGGAGCAAGTGCTGACGTTCTGGGCCGAAGTGGCGCTCTCCGACGGCGCACCGGATGCCCTCGACCGCGTGCTTTACGAGCTCTGTCGGTGCGGTGGCGTATCCAACAACCTGGCCCAGCTCGAAGATCTCGTGCGCGCGGCGCTGGCGGTGGGAGCCTGGACCGAGCGCGCGCTGGAGCTCGCGTCTGCGGTCCCGCCGCTCGAGAGCCCCGCGCTCGAGCGGCTCCGGCACTCGGTGCGGGTCATGGCCGCACGGCGCACCTCGCGCGAACGCGAGGAGCAGCTCATCGCCGAGCTCGACACCTGGGCGGGCAGCTCGTCCGACCCCATGGCCAAGGATGCGTTCGCCGGGTGGCTCGGGCGGTTGCGCTACCGCCAAGGTGCGTTTCGCGAAGCGGCGACGCTGCACATGGCGGCTGCGGACGGCGGGCTGTGGGCAGCGGCCCGAGCGACCGCCCTGGCGCAGGCGGCATCGGCTCTCATGGAGGCATTCGCCTTCGAAGAGGCCGACGTGCTGGCGCGACGATCACTCTCGCTCTTCGGCGCCACACGCCACACGTTCGGCCGCGCCCAGGCCGAGTGGATCGCCCGGCACCTGGCGTATCGCCGCGGCGAGGCCACCGCCGCCGATCCCGCATGGGTCGACGAGGTCGCTCGCCTGAACCTGCGCGATCTCGAGGGGCTCTGCTGCCTCACCGAGGCGGCGCTGGCGTTCCGGGCGAACGACGCCGCGCTGACCACCGATCTCGCCCGACGCGGAGAGCGCGCGTGGGGGAGCCTCGGCGAGAACGCGGGGGCCGGCCTGCTGGTGTCGGCGCTCGCCCTGGTGCACGCCCCGGACGCTCGCGCGCGCGCCCGAGATCTAGCGGCCCGCGCCCTCGCCTGTACCACCCCCGGCGTCGGCATCCAGGTTCTGGGCCTCCTGGCCAAGCACGGCATCGAGCTGCACGCGGAAGATCCGCGGGTACGCGACCTCGCCAACCACATCCCCGCAAAGCACTGGAGCTTGCGCGTGGACGTGCTCTCGGTCTCCGAGGCGCTGGCCGCCCTGCACGGCGGTGACGCAGTGCTCGTATCACCTCACTTGCAGGCGCCGCGAACGCACTGACCGCGGCACAGCTTGTAGTCGGGATGGCACTTGCACACGTCGTCGATGCATACGAAGTTACCGGTACACTGACCATCGCCGGTGCACCGTCCGCCCGGGGGCACGCGGTCGTAGCACTTCGCCTGGTAGCAGTTCTGGTTCGCCGCACATGGGTGATCGCACGCGCCGCAGTGATTCTCGTTCGACGACAGGTCGACGCACTCGTCTGCGCCACACAACGACGTTCCGTTGGCGCAGAGCTCGCAGACCGACGTGTGCTCGTAGACGCCGCAGTGCTCGTTGGCCTTGCACACGCTCCCGCAGCCGCAATCGTTCCGCGTCCTGCCCGGACTGCGGCAGGTGTTGCCACACCGCATCGCGCCGTCGATACAAGAGCAGCCGCCCGGGTAACACTTCTCGAGATAGCCGCAATCTTCGTTGCGCGTACACGGCGTGAACGAGCTGGCCGGAGGGGGGTGGACGCCGGCGTGCGCGCGCACCGTCGCGTTGGCACTGGCGCTCGGGGCGCTCAGGGGGGCAAGCGGTGCGACGCTGGGCTCGGCGGTGGCGGTGGATGCTTCGGTGAGCGCCGGGGAGGCGGTGACGACGTGCGACACCGAGCGACGCGCGATGCGCGAGACCGCCAGGTACCCGCCGGCGCTGGCGGCGATGGCCAGCCCCACCGCCAGCCCACCGCGAAGCACGCGCGGGGCGCGTCCCGCGACCGGCCTTCGCGCCAGCCACGCTTCGAGGGCGTCTCGCATGACGCCGGCAGATCCGAAGCGAGCCGCGGCATCCGGGCTCATGGCGGTGGCGACCACCGCCGCGAGCTCCGCCGGAACGCCTGGCGCCACGTCGAGGAGGGGCGTGGCAGCGCCGGCCATGGCTCGCACTACCTGCCGCAGCGGCGGCTCGCCGTCGATGGGTGCGCGCCCCGCCAGCGCGGCGTACAGACACCCGCCCGCGCCGTAGATGTCCGTGCGCGCGTCCACCCGCTGCCCACGGGCTTGCTCCGGCGCCATGTAGGCCGGGGTTCCGAGAATCTCCCCGGTCTTGGTGAGTGACGGCGCGTCGATGGCGCGCGCCAGACCGAAATCGAGGATCTTCAACACCTCGCCTTCGGTCCCGGGATTCACCACGAACAGGTTCCCGGGCTTCAGATCGCGATGGATGATGCCCAGCCCATGCGCACGTTCCAGCGCCGAGAGGAGGTGGGAGACCAGGCGCGCCGCACGCGCCGGGGCAAGTGGACTTTCCTTGTAGAGTGCAAATAGCGTCTTCCCCTGGAGGAGCTCCATGGCGAGGAACACCTGCCCCGGAGCGTCACCTCGGCCCACGTCGAGCACCTCGACGATGTGCGGGTGGCGCAGGGCTTTGAGCGCCGCCACCTCGCGCTGGAAGCGGTCCTCCTGCGCCGGGTCGACCGCTGCGAGGACCTTGATGGCCACCTCGCGCCCGGAGCCGTGGTCGGTGGCCTTGTAGACCACACCGAACGCCCCGCGACCGATCACCTGCCCGATGAGGTAGCGACCGCCAAGGACTCGTGGAGCGCGCATACGGCTCTTCAGGCGACCAAAGCGCCGCCCTTCTGTCAACGCGTCTCGCACTCGGCCATCTGGCAATAGCCGCTGCACGCGTGCCAGCGGTTCGGACATACGCACGTTCCGTCCACGCAGTTCGACGTCCGGGGGCACTCACCTCCCTGACGACACGCCGCTCCCAGGGGCACCGTACGGTAGCAGCGCCCGGCGGAGCAACGCTCTCCGGCTTTGCACGCACGCCCGCACGCGCCGCAGTGGGCGTCGGAGAAGGCCAGGTCGACGCAGCGCTCTCCACCGCAGGGAGCCTCTCCGTCACGGCAGCTCTCGCAGTGGCTGGTATCTCCGCTACTGACGCAGATCTCGTTCTCTTTGCACACGGTGCCGCAGCCGCAGTCGAGGCGCTCGGTTCCTGCGATGCGACAGCGATTGCCGCAGCGGCGCGCGCCGCTCACACACGAGCAACCGCCGGGATAGCACTTCTCGAGCTCGCCACACTGGTCGTTGCGGGTGCACGGCGTGAACGAGCCAGCCGGCGCAGCCCCCGAAAGCGGAGCGGTTCGCGGCAGCGCCAGCGACGCAGACGCGGGCGCCAGCGGTGCCAGATCGGTCACGGACGTGGCACCGGTGGCCACCACCTCGGGCGAGGTGGTGACGCGGTGGTCCACTTCCTTCTTCGAGAGCCGTGCGACCACGAAGTAGCCCCCGGCGGCCGCCACCGAGGCCAGCACCACCGCCAGCGCCACACGACCGAGGCGTGACCTCGCAGGCCGTTGGGCGGCCAACCACCCGTCGAGCGCCTCGCGCATCTCCCGCGCCGAACCGAATCGGGCGGAAGGCTCCGGCGCCATGGACCGCTCCACCAGCGCCGCCAGCTCCGGTGGAGTCCCCGGCGCCACCTCACGAAGCGGCGTCGCCCCACCCGCCATCGCGCGAACCACCTGCTGCACCGGAGACGCGCCTTCGATGGGCGGCCGACCCGCGAGAGCTGCGTAGAGACATGCCCCCGCGGCGAACAGATCCGTCCGCTCGTCGACCCGCTGCCCCCGCGCCTGCTCCGGCGCCATGTACGCCGGCGTGCCGAGGATGTCGCCGGTCTTGGTGAGCGAAGGCGCGTCCACCGCACGCGCCAGACCGTAGTCGAGCACCTTCAGCGTCTCGTCCGTGCCCGCCCCCACCACGAACAGGTTCCCCGGCTTCAGGTCGCGATGCACGATCCCCAACGCGTGCGCTCGCTCCAGCGCCGTGAGCAACTGCACGATCAGGCGGACCGCCCGCGCCGGCGCCAACGGCATTTCCTTGCATAGTGCATACAAAGTCTTCCCCCGCAGGAGCTCCATGGCCAGGAACACCTGCCCCGGCCCGTCCGCCGGCCCCACGTCCACCACCTCGACGATGTGCGCGTGCCGCAGCGCGCGCAAGGCATCGACCTCTCGCCGGAAGCGCCCCTCCTGCTCCGGGTCCACCGCCGTCAGCACCTTGATGGCGAGCGCCCGACCGGTGCTCCGATCGGTCGCCTCGTACACCACCCCGAAAGCCCCGCGACCGATCGGACGACCCAGCAGGTAGCGACCGGCCAGCGTGCGCGGCCCCGCGTCCACGCTACTCCTTCAACACGGTCGCGGCGCCACCGCGAATCTCCAGCGCTTGCACCGGCCCGCCGTAGTAGCGCGAGAGGCCCACGTCGATGCGCCAGGCCTTGCCGTCGCACACGCTGTTGATGCCGCCCTTCTGCACGGTGTGACCCATGACCAACCGTTTGGCCGAGAGCGACTCCAGCGTTCGTGCGAGCTTCTCGCAGGCGGCGTCCGCAGGCGTCCCATCGGAGTAGAGGCGCGTCCACACCGGGCCGTCGTCGGCGAGCACGCCCTCCGGGGGGCGCGGCGCCTTCCCGAGCAGCCAATCGCGAGTGCCGTCGTTGACCACGTCGATGCCCATCGTGACGTGCTTGGGGAGCACCCCGCCGTGGACGAACACCGTGTCGCCGACGCGCACGATGACCGGATGGTCTGCCAACTTGAGGGCGTAGGCACCACCCGGGCTGAAGGCGACGGCGCGCCCGCGTGCATTGGGCTCCACGTCGTCGGGCTTGCCGGTGTGCGGGTCGAGGTCGGCGAAGGCCGCCAAACCTCCGGGCGTGACATAGCGAAAGTCGTGGGCGGCGTTCATGAGCTCGTGATTGCCCGCCATGGCGATGAGCTCTCCCCCCGCGGCCTTTGCCTGCACCCGAAGTCTCTCGAGGAGGTCGAGGATCTTCCGGTCGTCGTCGCCGCGGTCGACGGCGTCGCCGGTTTGCACCAACACCAGATTGCCGCCAATCCAGGCGTCCTTGTCGTCGATGGCGCCGGCCTTGCGGAACACCCGGCGCGCCATGTCGAGGTCGCCGTGAAGGTCGCCCACCGCCACCACCCGTGGGGCTTCCGGACGCGAGCTCCGCTCGGAGAGCGCGACCTTCACCACTTCGGGCTTCGGCGCTGGGGGACCGGGCTGAGGCTCCTGCTTGCGGTCGCAACCGACCGCAAAGGCCGCGACCAGCGCGAGCGTCGATGGAAACAAGAGGGCGCGGCTCATCCGATGATCATGGCCTCCGAGACCGAGAGCGATTTTCCATCCTGGAAGCGGCGCAGATTCCAGCGCCCGAAGAGCTCCGGCTCCTTCTCGGTGACGAGGTGCTCCGCCACCAGCTTGCCGATGATCGGCGCCATCATGAAGCCGTGCCCCATGAAACCGGACGCCTGGTAGAAACCGCCGACGCCGTCGACCCAGCCGAGGATGGGATTGGCATCGGGCGTGAGATCGTAGCACCCGGCCCACTGGCGGAGGACGCGCACGGAGCCGAGGATCGGGCAGGTGCGGGTGAGCGCGCGCGCATAGAGGCCGAGGAAGGCGTGGGAGCTCGTCTGGTCGATGCCCGCCGGCGCACGCTCCTGGCTGATGCCGCCCACGATCTCGCCGCGTGTCGACTGGCTGAAGTAGAGGCCACTCTCCAGGTCGGCCACCAGCGGGCCGAGCCACGGCTTGAGCGGCTCGGTGGAGCAGATCTCGTGGCGGTGCGGATGGTTCGGGAGCTGGATGTCGAGCTTGCGGGCAATCTCCGGGGACCAAGCGCCGCAGGCGTTGATGACCACGGTGGTATCGACGCGATAGGGCTCGCCCACGCGCTCGCCTCGAGTGTCGACCGCCGCGAGGCGCACGCCCCCGATGTGGCCGTTGACCACATCGAAGTCCACGAGCTCGGTGAAGGTGGCGAGCTTGACGCCCAGCTTCTCGGCGCCCTGCGCGAAGCCCCACACGAAGGGCCAGGGAAACACCACCGCGTCCTTGGGGTTGAAGCTGGCGGCCACGAGGCCTTCGGTGGAGAGCTCCGGCACCACGCGCTGCGCCTCTTGCGGCGAGAGCATGGCGGTTTCGAGACCGAGCTTCTCCTGGAGCGCCACGCTGGCCTCGAGCGCACGACGCTTGGCCTCGGAGCGCACCAGGAACAGATAGCCGCCCTGGCGGAACCAAACGTTGATCTTCATCTCGGTGGCGAAGTCACGGCACATCCGCAAGCTCTCTTGCATGAGCTGGATGTTCGCCTCGCTCGACCACTGCGCGCGAACGCCGCCGCCGTTGCGCCCGCTGGCGCCGCCGCAGAGGTAGGTGCGCTCCACCACCAGCACGTTGGTCTGGCCGCGCTTGGCCAGCTGGTAGGCGATGGAGAGGCCCATGATGCCGCCCCCGATGATGACGACGTCGGCTTGCATGTCAGCCGTACCCGAGGCGCACCAGGGCCTGGCGATGGGTCTCCGGCGGCCCCGAGAGCACACCGTCGACGTTGCCCAGCTCCACGGTGCGGTAGTCGAGGAGCTTGCCCTTGGCATCGGTGAGGATGCCGCCGGCTCCCACCACGATGGCCTCCGGCGCGCACGAGTCCCAGCGCTTGCCTGCGTTCTGCGTCTGGGCGTACAGGTCGACCTCGCCGGTGGCCACCTTGATGGCCTTGAGCCCCGCGCTGCCGTAGGGAATCAGGTTCTTCGCCCCGAGCTTGGCCAGCGCCGCGTCGATCTCCGGACTGCGGTGCGACCGCGAGATGACCACGTCGGCCTCGCTCAAGTTGCGTGCAGTATGCACAGAGATGGGCATGCGCACGCCCCCTTCCAGGAGGAACGCCCCCAGGCCCGGCCCGCCGGCGTAGGTGACGAACGGGAGCGGCCGGGTGACGACCCCGAGCACCGGGCGTCCGGCTTCGATCATGCCGATCATCACCGCGAACTCGCCGCTTCGGCGCACGAACTCCTGGGTGCCGTCGAGAGGGTCCACGAAGAAGACGCGATCGGCCCGCTCGTGGCCGGCCCAGGTAGCCGGATCGCTCTCTTCGGCGACGATGGGGGAGCCGGGAAACGCGGCGGAGAGGCGCTCGACGATGAGGGTATTGGCGGCCTTGTCGGCGCGGGTGACCGGGTCGTCCTTGCCCTTGTACTCCACGTCGAGGTTGCCCTGCTCGTAGATGCCGCGAATCAGGTGGGCGGCCTCCTCGGCGATGGCGATGACCTTGTCGAGGGCCGCGGCGTGCTCCGCGCGGGCGCTCACAGCTGCACCCCGGCGTGCTCGAGCACCCGATAGACCTCGCGGATGTCTTCGTCGGACATGTAGCGGGGGCCGGCTCCCACCTCGCGGACGATCTCCTTGAGCTGCTCCTCGCTCTTGGGCCCCAGCACCGCCGACGACACCACGTGGCTCGCCAGAACGAAGCGCACCGCAGCGGCGCGGAGCGAGTGAATCTCCCCCTTCACCAGGAACCGGAGCATGTCGAGGCTGTCGATGCGGCTCTCGAGCTCGGTGCGGGTCCAGCGATCGTTGCGGTGGTCGCCCTCGGCGAACACGCGGTCCTTGGCCCACATGCCGGTGAGCACGCCGTAGCCGAGCACCGAGCGGGCCAGCACGCCGGTACGCGCCACCATCACGTCGCCGGTGATGCGGTTCACGTCGATCATCTGCTGCAGGTTGTAGGGAAGCTCCACCACCGCGGCCCCCTGATCGATGGCCATGCGCGCGATCTCGTGGTTGCCGGCAGCCACGCCCCAGTGGCGGATGATGCCCTTGTCGACGAAGCCCTTCATGACGCCGGCGATCCCGCCGCGGAGCAGGAGCTCCTCGCTGGGATGGTGCAGGAGGTAGAGGTCGAGCGCGTCCTTCTTCAAGCGCTTGCAGGATCGACCGATGGCCGCCTCCAGGTACTCCGCCTCGAACCGGCGACGCGACGGATCGGTGGTGCGGTCGACGCCGCCCTTGGTGACCACCAGCACGCCCTCCTGCCCGGCGCACAGGCGTCCGAGCAGCGCCTCCATCTTGCCGGCCCCGTAGGCGTCGGCGGTGTCGAAGAGAGTGATGCCGATGTCGAGCGCCTTCTTGATCACCCGCTCCGCCTCGTCTTCGGCGACCGGGCCGTACCCGTCGCCCGAGAGGCCGAAAGTACCGAGCGAGAGCTCCGACACGACGAATCCGGTTTTACCGAGCGGCCTTTGTCTCACCCCTCCATTTGTAGCCTGTTTCTCCCGACTTGGGCGCGCGATCTGGGGCCGCGAAGGCCCGGCCGGCGGAGCCCCGAGGTGTGAACGGTCGCGCGGCGGCACCGTGAACCGCCGGACACGAAGGACCGCGTCCTAACGCCGTTTTTCGCGATTGCAAGGGGCGACGCTGCGGCACGAATGGTGAAGCACGGAGCGCGATGCGCCGCCCGCTTCTCGCAAAGCTCCTCCTCCTCGGTGCTGCCTTTGCCTCGCTGGCCACCGCCAGGAGCGCCGCGGCCCAGTCGCTCCGGCGCTTCGAGAAGGAGCACAAGTCCGATTCGTCCTCGTCGTCTTCCTCCTCCTCGTCTTCCTCCTCCTCGTCGTCCTCTTCCTCGTCGTCCTCGGTGGGGGGAGAGATCGCCGGGTCCGTCGCGCGAAGCTGCACCGCCTCCGTATGCAACACAATCGGCCCCGAGATGGTGGGCTTCGTGGGCTCGGCCATCGCCGGCACCACCGTCGACGCCCCGCCCGACCAGCCCAACGGCGGCCACGCCTTTCCGGCGGCCATCATCTACAACGACCGCAGCGACGGCGCCTACGTGAAGCCCTGGCGGCGCACCGACGAAGGCGTGTGGTACCGAGAAGACAGCTCGCCCCCGCGGCGCGCGGAAATCGGCGTGGGGGGCTTCGCGGCACTCAACGAGAGGGTCTACGCGCACGACTTCCGGTTCACGGGCTTCCTCGGCCTGTTCGTGCTCCAGGCTTCCTACGAACGCTTCTACGAGCCTTTGCCCGACGGCAGCGTCGATACCCTGAACCTCCCGCGGGTGCACCTGGGGCCCAACATTCTCGGGCCGCACTTTCGCCCACTGGAGCTCTATGCACTGTTCGGCGGCACCGGCATGGTGGGCCCCAGCGGCACCTTCATTCCCGGCTTCGACATCAAGCTCGAAGGTCGCATGTATCCGGTGCAGCCGCTCGCGTTTCTGGCCTCGTCCACCCTCACCCTCTTCGGCGAAGGCAAACCGCTCTGGGATAACCGCCTGGAGGCCGGCGTTGCCGTGGGTCGCTTCGACTTCCGCGCCGGGATGCGCGCGCTGTGGCAAGAGCCGGCGCAAAGCTTCCTCGGTCCCGTTGCGTCGGTGACGCTACGGCTCTAGCGAGCGCCGGGGGCACACCCAGAAGCGAGCTACTTGCGCGCCGCCCTCGCACTGCGCGTCCTGGATCTCGGCGCTCTTTCCCCGCCCCGACCGGAACCGCTCCTCGTAGCGCACGATGGGCACGCGCGACTCGGTGACCGTGAGCACCACCCGCTCCCGGGCGAGGAAGCTCGTGCTGTACGCGGTCCAGTAGCCGGCTCGACCGGACTCGTAGCCCTGATCGACCAGATAGCTCGCCAGCGCATCTTCCGGGCGAAGCGAGGGATCGCGCGCTGCGGCCACGAAGTACGCGAGCTGCAAGGACACGGGCACCGCGAACGCGAGCGCCGCCAGCCAACGAACCACGCGACCGCCCATCCGAGGTGGGCCCCCGACGTCGAGCGCGGCACACAGCCCGAGCAGCCCCGGAAGCCCCAGGAGCGCCAGGTAGTTGTAGCGGGTCGAGAAGAGATCCTTGGCCATGCCGCCGAACAGCGTCAGCGCCGCCGAAGAGGCCAGCGCCACCAGCAGCAGGTACGCGGGAAAGGCGGCGGCCCGGCGCACGCGCGGTCGCCCGAAGGCCCGCCCGCAGGCTGCGCCCCGAAGGAGCACCGCCGCCACGAGCGCCGCCAGGGACGCCGAGATCACCGTGTAGATTGCATCCGTATGCCCATCGAGCCCCAGCGGCGCGGTTCCGATGGGGCCCACCTTGGCGCCCACGATCGGCAGCAAGTTGTCGCGCCAGAGCCACGAAAGCGCGGCCAGCGGCGCCGGCTCGAGGCGCATCTTCGGTGCCTCGGCGCCGAAGTAGTACGGTCCGTGGCGGCCCACCACGCGACCGACGGCGACCAGCGCGCCCATCACCACCAGGAGCAGGCCGCGGCGACGCGCGTAGGCCCAGTCGAGCGCGCGGCCCTCGATCCGTTCTGCCACGAAGAGCGCCGGAACGCCGTAGAGCGTGAACTCTCGATTCAGGTAGAAGACGGCGGTGACCACCCCGGCCACCACCGGACGATCGCGGAGCCAGAAGAGAAGGAGAACCCCCAGAAACGGCTCGATGTTGCAGCCGTGGGCTGCCAATAGCAACTTCGCAACGTAGAGCGAGGGCACCGCCAGCGGCAGCGTCGCGATCCAGGCGCCAGCGCGTCCGATACCCCCTTTGCGGAGCTGCAGGAACGTGAGCACCGTCACCGCTGCATTCATGAGCAGGAGCGGCAGCTTCAGCCCCCACACCGAAGGGCCGAACAGCGCGAAGATCGGCGCCGCGAACCAGGCCTCGAGCGCCAGCAGGTACGTTTGCCCGTATCCGTAGAAGGGTATCGTGCGGCCGTGGGCGATATCGATGCCCATGACCCCGAAGATGGCCATGTCGGAGTCGAAATGGGCATTGCGAAAGAACACGTGGGGAATGCCCCGAAGGAGCACGAGGAACAGGAGCGCGGCGACAGAGAGCGCCCCGGCGTGCTTTCTGCCCCAGGCGCGGAGGCTCGCGCCTCCGGAGCGACGGAAGCCGCTCATGGGCTCAGCGCTTCACCGCGGAGGCCGCCAGCACCCACCCCAGGGCGAGCTGCTTCACCTGCACTTGCTCGAAGCCGGCCTCGGCCAGCGTACGGCGAAGGCGCGAGCGACTGAACTTCGAGGGATGCAGATCGCGCCGGCTGAAGCCCTGGCGACGCGCGATGACCTCGAGCACCGTGCGCTCGATGAGGCCCAGGCTGGAGAATCCGTAGTTGGGGGTGGTGAGAAAGAGCCGGCCGCCCGGGCGCAAGACTCGCGAGAGCTCGGCGAGCCAGGGCGGCGGATCCTTCACGTGCTCGATGACGTCCATGCTGACCACGAGATCGAAGCTCCCCGCATCGTAGGGGAGTGGCGCATCCGGAGCGATGACGTCGGTGCGCACCAGGCGGTCGCCGTAGAGCTCCCGAGCCATGGTCATCGCGCGCGGGTCGACGTCGCAGAGCGAGCAGCGGGCGCCGGCGTCGCGCAGCTCCGCGAGCTCGAAGAACGGGCCGGAGCCGACGTTGAGCACGTCTTTTCCCGGATGGGCGCGCAGCACCCGGGAGAGCTCGCGCACGATGGGCCCGTGGTACAGGCTCCAGGGGAAGCGCAGCTTGTTCTGGTGATTCGCGAAGTAGTCCACGGCCTCGGGGGAGGCTGCGGCGGCGCTCTCGACGCTCATGCCCGGCGCTCGGCGACCACCAGGAACTCCGCCGTCTTCTCCGGCGAGCCGGAGACGTCGAGGGCCGCCTTGGCCAGCGCGTAGGCGAGCGGCGCATAGGCACGGCGCACGCCGGGAAAGTTGGTCCAGGGGGTGGTGAGCTTCTTGTTGAGCCAGCCGGCGAGCGAGGGAATCAAGAACGTCTCGAAGGCCATGGTGGTGGAGGTGCTGAGCACCGGGCGAATGTCCACCACGCGCAGCGGCGATTTTTCCACCGTCTCGCGCCAACCCGCCTCGTCGTAGAGGTGATGGTGCTTGAAGAACTCGTCGATGCCGTCCTGGAGGAACTTGGCGGCTCCCTCTCCGAACGCCGCGCGCACCGCACGCACGGTCATGAACTTCGAGGCCCAGTCGCGATTGGGCACGAACAGGAGCGCCTTACCGCCGGGCACCAGGCTGTCGTGGATGACCATCAGCGCGGCCTTGATGTCCGGCACGTGCTCGAGCGAGCAATTGGCGATGCAGGTGCGGAAGAACGCGCTCGGGAGCTTGGCGCGGGTGATGTCGGCGAGGACGATCTGCGTATAGGCGCGGCTCGCCTGGGCCCAGCGCCCCTCCTGGCCGTCGATGTCGATGCCCCACACCTCTTCGGCGTCGAAGGCGATGCGTGCGAACAGGCCGTCGCCGCAGCCCACGTCGAGGATGGGTCCCTCGACCTCACACTTGAGGATCTCTCCCAGGCGGGCGCACTCCTTGATGCACAAGGCGAGCGGGGCGTGGGGAAAGTACTTGGCGAAGTGGTCGTAAGCGAGCTCGGCGCGAGACATGGTATTCGGGTCCGGGGGGTTAGGGGCCCGCACCCTAGCATTGCCGGAAGGCCGCCGCAGCCCCGCTCAGTGCTCGCACCGGCAGTCGAAGCAGCCCCCGCCTTGGGCGCAGGTGCCACAGGTGCGCTCGACCTCTTGGCGCAGCGCCTCTCGGGCACGATGCGCGCGGACGCCCGCATTGGTGGTGGAGATCCCCTCGGCCTCGGCGAAGCCAGCGAGCGACTGCTCCCCCACCACCACGCCGTCGAGGGCCGCCGCGTAGCTGGGCTTGAGGCGTGCCTTTGCGTGCATGACACACGGACAGGTGTTCGCGTCCGGCGCGGCCTCGGCCGGCTCGAGCGCGTAGGCCTCGGTGGCGCGCTCCTGAGTCCCGCGTCGGCGCGCCTCGTCGATGACCGCATTGCGGAGCACCCGGTAGAACCAGGGCACGAGCTTCTCCGGATCCTCCACGTTTTGCGAGTGTGTGACGGCGGTGGCGAGCGCGCTCTGCAAGAGGTCCTCGGCCAGCGCGCGGTCGGGCACACGCCGGGCGAGGAAGCCCAGGAACTCGTCGCGCCGGGCAAGGAGGACGTTCACGGCAGATTCCGAGGAGATCATCACCCCTCGAATGTGGGTGCGCGAGGGCCCGAAGTCAACGCGGACGATTTTTCGTAAAGTCCGGGGGAGCGCTGCGTCTTCCGGGCATGGAAGCAACGCTCTCGCGCGACGACGGCCCGGAGGTGGACGATATCGGCGTGGTCGGGATGACCTGCGCCGCTTGCGTAGGCCGCATCGAGCGGGCCGTGGCGGCCCTCCCCGGCGTGCGGGCCGTCACGGTGGACCTGGCGGGCCAGCGGGCCACGGTGACCCACGAGGCCGGGAAGGCGCCGCGCCCGGTCATCGAAGCCGCCATTCGCAAGGCGGGGTACGAGATCGCGTCGCTGGCGGACCTGGAGAACGTCGAGCGCCGTGCCGATGGTGCGCGCCGCCGCGACCTGTGGATAGCAGTGGGGCTCACGGTTCCGCTGCTGGTGCTCGGGATGTCGCACGACCGAATCATGCCGGGCTTGCCCGGCGCCCTTGCCCAGCTGGTCCTCGCGCTCGCGGTACTGGGCGGCCCGGGTCGCGGATACTTCCAGCGGGCGTTCAAGGCGGCCCGGAACGGGACCTCCGACATGAGCACGCTGGTGGCGCTGGGCGCCGCCGCGTCCTTCGCCTACTCCACGGTGGCCGTGCTCACCCAGGGAGCCCACGCCGCCCACACCATGGGCCTCTATTTCGAGACCGCCGGCGCCATCGTGACCTTCTCCATCTTCGGCAAGGTGCTGGAGGCGAGAGCGAGCCGCCGGCTCGGCGACGCGGTGAAGGCCCTCTCGCTCCTCCGCCCCCGCACCGCCCAGCGCTTGCTGGGCGAGAGCGAGGTGACCACGCCTACGGAAAGTCTCGTTGCCGGCGACGTCGTTCGGGTACGTCCCGGCGAGCGCATACCGGTCGACGGTACGGTGGGCGAGGGTACGAGCTCGGCCGACGAGTCCATGCTCACCGGCGAGAGCCTCCCGGTGGAGAAGAACCCGGGCAGCGACGTCTTCGCCGGCACGCTAAACGGCCACGGCGCTCTCTCCGTCAGGGTGGCGCGCGCGGTGGGAGAAACCGCGCTCGACCACGTCGTCGAAGCGGTGGCCCGTGCCCAGAGCTCGCGCGCCCCCATCGCGCGCACCGCAGACCGCCTCAGCCGGGTATTCGTGCCCGCCATCCTGGTGCTCTCGGTCGCCACCTTCCTGCTGTGGATGTGGCTCGATCCGACCGGTAGCGGCTTCTCCACAGCCCTCCAGCGGTGGGTAGCGGTGCTGGTGATCGCGTGCCCCTGTGCGCTGGGTCTGGCGACGCCCGCGGCCATTCGCGTGGCCACCGGTCGCGCCGCCGAGCTGGGCATCCTGGTGAAGGGTGGCGACGCGCTGGAGGCCGCGAGCAAGGTGGACCTGGTGCTCTTCGACAAGACCGGCACCCTCACCCTCGGCAAACCCTCCCTCACCGCAGTGATCGCCGGTCCCGGAGAGGAGGCCGAGCTCCTCGCGGTAGCGGCTTCGCTCGAGGTGAAGAGCGAGCACCCGGTGGGCCGCGCCATCCTCCAAGGAGCGCGGGCACGCGGAGCCCGTTCCGCGCACGTAGATGCATTCTACACTGAACCGGGCGGCGGCGTGGGCGCCACCATGAGTGGTGAGCCCGTGCGAATCGGCACGGCCCCGTGGCTGGCTCGCCACGGGCTGGACACCGACGCTTTCGAGGCGGCCGCCGACGCGCAGAGCTCGCTCGGTCACACGGTGTCGTTCGTGGCCAAGGGACGGCGCGTCCTCGGCCTCTTGGCGGTGGCCGACACGGTGGACCCACGGGCTGCCGCAGGGTTGCGCGAGCTGCGCGAAGCGGGCATCGAGACCGCGATGGTGACCGGTGACCGCCAGGCTACGGCCCGGGCCATCGCCGCCGAGCTGGGTATCGAGCGCGTCTTCGCCGAGACCCGCCCCGAGGAGAAGGCACAGGTGGTGGCCCGTGAGCGCGCGCGGGGTCGCATCGTGGCCATGGTGGGCGACGGCATCAACGACGCCCCGGCCCTCGCCGCCGCGCACGTCGGCATCGCCATGGGTACCGGCACCGACATCGCGGAGGCCGCCGCCGACGTGGTCCTGCTCCGAGGCGGCGTGGCCGGCGTCCCTACCGCCCTGGCCCTGGCCCGCGCGACGCTCCGGACCATCCGCCGCAACCTGTTCTTCGCGTTCGGCTACAACGTGCTCGGCATCCCGCTCGCGGCGGGTGCGCTGCACGCGTGGCTGGGCTTTCAGCTCTCTCCCATGTTCGCCAGCGCCGCGATGTCGCTCTCCAGCGTGTCGGTCCTCGGCAGCTCGCTTCTGCTCCGTCGCTTCCGCAACCCACTCGAAAGGACGTCACCGTGAATCAGCAAACCACCTTCGATGTACGAGGAATGACCTGCAATAGCTGCGTTCGTCACGTGGAACGAGCGCTCCAGGCGGTGCCCGGCGTCGAGAACGTCACAATCCGCTTGAGCCCGGGGCAGGCGACCATTATCCACGACCCGGTCGCTTCCGAGAGCGCCCTGCGCCTCGCCATCACCGAGGCCGGCTACGAAGCATCGCTGCTCGATGCTCCTTCCGAAAACCGAACCAAAGGTGCCTGAAATGTCGCGCGTTCCTTCCCCCCGTTTCGTGCGGTTCGCTTTCTCCGGCCTGCTGGTGCTCTGCGGATGCAGTCGGTCCGGAGCTGGTACCGAGCGATCGCTGCAAGATCCCGCGAGCACCGCTGCCACCGAGTCGTCGCCGTCCACCAACGTGCCCCAGGCGGCCCGCACCGCGGAGGCTCCGAGCGCCGCCGTGGCCTCCACGACGGCGCCTGCTGCCACCACGCCCACCACGCCCACCGCGCGCACCACGCCGGACCCGCACGCGGGGCACGGGCACGCCGCCGCACCCACCGCTTCCAGCGCGGCGCCGTCGTCACCCGCGAGCGCACCGACACCTGCGGCCACTGCCGCGGCGAAGGCCACCTACTCCTGTCCCATGCACCCGGAGGTGCAGAAGGACAGCCCTGGCTCGTGCCCCAAGTGCGGCATGAACCTGGTGAAGAAATGATTCCAGGGACGAAGCGCGCCGCCGCCTTGATGGCCCTGACCGCAGCGCTCGTGGGGTGCGCGACGACCTCGCCGGAGGCCGCCATTCGCGACGCTTCGGGCGAGGTGGAGCGCCGCAGTGGCCACCGCATCCAGTGGTCCGAGGACGGCGAGGACGCGGCCAAGGTCGACCGCCTGGTGGGCGCGCTCCTCGAGGAACGCCTCACCGCCGACACCGCTGCCTCCGTGGCGCTGCTCCGCAACAAGGAGCTCCAGGCGAGCTACGAGGACATCGGCATCGCACGGGCCGATCTGGTGCAGGCGGGGCTCCTGAAGAATCCCTCGGTGAGCGGTGCCCTCCGCTTTCCCCTCGACCCCGGCGCCGTGTTGGGGGGCGAGATCTCCCTGGCGCAGAGCCTGCTCGAGCTCCTGACCATCGGGCCGCGTAAAGACTCCGCCCGGGCGAGCCTGGAGGCTTCGGTGGTGCGGGTGGCGCATCTGGTGCTGGTGCACGTAGCCGAGACCAAGAGTGCGTTTTACACGCTTCAGGCGGCCGAGCAGACCTACGCCATGCGCGCGGTGGTGGCCGAGGCGGCGCAGACCGCCGCCGATCTCGCGAAGAAGCAGAACGAGGCCGGCACCATCAACGATCTGAGCTTGGCCAACGAAGAAGCGCTGGCCGCCCAGGTGGGCCTGGAGCTTTCGCGCTCCCGCGCCGACGTGGCGAGCGCCCGGGAGCGGCTCAACCGACTCATGGGCCTGTGGGGCAAAGAGACCGACTGGCGCAGCGCCGAGAAGCTCCCGGAGCTGCCGCCGGAGGATCCCACGGTGGAACGCTTGGAGTCCTTGGCCATCGGGCAACGGCTCGATCTGCGGGCCGCCAGCAAGGACGTGGAGGCCATCGACTGGGGGCTCACCTATGCCAAGACCTCCCGCTGGATCCCCGGCCTCGGCGCGGGCATTGCGTTCGAGAAGGCGTCGGAAGGCTACCGGCTCCTGGGCCCCTCGGTCACCGTCGAGGTACCACTCTTCGATCAAGGCCGCGCCGGGGTGGCACGGCTGGAGGCCCAGCTGCGGCAAGCCAAAGCCCGAGAGAGCAAGCTCGCGGTGGACATTCGTTCGGAGGTCCGGGAAGGGCGGGTCCGCATGGAGACGCAGCGGCGCGTGGTGCAAACCTACCGCGACACCCTCGTTCCCCTGCGCGAGCGCATCGTGGCCCTCTCGCAACAGCAGTACGACGCCATGCTCCTCGGCGTGTTCCAGCTGCTCTTGGCGCGGCGCGAGGAGATCAACGCCTACCGTGACTACATCGAGGCGCTCCGCGACTACTGGATCGCCCGCGCCGAGCTCGATCTCCGCGCCGGCGGCGCACTGACTTCCTCCCGAAAGGCGACACCATGATCACCCGAAGAAACCTCATCGGCGCAGGATCGCTGCTGGGCGGCGTGCTCGCCCTGACCCGAGGCCGCCGCGCGCAGGCAGCTCCACCCGCGACCGCGGCGAGCCGCAACTACGTTCCGGTGGTGGTGCCCGACGGCGCCACCCTGCCCTTCACCATGAAGGACGGCGTGAAGGAGTTCCATCTGGTGGCCGAGCGCATTTCCCACGAGGTTGCGCCGGGCATGACCATCAACGCCTGGGGCTACAACGGCCACACGCCGGGGCCGGTCATCGAAGCGGTGGAAGGCGACCGCGTGCGCTTCTTCGTGAAGAACGCCCTCCCCGAGCGCACCAGCGTCCACTGGCACGGGCTCTTCCTCCCCAACGGGATGGACGGCGTTGCCGGCCTCAACCAGCCGCACATCGAGCCGGGCGAGACCTACGTGTACGAGTTCACGCTGCGCCAGCACGGCGTCTTCATGTACCACCCGCACTCCGACGAGATGGTGCAGATGGCGATGGGCATGATGGGCTTCTTCGTCATCCATCCGAAGAACCCCGAGGTGCGCGTCGATCGGCACTTCATGATCATGCTGCACGAGTGGTTCGTGGCGCCGGGCACGGCCACGCCGAACCCCAACATCATGCTCGACTTCAACCTGTTCACCTTCAATAGCCGCGCCTGGCCGGGCACCAGCTCGCTGGTGGCCAAGACCGGCGATCGCGTGCGCATCTCGCTGGGCAACCTGAGCATGGATAGCCATCCGATTCATCTTCACGGCTACGCCTTCGAGGAAGTGGGCACCGAGGGTGGACCGACGCCGAGGAGCGCCCGGCGCCCCCTCACCACTACCGACGTTCCCCCCGGCACCACGCGCACCGTGGAGCTGGTGGCCGACGCCCCCGGCGACTGGGCGTTCCACTGCCACAAGTCGCACCACACCATGAACGCCATGAGCCACGACGTGCCGAACATGATGGGCGTGAAGCAGGGCCGCCTGGAGGACAAGGTGAGGAAGGTCCTCCCCGGCTACATGGCCATGGGCGAGAACGGCATGGGCAACATGATGGACATGGGGCGCCCCAAGAACACCCTGCCCATGATGACCGGCCAAGGGCCCTTCGGGCCGGTGGAGATGGGCGGCATGTTCACGATCCTGAAGGTACGCGATGGCATCTCCAGCTACGCCGACCCCGGGTGGTACGTGCACCCGCCGGGCACGGTGGCCCGCAAGCTCACCTGAGGTCACGCGCGCGGCCGAAAATGTGACCTGCCGCCCGCGCGATGGTACGGACGAGAGAT
>Ga0075163_10001701_pt1 | contig 29655 bp, 26 predicted proteins | sample JI1023141ADNA_FD_71478 | JGI IMG/M metagenome (GOLD analysis project Ga0075163, IMG submission 71478) | Wastewater effluent complex algal communities from Wisconsin, to seasonally profile nutrient transformation and Carbon sequestration -... | ecosystem: Engineered > WWTP > Effluent > Algae...
AAACAATTATTGCATTATTTCGGTGAAGAGTATAAAGAAGATAACTGCGGTTCTTGTGACAACTGTGTACATCCTCGCGAACGTTTTGACGGAACTGAGTTTGTAAAAATTGTACTGGAAGCAGCAAAACAAACTAACGAGCGTTTCAATTTAACTCATTTAGTTAATGTGATTCGCGGCACTGAAGATGAGTATGTAAAGAGCTATGGTCATTTTGACTTACCAATTTACGGAAAAGGTGATCAGCAGGATCCTGATTTTTGGAAGTCAGTTATCCGTCAGGCCCTCATTTACCAATACCTTGAAAAAGACATTGATAACATTGGCGTTTTAAAAATCTCGAAAAAGGGATTTGACTTTCTGAAGAAACCGCATGCCATTGAACTGGCCCGCGACCACGACTTCACAAGCGATGTAGAAGACGAAGAATCATCAGAGCGAGTTGTTATTAATTCGAAATCATACGATGAGAAACTCTTCGAAATGCTAAAAACGCTTCGTAAGAAAGTAGCCAAAGAGAAAGATCTACCCCCTTATGTAATCTTCCAGGATCCTTCCTTGGAAGAAATGGCTACCACCTACCCGACTACCAAAGACGAACTGGCTTCTGTCAATGGCGTGGGAATGGGCAAGGTTAATAAATTCGGAAAAGAATTTTTGGACCTTATCCAAACGTATGTGGATGAAAACGAGATCGAGACTGCTTCCGATATTGTAGTTAAATCATCTGTTAACAAATCCAAAATCAAAATCTTCATTATTCAGCAAATTGATAGAAAAGTTGAATTAGATGAGATTGCCGATTCCAAGAGCATAACCTTTGATGAACTTCTAACCGAAATCGAAAATATCTGTTACTCAGGCACCAAACTCAATTTGGACTATTACATCGATTCGGTACTTGATGAAGATAAGCAGCAACAGATCTACGATTATTTTTTAGAATCAGAAACGGATAGTATTGAAGATGCCGTGGATGCCCTGAAGGATGAAGATTCAGATTTTACAGAGGATAATCTCCGGCTGATGCGTGTCAAATTTTTGAGCGAATACGCAAACTAATTCTGGTTTCAGAAATCGTCTACTGAGAGTACTTTCTAAAGGCCCAATAACTTGCTAACCGAGTTTAGTGAATTATTGGGTCTAATAGTATCTTTGGCTCTTTGGATATCGCAATGAATATACTTGTAATTGGAAATGGTGGTCGTGAACACGCCTTCGCCTGGAAAATCCGTCAAAGCAACTTATGCAAGAATCTTTTTATAGCACCGGGAAATGCCGGCACCGGGCTGGTTGGCGAAAATGTACCAATAGCAGTAGACGATTTTGAAGCTCTCGGAAAATTTTGTCTTACTAAGAATATCAATTTAGTGATAGTAGGTCCTGAAGGGCCACTTGTTAAGGGCATTCGCGACTACTTTGAGAATAATGAAACGTTAAGGGCAATCGGTTTGGTTGGTCCTGGCAAAGAAGGTGCACAACTTGAAGGAAGCAAAGATTTCTCAAAACAGTTTATGGTGCGCAACGGGGTTCCTACTGCCAAAGCCCGCACGTTCCTCGCACATGAAAGTAAGGAGGCCGTTCATTACCTGGATTCATGCAAGCCCCCCATCGTACTTAAAGCCGATGGACTCGCTGCCGGCAAAGGAGTGATTATCACGGACACAGTGGAAGAAGCCAAAGGAGCAATCAGAGAAATGTTGGAGGACAAAAAGTTTGGCGAGGCAAGTTCAAAAGTTTTGGTTGAGGAATTCCTCGATGGCATCGAGCTATCCGTCTTTGTATTAACCGATGGCGAGAGTTATGTGATTTTACCAGAGGCAAAAGACTATAAGCGAATTGGTGATGGCGACACCGGGCCTAATACGGGTGGCATGGGGGCAGTATCTCCAGTAGCCTTTGCCGATGCTGCCTTTATGAAAAAAGTTGAAGACCGGGTGATTAAACCCACTGTTATAGGATTAAAGAAAGAGGGCATTTCTTATAAAGGATTTATTTTCATTGGGCTGATGAATGTGAAGGGGGAACCTTTTGTGATTGAATATAATGCACGCATGGGCGATCCGGAAACGGAGGCAGTACTAACGCGCATTGAAAGCGATTTAGTTGAATTATTAGCTGCGTGTGCTCAGGGGGGATTAAGAGATAAGAATATTGCCATTGCTTCCGACTATGCCGTTACTGTAGTGATGGCCTCCGGAGGTTATCCAGATCAGTTCGAAAAGGGCAAGTCTATCACCGGGCTTTCTAAGTCCGGGAAATCCCTGATCTTTCATGCAGGTACCCTTCAGAAAGACCATCAGATCGTAACAAATGGCGGGCGTGTTTTGGCTGTTACCGGAAAAGGAAAGTCTTTAATGGAAGCCTCTGAAAATGCTTATGCTACTGTATCTCAAATTCGCTGGGAAGGTGTCTATTTCAGAAAAGACATCAGTCAGGATCTTGCCAAGGTGGAAAGCATGCTAAGGAATTGAAAATCAGTCCGTTTGTCAATACACTACTAACCACATAACTTTAAGGTTTAAACCGACTAATAATACGCGATGGGATGTGCCTGTGGAACAAAAACGGATGGCAAAGTATCTGGCTGCAATAATAACGGGGCTTGTAACACAGGTGGGTGTAACAAAATGAATGTGTTCGACTGGCTTTCCAATATGGATATGCCGGTAAAGGACCGCTTTTCAATTGTCGAAGTACGGTTTAAAAACGGACGCAAGGATTTTTATCGCAACACCGAGAATCTTTCGTTAACCACGGGTGATGCCATTATTGTGGAGGCTTCAACCGGTCATCATTTAGGTCATGTTTCGTTACAGGGTGAACTGGTACGGCTTCAGATGCAGAAGAAGAAAGTAGCCAATGATGATGAGATCAGAAAAATCTACCGGCTAGCAAATCAAAAAGACCTTGAAAAATTTGAAGAGATAAAGAAACGCGATCTCCCGACACTCTACCGTACCCGCGAAATCATTCACCAGTTAAAACTGGCAATGAAACTTTCGGATGTGGAATACCAGGCCGATAATACCAAAGCTACATTCTTCTATTCAGCAGAGGATCGAGTAGATTTTCGCGAATTAATAAAACTACTGGCCTCCGAATTTAAAGTGAGAGTAGAGATGCGTCAGATCAGTTTAAGGCAAGAGGCTGGACGTATTGGTGGTATTGGAGTTTGTGGTCGCGAACTTTGTTGTTCTACCTGGCTGAGCGATTTTAAAAATGTTGCCACCAGTGCTGCACGCTATCAGAATCTATCGTTAAATCCCAGTAAACTTTCTGGTCAATGCGGACGACTTAAGTGTTGCCTGAACTACGAATTAGAAACCTATATGGAGGCGTTGAAGGGAATACCGGAAGTAGAGACTCCCTTGTTAACAGAACGAGGCGAAGCCAGGCTACAGAAGACGGATATCTTCAGAAGGATTATGTGGTTTGGCTATAAAGAAGATAATAACTGGTTTCCACTCAACATTGATCGGGTAAATGAAATACTTGAAATGAACCGGGAGGGCAAAAAACCAGCCAGCCTGGAAATAAATCAGGAGGAAGCTAAAATTCCGCTAGCCAAACTCAATAGCGATTTAGAGAATCTGGATAGAAAGTTTCAGGACAAATCGAAAAACAGAAAAAAGAAAAATAAAAATCGCGGCCGCGATAACAGGAATAACCCGAATCAGCAAAATAGAAATCCACAACCCCGCAACAATCCTAAAGGTCCTAAGAAAGAATGAAGTACATTTTCTTTTTTTTCTTCACGCTGCTATTTTTAGCGGGATGTGATTCGAATCGTGTCTTTGAAGATTACAAAGAATTCAGTGACAGAACATGGAAAGTGAATGATCCTGCCGTCTTTGAATTTCAAATAAAAGACATTTCAAAAAAATACAATTTGTATTACAATGTGCGTAACTCGGTGGGGTATCCCTATGCCCGAATCTTTGTTCAGTACTCCTTAACTGATTCCACAGGAACAGAACTTGCAAAAAAATTAGCTTCAAATTTTCTCTTCGATCAAAAAACCGGAAGGCCCTTGGGCAGAAGTGGCCTGGGCGATGTATTGGACAATCAATTTTTGTTGATTGAAAACCAATCTTTTAAAACAGAGGGAACTTATCACTTTAGGCTAGATCAATTTAACCGGCAAGATACATTAGCAGGGATTTTAGCAGTCGGTCTCCGGGTAGAAACAGTGAACCCATAAAAAAAATGGGACCCGTGGGCCCCATTTCTTCAGAAGAGATTTAATCATTAGTTGGCTTACGTTTGATTAGCAATTATCTCCTCCTCCAAACCTGTAAACTAAATTCTAAACTCAAACAACCTTGAAAAAAACTATGTAACAAATGTAGCCGGGTAGGTTAATGGTTATACCTAAAAATCATTAGAAAGCGATTAGAAACCCAGGGCAGGCTTTAAAACAACAATAACAGCAGTTCCAGCCCCCGGAACTGATTCTATACTGATTTTTCCTTTGTGGATTGAAATAATTCGCTGGCAAAGCGGAAGCCCAACCCCATACCCTCGCACTTTTGAAGTTGCATCCGTTCTAAAAAATGGCTGAAATACATTCTCAAGGTCCTTTTCTTCTATCCCCGGTCCACGATCTGTAACCCTTACAATTAAATCATCTTTTTGGCAAGAAAGGCTTACCATGGCCTTTCCATCCGTTGAAAACTTGCAGGCATTCTCAATGATATTCTGAAATGCAGTTTTAAGCAGATATGGATTCCCATTTACATAAAGGAGCTTTTCGTCTTCCGGCATATCCAAAATTTCAATTTCCACCTTATAATTTAAATCGATGGCAGCTACACTTTCCCGGGTTTCCCAAAGTATCTCATCTAATCTAACCTGGGACATCGTAAAAGAATCTGACTCACGGGTAAGTCGTGCTAAATCCAGCAAACTGTTTGATAAATGATTCAACCCCTTAATGTCATCTAAAACGGATTCAATGGTTTCACGATACTCCTCTTTTGTACGCTCGTTCAATAAGGTAACTTCTAACTGAGATGTAATGTTGGTCAACGGGTTTTTCAGTTCGTGCGAAACATTGGACACAAACATCTTCTGCAATTGAAAAGCATTTTCAATACGAGCAAGTAACCCATTGAAAATAAAAATCAATTTCCCCATCTCATCCGGATGCTGGCTTTCCTCCAATCGTTGACTAAGATTTTGCGGAGATATGTTTTGTACATCATTGATAATTCTCTTGATCGGTTGCAAGGCTCGGCCTGCATAAACCCATCCGGAAATAGCAACGAGTACAATTAAGATGATAAACAAAGCAATCAGGAGTCGTTGCAAATCCACCAATCGGTTAAATCCAATTACATCTTCAGCGGAAGCAATAATTACATATTCCTTATCTCCATCGCTAAATGGTATGCCGGCTACCGTGTATTCCTTATGTAATAAACTTCTCTCCCCTTCTGCTTTTACTTCATTGAAAATTTGTTCATTGATTCCCAACTTTACTGTATCTCCACTAAAGTAGATCTCCTTTCCTTCCTGATCGTATACTCTAATACTTTCGCGATACAAGTTGTCGCGTTTGGCACGGTCAATTATTTTTAGAAGAATAGTATCGACCTGCTCAACTTTAATCAAAAGAATAGCGGAGGTTATTGCTTTCTCCCTGAGCCTTCTGGAGAAATCCTGTTGGGTAAATTGTTTGGTGAAAAAATAAATAGCAAAAAAGGACAACAGTACGATGGTACTTACCAGCACTGTAAACTGCAACGTAAGCCGGGTTCTGATTTGCACTATGCTTCTTTTAAAATATAACCCATTCCAAATTGGGTATGAATGAGTTTACCGTTAAAATCCTTGTCTATTTTTTTTCGAAGGTAATTTACATACACCTCCACCATGTTAGTGCCGGTATCAAAATCTACATTCCAAACATGCTTGGAAAGTTCAGCGCGGGGGATTACGCGACCCTGATTTCGTAAAAAATATTCCAATAACGAAAATTCCTTCGAAGTAAGATCAATTCTTTTTCCGGCCCGGACAACGCTTTTATCATTAATATCCAGAACCAAGTCTGCAATGCGAAGTTGATTCTCATTAAGTTGTACCTGGGGTTGCCGTTTGGTAAGTGAACGGATTCGCGCTAATAATTCTTTAAACTCAAAAGGCTTCGCCAGGTAGTCATCCGCTCCACTATCCAGACCAGCCACTACATCATCTGTATCGCCCAGCGCTGTAAGCATGAGTATGGGAGTTTCGATTTTTGCCGTGCGTAATTCTTTGCAAAGATCACGTCCATTTAACTCTGGCAAAATAACATCGGTAATAATAAGGTTGTATTGATTTCGAAAAGCAAGATTTTTACCTGCCTTCCCATCCTCTGCCGCATCTACCTTATATCCATTCTCCTCCAGTCCTTTCTTGATAAACTGAATGGTTTTTCTCTCATCTTCAATTAGCAGAATCTTCATCATTCAAAATTACAGGAGCCTATATCAATCCAGATTAGAATTGGATTAAATCAGGCTCACATCAAATTTACAAAAAAAAGGAGGCAGACTTTAATAGTCTGCCTCCCTAATGAATTAAACACTTATAATCAGGCCGCCTTAGCTACTTGTTTTTTCGCGATGGCAGGAGTTTTCTCCAAATCCAAAACTACAGGAGCAGCAATGAAAATAGATGAGAATGTACCAACACCAATACCAATAAAAAGTGCAAATGAAAATCCGCGAAGTACCTCGCCACCGAATATTAACAATATAATCACCACGATTAAGGTGGTACCAGATGTTAACAGGGTTCTGCTCAACGTACTGTTAATCGCATCATTGAACACCCTAGCGCGATCATGATTTGCCCCAAAGCCCAGATACTCTCTGATCCTGTCAAAGATAATTACCGTATCGTTGATTGAATAACCTATAACTGTAAGTATAGCCGCGATAAATACCTGATCTATCTCAAAAGAAATTCCAAATGCTCCTGCAATTGCAAATGAAGCTATTACAAATAGAGTATCATGAACTGTTGCAACAACTGCACCCGCACTATAGGTCCAGCTTTTGAAACGGACCAAAATGTAAAGGAAAATTAAAACCAGGGAAGCAATAGCCGCCTCAAAGGCTGAACCTTTAATATCATCAGCTATGGTTGCTCCTACTTTTGAAGATGAAGCGATAGTGAAATGTCCATCATCAACCTGGGCATCGTTTTCAGTATACTCTAATCCATTGAATTTTTTGATTCCCTGAATCAAGGCACTCTTTACTTTATCATCGGCTCCATCCGATTCATCATCCACCAGATAAGCTGTTGTTACTTTCATCACGTTATTGCCATCAAAACTTTTCACTTCTACTCCAGTATTTTCAAAGCTCTCACTTAAAGCTACTTTCATATCCGTGGCAACTACCGCTTGATTGAATTTTACTACATACGAGCGACCGCCTTTAAAATCAACGCCCATGTTTAAACCTTGTACTGCAATTAAGATGAACCCAATCACAACAATAGCTCCAGAAAACAAGTACGCTTTTTTACGAAATCCAATGAAGTCAAACTCTCTTCTCTTTTTTACCATTCTTCCTAATGCGCTATCGAAAGAAACATTAGCTTCATCGCCTTTACGCACCATCCACTCTATAATAACGCGGGAAATGTATACAGCTGAAAAGAAAGAGGTGGCAATACCAATCATCAATACGATAGCAAATCCTTTTAATGGACCCTGACCCAAGATGAATAGTGCCGCTGCAGTAATGAAGGTAGTTAAGTTCGAGTCAAGAATTGTAGTAAAGGCACGAGAATACCCTTTATTAATAGCTTCCCTGAGTTTACGGCCCAGACGCATTTCTTCCTTAATCCTCTCATAAATCAAAACGTTTGCATCCACGGCCATACCCATGGTAAGAACGATACCAGCAATACCGGGCAATGTTAACGCTGCATTAAACTGTGCAAGAATTCCAAGAATAAAAAAGATGTTGAACAACAACGCAATGTTAGCAACCCAACCGCCTTTTGAATAATAAGCAACCATGAATATCACTACAAGAGCCAATCCACAGCCCATAGAAATCAAACCTTGATTCTGTGCTACTTTTCCTAAGCTTGGGCCAACAATAGCTTCCTCAACAATACGGGTTGGTGCTGGAAGGGATCCTGCCTTCAATACGTTGGCCAAATCTTTCGCTTCTTCCAACTCAAAACTTCCGGAGATTTGTGAGTTACCATTTGGAATTTCGCCCTGTACGTTGGGTGCTGTATAAACATAATTGTCAAGTACAATAGCAATTCTTCCTTGCGGCTGCTTGGCGGCAGCAGCAGCTGTTATTTTAGCCCAGCTTCTGGCGCCTGATGCATTCATAGTCATACTTACTGCAGGGCGTGCAAACTGATCGTAATCCAGGCGTGCATCGTTGATTACTTCACCTGTCAACAACGGTTTGCCGTTACGACCGAGATTCACAAAGTTCAATTGAATGTCCTCAACACCAGGAGTTACGTTTGGATCTGATTTTACATCCCAGAAGAAACCGATGGTGCGTGGCAACAGATTTCTTACTTCTGGTCTTCTCAAAATACGGTTGATCTCTGCCGTATCTTTTATCTGATACAAGAATGGAGCATTCGGATTGCTTAAAGCAAAGATGGGAGACGATGTTGCAAGACGGAGAGAATCCAATGAACTTACTGAACTGTCGCGAAGCTGACCCAACTGCTTCTCAAGAGCTGATTTAGCTGTGTCAGCAGGAGTCGTGGGGGTCAATTCCTTTTTGGTATCTGTTACCGCAAGAGCCTTCTTTTGATTCTGCTCATTCAGTAAAAACTGATTGATGCCAGCAAGGGACTGACCTAACTGTGGATCAAATGCTTCTACCACTTCCCAGAATTCCAAACGGGCTACACCTTGCAATAATTTGCGTACCCGTTGTGGGTTATCTGCGCCTGGAATTTCGATTTGAATTCTTCCTTTATCCTGAAGTCTCTGAATGTTGGGCTGGGAAGTTCCAAACTGATCGATACGGGTTTTAAGGATCGTAAAGGAACGATCAATTGCCCCATCAACTTCTGTGTTCAAGAAGGCTAATACTGTTTCATCACTATCGGTCAATTTTACGCGGTCTTTGTTGGCTGCTGATGTGAAAAGTGATGCAAGGGACTTATCTGGATTAGCCTCTTTAAATGCTTTGTAGAAAAGACTTACATAACTATCAGTACTGGTCTTTTGCATCTCTCTGGCCTTTTGCAAAGCAGCCAGAAAACTCTCATCCTGGTTATTTCCGCTTAAGCCTTTAATAATATCAACTGGTGAAATTTCCAAAACCACGTGCATTCCACCCTGCAAATCAAGGCCGAGGCTCAATTCATTTTCTTTTACCTCTTTATATGTGTACTCAGCACCAAACAGATTGTACACAGGCTGGTTCCAGATGGAATCCAGATAGATTTGCTTCTTGGCAAGATTTAAAGATCCCTTCTGATCAGTAGCATACTTAATAGCATCCTTGTCTACTCTTTGTGAGACGAATGTGAAGGATAAATAATACAAACAGAGCAATGTTATGACTATGCCCAAAAAAACAACTACACCTTTGTTACGCATAAAAATTAATTAGAATTTGATTGTTAACTGTTGAATAGAATTTGACTGCGAATCCAACTCGCAAATCAAAAAGAAATAAAGAAAAGAAATAGATTAGGGCGCGTTAGGCGCAATAAGAACCCTGAAGAGAGTCTTAAAAAGATTGCTGAAAATAACCTCTGATCGAGGTACAAAATTTTGAATTTTCCGAGGTTCCCCAAGAATTTCAATCACACTGACCGGAACCTGCTCATCTACGCGAACCAGGCTTCCTTGAGTTAAAGCTTCTGCAGGAACTGTAAGTACTGTTTTTCCTTCCTTTGTTTCCCCCGCCTGTTCTGTGGCTGTCTTCTTTCCTTCCTCAACGCGTAAGATATAAGTATGAGACAAAATGATAACCACCACAGCCAAAAGGCCTGCCGCTATCAAAAAACCTCTATAAATAGATCTATTTCGCACTTCTTTAAATTTGGAAGACCACAAAAGTAGGGTTTAGAAACTAATTTGCAACACCTGTTAACCGGGATTTAAGATACCCAACCAAAACATCCAGCGCACGCTCAAATTTACTGTTGTTAGGGATTACCAGATCAGAATTATGCTTTAATGGTTCAATCAGGCGCTCGTACACGGGCATAACATGATATTGGTATCGATATAATACATCATCAATATCATAACCCCGCTCTACCTGGTCGCGTTTTATTCGTCTGCCCAACTTCACGTGATCTTTGGCTTCAATAAAAACCCTCAGATCCAGTTCATCTGAGATCTCTTCAAAATACTGAACAAACAATCCTTCTACTACAATGATGGGTGCAGTCTTAAATTCCAGTAGTTTAGTTTCTGCTGTTGGGTTATTAAACGTGTATTCTGTTTTGATAACATTCTGCCCGGCTTTCAGTTTCAGTAAATCCTGCTGAAAAGCTTCACGGTCAATAGAAACCGGCAAATCAAAATTTTTGACTCCGTTTTCATCTATCGGTTGCTGATCGCGTGACTTATAATAGTTGTCTTGTGAAATGAGACAAATTTCATGAGGTTTAAAATAAGACGACAAGCCTTGAAGAAAATATGTTTTACCTGAACCGCTTCCGCCTGTAATCCCTATGGTGAATGGCTTATTCATGATGCACAGATGATGTCTTGCGACCTTTTAAATAGGCTATTAACTTTTTGAACGCCCGGGCGCGGTGACTGATTGCGCTCTTTTCTTCCAACGTCATCTCGGCCAACGTCTTTGAAAATCCATCGGGTAAAAATATCGGATCATACCCAAATCCTTCTGTGCCTCGCTTTTCATCAATAATTTTTCCATGCACTTCGCCTTCAAATTGCCGAATGCCTTCGGGTGTGATTAAAGTAATCACTGTTCTAAACCTTGCATTTCGATTATCTTTTCCGCTAAGATTTTTCAAAAGCAAATTCATATTATCCTCGGCACTTCGTTGCTCGCCTGCATAGCGCGCAGAAAACACTCCGGGTTCATTATTCAGAACCTCTACCTCAAGTCCGGTGTCATCCGCAAAACAAGAAGTTCCGGATTTCCGGAAAACATATTCTGCTTTTTGAAGTGAGTTGCCTTCCAGCGTAGTCTGGTCTTCAGCCAACTCTTCGTTACAGCCGACATCTGCCAAGCCAACCAGCCTGAACTCATTACCTAAAAGAGCGCGGATCTCCTTTAGTTTATGCTCATTGTTGGTAGCAAAGCAAATAGTCATATCAGATCACTTCAAACAACTCTACTTCAAAAATCAAATTTGAATTCGCAGGAATTGATCCAACTGCCCTGGTTCCATAGGCAAGTCCGGAGGGAACATACAGGGTTGCCTTAGAACCCGCTGGCAATAGTTGAAAGCCAATTTGCCAACCCGTTATCAGTGAATTCAGTTTGAAAATAACTGCACTGTTTGCCTGGTCAAATATTTGTCCATTCGAAAGCAACGTGCCCTTGTACTTAACTTTGATAGAGTTGGTTAAGGTGGGTTTTGTACCCGTCCCCTGGGTGGTTATCACATACCGCAATCCTGAAGGATCTTGTAAGGCAATAATATTATTGGTAGTAAGATAAGAGTCAATTGCTTCTGTATCTTTTTGAAGTTGTTCTTCAAAACTGAGTGGTTCATCGGTATTTGAACAACCTACCGATCCTAAAACAATTACAAATAATAAAAGGATAATTTTTTTCATAACTACTTGATTTCAATCATCTCCATGTCAAACTTCAAAATCGAATTTCCCATAATAACCTCACCTCTTCCTTGTGGACCATAAGCCAGCGTAGAGGGAATATAAACGGTCATCTTGGCTCCTTTATTCATCAATCCAAGAGCCTCTTCCCACCCTGGAATTACCTGCTGATACCCTAATACTACTTCCAATGGCTCATAGGGCTTTCTTGCTTCGTTAAAAACATTGTTTGCACGAGCAATAGATTCCACACTGCTATCAAAACAAGTTCCGTCCAACAGGTAGCCGGTATAATTTACTTTTACTGATTGACCTGTCTTGGGATTTTCTCCTTTACCGGGCTTTGTAATAATGTACCGGATGCCAGTAGGTGTTTTTTGAGCAACCAACGATTTTTCTTTCAGATGATTTTCAATCAGTGTAGTGTCTTTAACCAATTGCTCAGTCTCGGCAAGCATAGCCTTTTCATTTTGCTTGGCCACTATTGCATTTTGCATTTCGCGGGCCTTCTCTTCTGAAACTATATCAGTCACACCGATATGAAAGGTAAATGAACTTGTAGAGTCAACTCCTGGAGGAGGGAGAGTTCTAAAGGTCTTTTCAAAAAGCATTTTTGCAGGAATTTTAAACGTTACGCTATCCCCTTTGCTAAGCAATTGAAATATTTCAAGTACGCCATCCCCTGCCGGTACTGAATCCTGGGCCATCACCATGGTAGGGAATGCTGCCTTACGGCTGTCATTCCAAACTGAATCTTTTCCATCCATGAAAAGAAAATCCATAATTAATATCTGGCCTGGTTTAACAACTACTCCATCTCCCTTTCTCAACAAAGTATATTTATAACCCGATGGGGTCTCTTTCGTATCGGAACATGCCACACTTAACATCGCCACCAAGACGAACAGCAAAACTGAATTTTTCATTGTATAGATTTAAATTGTTTAGTTACTCTTTTATTAATTGACTTTGATATTCCGGAAGCACAGACAATAATTTTTTTAATGTTTCCTCTAAGGATAGTTTAGAAGAACCCCCGGATGCATTTCTATGTCCTCCGCCTTCAAAATGTTTTCTTGCCAGTTCATTCACTGAAAAATCTCCTAACGAGCGAAATGATAATTTTATTTCCTCTTTGCGATCGTACATCAGTACAGACATAGTAACGCCTTTGATCGAAAGTCCGTAGTTGACCAACCCCTCTGTATCGCCAGTTTGAGCCCCGTAACTTTTCAACTCATCCTGGCTCAACGTCATATACGCGGTTCGGTATTCAGGCAACACGACTAGCTTTTGACTCAGCACGTACCCTGTAAGGCGTAGACGTTCAAGTGAATTAGTATCATAAATCTGCTGTGCAATTTTGTGCGGATCGGCCCCATGACTGACCAACTCTGAAGCTATAAGAAATTCGCGCTGGCGGGTATTATTGTGTCTGAATCCACCAGTGTCTGTCATCACCCCTGAATAAAGGCAGGTTGCAACATCTTTATCGATGAGATCCTTTTCTCCCAACTCTTCAATCAATTCAAAAATAAGTCCGGCCGTAGAAGCGGAAGCAGTATTCCATTGCTCAAAATCAGCAAAAGCCTCGGGTTCAAGGTGATGATCTATTAGCACTTTGGTTGCTCCTGATTTTTTTATCATTTCTCCCAGACTGTTGATGCGACCTAAGCTTGAAAAATCAAGGCAAAAGATGATTTCTGCATTTTGAATAAGGGCTGCAGCTTTTTGTTCGTTTTCTGGGTGTTGATTAGAAAGAGCAAGTACCGAACTGTTTCCTGGCATCCAGGCAAGAAAATCGGGATAATCGCTTGGGGTTATTACCGATACCTGATGTTTCTTTTTTCTGAGAAAAGCGGCCAAACCCAGGGAAGAGCCCAAAGCATCGGCATCTGGTTTAAAATGGGTAGTGATTACGACCCGCTTTGGTTGGCTGATTAAGGACTTAAAGGCCGCTAAATTTTTCATCGAAGGGGCAAAAATGGCAATTTTAATTGGGAGTGCATAGCCCGAAGTTTATGGCTAACTATCAAATTGAATTAAGACAAAAAACAATGGACTTCAGACTATGCACTACGGACTAAAAAGCTAATTTTGCGGCCGAATTAAGCATTCTGAAACAATTTAAAATCGAGATAAAATGGCAGGAAACAGAACTTTTACGATGATCAAACCCGATGCAACCGGTGCAGGAAATACTGGAGCTATTATCAAAATGATTGAGGAGGCCGGCTTTCGCATTGTGGCCATGAAAAAATCACAACTAAGCAAAGAACTGGCTGGAAAATTCTATGAAATCCATAAAGAGCGGTCTTTCTATGGCGAACTTGTAGCTTATATGTCAAGCGGCCCCATTGTGCCGATGATTCTGGAGAAAGACAATGCTGTAGAGGACTTCCGCAAACTGATTGGTGCTACCGATCCTAAAAAAGCAGCCCCTGGCACTATCCGTGCATTATTTGCAAAGTCAATTGATGCAAATGCCATTCATGGCTCTGACTCTGATGAAAATGCTGCCATTGAAGGCAATTTTTTCTTCTCACAATTTGAGCGATTCTAAACCTTGTACTGGATACCTGATTCTGGTCAGGTATCCAGCAAGTATCAAGCACCTTTTGCTCCAGAACTTTTACACTCCCATCCGGTTAATCATTGCAATAGAATAAAAATATGAACACTATCAATCCTCTCTATTCAGAAAAGTTTGAAGCCCGCCACAATGCACCGGATGCATCTCAAATTGAAGACATGCTAAAGGCGGTAAAGGCAACATCGGTGGATGAACTGATTGACCAAACGGTGCCAGCCAACATCCGCCTGAAAAAAGCATTGCAGTTGCCCGCAGCACAATCTGAATTTGAGTTTCTTAAAGACTTTAAAAAACTGATGTCGAAGAATAAGATTTACAAATCATACATCGGCACAGGGTACTATAATTGCATTACACCCGGAGTGATTCTTAGAAACATTTTGGAGAATCCAGGATGGTACACAGCTTACACTCCTTACCAGGCAGAAATTGCACAAGGACGTATGGAGGCATTGATCAACTATCAAACCATGATCATCGACCTTACTGGAATGGAGTTAGCCAATGCATCGTTGTTAGATGAAGCAACGGCTGCTGCCGAAGCCATGCACTTGTTATATGCTTCGCGTAAAGCGAACAAGAAAAATGCAAACACCTTCTTTGTAGATGAAAATACTTTTCCGCAAGTAATTGATTTATTAAAGACCCGATCAGAACCAATCGGTGTAAAATTAGAAATTGGCAATATTGCAAAACTAGATATTACCAATGCCGATATTTTCGCAGTCTATCTGCAAAATCCAGATAACAATGGTGAGATCAAAGATCACACTGCATTCATCGCTTCCGCTCATGAGAAAGAAGTGTTTGTAGTGATGGGCGCGGATTTAATGAGTTTACTGTTGATGAAATCGCCCGGTGCAATGGGTGCTGATGTTGTCGTGGGTAACTCACAACGCTTCGGTGTGCCGATGGGTTTTGGGGGACCTCACGCTGCCTTCTTTGCAACGAAAGAAGAATTCAAAAGACAAATTCCCGGAAGAATTATCGGGATATCAATCGATGCGCAGGGAAATCCTGCCTATCGCATGGCCTTGCAAACCCGCGAGCAACATATTCGCAGGGAGAAGGCAACTTCGAACATCTGCACTGCACAGGTATTATTGTCAGTAATGGCGAGCATGTATGCGGTCTATCACGGACCAGATGGGTTGAAAAAAATTGCAGGACGCATTCAGGGACTTACTCAACTGCTTGAGAAGGGACTTGCCGCGACAGGAATCAAACAAGTAAACAAAAATTATTTCGATACCATTAAGGTAGCTGTCGCTGATAAGAAAGCCATTCAACAAAAAGCGGAGCAAGCCGAAATCAATTTTAAATATTTCAGCGATAATCACGTTGGAATTTCATTGGATGAAACTACAACCTTGCAGGATGTTGAAAGTATCATTTCAATTTTCTCGGGAAACGCTTCCATTAAAAAAGAAACTGTGAGTGAACTGAACTGGCCGGCATCACTTATCCGGTCATCGAATTTCCTCACGCATCCGGTATTCAATTCGCATCACTCAGAGCATGAGATGTTGCGCTACATAAAAAAATTAGAGAACAAAGATTTATCCATGGTGCATTCGATGATTTCATTGGGCTCGTGCACCATGAAGTTGAATGCCACCACTGAAATGATTCCGGTAACATGGCCTGAGTTAGGAGGCATTCATCCTTTCGCTCCTGCCAGCCAGACCGAAGGCTATCAGCATATGATCGCTAACCTCGAAAACTGGTTGAAGGAAATCACAGGTTTCACCGGGGTATCACTGCAACCAAATAGCGGTGCTCAGGGTGAATATGCAGGGTTGATGGTGATCCGGGCTTATCACCAAAACAGAAAAGATAATCATAGAAATATTGCTTTGATACCTGCATCCGCACACGGTACAAATCCTGCCAGTGCTGTCATGGCAGGCATGGATGTAGTGGTTGTAAAATCAGATGAAGAAGGGAAAATTGATGTGGCTGATCTGAAAGCAAAAGCTGCACAATACAAAGACAATCTTTCTTGTTTGATGGTAACGTATCCTTCCACACACGGAGTATTTGAAGAAGCTATAACGGACATCTGTGAAACCATTCACGCTCATGGCGGATTGGTGTACATGGATGGTGCCAACATGAATGCCCAGGTGGGATTAACTTCTCCGGCAAACATTGGTGCCGATGTGTGTCACTTAAATCTTCATAAGACATTTTGTATTCCACATGGTGGTGGTGGCCCTGGCATGGGCCCTATCTGTGTGAATGATAAATTGAAACCATTTTTACCAGGGCATGCTGTTGTGAAAACCGGTGGTGAGCATGCAATCACAGCAGTGTCGGCAGCGCCCTGGGGTAGCGCCAGCATTCTGGTGATTTCATACGCCTACATTGCCATGATGGGTGGTAAAGGATTAACGAACGCAACCAAGATGGCCATCTTTAACGCCAACTACATTAAGGAGAGATTGAATGGTCATTATAAAATACTTTACACCGGAACGAAAGGACGCTGTGCGCACGAAATGATTGTGGATTGTCGCGATTTCAAAAAATCAGGCGTTGAAGTTGAAGACATCGCCAAGCGTTTAATGGATTATGGTTTCCATGCTCCAACCGTTTCATTTCCGGTAGCAGGAACATTAATGATTGAGCCCACAGAAAGCGAACCGAAAGCGGAAATGGATCGCTTTGTTGATGCATTGATCGAAATAAGAAATGAAATTCGTGAAGTAGAAGAAGGCCAAGCCGACAAAGAAAACAACGTATTGAAACATGCACCACATACGGCTTCCATTATTACAGCCGATGCATGGACAAGGCCTTATAGCAGACAGAAGGCTGCGTATCCGCTACCTTTCGTGAAAGAGACCAAGTTTTGGCCTAGCGTTAGCCGTGTAGATAATGCCTATGGCGATCGCAACCTTGTATGCAGTTGCCTGCCCGTTGAGGAATACGCTAAGGCGGAAGCGTAGTGATTTTATTATTGTTCTTACAGAAAGAAGGCTGTCCCAAAAGAACAGCCTTCTTTCTTTTGTTACATTCCATTACTTCAAACCATACTTGTCAATCAGGTACACCAAGGCAGCCATCGAAGCAGCGCCTAACTCCAGTTCTCGCTTATCAACTTTATCAATGGTATCCTCTGCCGTGTGATGGTAATTAAAATATCGCTGTGAGTCAGGCAAAAAACCGATCAAAGCAACACCTTGATTCGCCAGCGGACCAATGTCAGCTCCGCCACCTTCCTGGCTGAAATCAGAAAGTCCATAAGGTTCCAACAAAGGTTTCCAACTACGTACTTTTGCTTTTGCCTTCTCCTCACTGGGTACAGTAAACCCACGCGGAACAAAACCTCCACGATCTGATTCAATGGCAGCGATATGGTTTTCTTTATTCTTCTGAGCCAACTCTGCATACTTAATTCCACCGCGCAAGCCATTTTCTTCATTCATAAACATCACCGCCCTGATCGTACGTTTAGGCTTATAACCGATTGCATTAAATAGTCGCAATACTTCAATAGATTGAACGCACCCGGCACCATCATCATGCGCTCCCTGCCCCAGGTCCCAGGAATCTAAATGCCCACCTACTACAATGATCTCCTTCGGCAACTCCCGGCCTCTGATTTCACCAACTACATTGAAGGAAGGTGCATCTTCGAGCGTAACGGAATGATTCTCCATATAGAACTGTACATCTTTCTCATCTTTTAAAAGTTTGCTTAATAATTCTGCTTGCCTGGTGCTAATAGCCAGAGCTGGAATTTTTACAATGTTGGGAGCATAGCGCATACTTCCCGTGTGCGGATAATCTTCCAGGTTAGAACCCATCGATCGCACCAGCACCGCTACTGCTCCATACTTTGCCGCTTCAGATGCACCACTGGCACGTTGTTCAACTGCTCCGCCATAAGCAGCAAATGTGTTGATTTTTGTGGGATCCATCGGCCGATTAAAAAATACAATCTTACCCTGCACGCCTTTCGTTCCCAATGATTTCAATTCATCAAAACTTTTTACCTCAACCACGCTAGCCGCAATGCCTGATGGTCCGGTGCCAACAGATCCACCCAGAGAACAAACATTGACTTCCACCGTTCCCATTTTCTTAGAGTTAATGCGGCCAATCTCCTTCATGCCCCGTACCCAATGCGGAACCATTACCGGTTGCAACCACACCGAATCGAAACCGAAATCTTCCATCATATGACGGCTCCATTCAACCGAAGCAGCCGCACCGGGTGAGCCAGAAAGCCGGGGGCCGATGTTCACTGAAAGGTCATAAAGCATCTCATACGATTTGCCCTTACTCAAAGCCTCATCAAATAGTTGTTTAATGGTACCTTCATCGGATGATTGCGCGAATGCCGTTAGGTTGACACCCAGGAAAATTAAAAAGCAAATTGATTTTATCATGGTTTTATAACGTTAGCTGATTTTAATAGATACATATGGTGATCGGGATCTTTGTCATTGAGTGCCAGAATTCCTTCCATCCAGATGGCCTGAGAAGTAAACTTTACTTTTTCTTTCGATTCAACTTCCATAATCGTTTCCGGACCGGCCGCTCCACAGAAATAACAAACATTAAAAGGTAAAGAAGAAAACATAAACTTACTCTCATCCCCCACTTCACCTACCGGAATAACAAAGCCTTTTACCCTAATCTTCTTTCCATTCCAGGTTTTTAAATGATTGCTGAATATGGGCACCTCCATTTCATACCCATTTACTTTTTCCTTTTTAAACCCTACCTCAGCCAATACATGCCAGAAATTTTTATCCTGAGTGTAACTGTCAGCATCAAGAGTTAAGAAAAAAACCAACGCAACCGAAAGGATCATGACGTTCAAATAAGCACTAATTGTTGAACTGAAAAAACTACTTTATGTGAGTCTTAGGCCAGCCCAATCTGTCGTGTCTTTTAAACCTATAAAATATTCATTCAAACGTTTGAAAAGCAGTTATTTAGATTCGAACTTCGTAAAAAAATAATCATGGCCTTTCTTTTTGATTCATTTGATGGCTGGAGATCCTACTGCGCGAACAACAAGTTAAGTGTTGTTCAAGCGGTGTTGGATTACGAAAAAGAACAAAAGGGAAGAACTGAGCTTCAAATCTGGGAAGGCCTTGGTAAGGCATGGGTGGTAATGAAAGATGCCGTGCATACCGGCCTTGAAGCAGACATGACATCGCGTTCAGGCATGATCAACAACGGAGCAAAAAAAGTCTATCGCTACCCCACCCCAGTTCTTTCCAAAGAGTTTCAAAATCTGATTTCGCGGGCGCTGGCTGCCAAAGAAGTGAACTCATGCATGGGTCGTATTGTGGCTGCACCGACTGCAGGAGCCTCGGGCATTATGCCTGGCGTTTTAGTCACGCTCCAGGAAATTCATAAAATAGATGACAAGAAAATTTTAGAAGCTATGCTGTTGGCTGCCGGCATTGCTCTGATTATGGAACAAAAGGCAAGCATTGCCGGAGCCGTTGGGGGCTGCCAGGCTGAAACAGGAACCGCAGCAGCAATGGGCGCTGGCGCCATTGTCTATTGCCTTGGTGGTGATATCGATCAGATCTTTAATGCGGTAGCGATTACGGTGCAATGCATGTTGGGATTGGTTTGTGATCCGGTAGCAGGATTGGTTGAAGTTCCTTGCGTTGTGCGAAATGCAAGTGCTGCCGCCATAGCTAATAGTTCAGCACAAATTGCTTTGGCTAAGGTGAGCAGTGTTATTCCTGTCGATGAAGTAATTGAAGCCATGGGTGAGATTGGTGCCAGCATGGAAACCCGTTATAAAGAAACTGCGCTCGGTGGATTAGCGGCAACAAAAACCGGGCAAGCCATCGCTAAAAAAGTTTTAATTAGAGATATCGAAATTTTGCCCGATGAAGAGGTGAAGTAATCACTATTTATACTGGCTGCACCTTATTAACAAAATTCATCACAGCATCGTATCCAAAATAAACGGCAAAGGTCAGAATCACGGACCACACACAGGCGCTGATCAACATGTAAAAAATTATCTTCTCGCGGTTCGGACTTATGCCCACGGCTAACAACGTGCCTCCAATCGGAGTAAGAATGATGGGTGTAAAAAACGCAACACCGGCAAGTCCGTACTTTCTAAAAAATTCCGACCTCTTTTTTGGAGTTTCATTGTTAGGTTCCTTCTTTTTTGAAGTCCAACGAGAGATTATTTTTCGAATGTATTCACCAAAGTAAGTAAACGCAATTACCACGGTCATCATTCCGGCAGCGGTTACAACCATGGTGGTGATCAAATGCAATCCGGCTGCCTTCCCTCCAATCGGACCGAAGATAAACTTGATCATGCTCGACACATACACAGAAAGTGCCTTTAAGATCTCAGCCCACATATCAATTCAAGATTTGAAATTCAACATGGATCTGGTTTTCAATTCTGAATTTTACAACTTCTCTCCATAACTCAAATCTCCTGCATCCCCCAGGCCTGGTACAATATAAAACCTACTGTCCAATTTTTCATCTATCGAAAAAGTCCAGATCGTAAAAGGTAATCTCAAATTTTCGTTTATGTACTCAATCCCTTCCGGAGATGCAATCAGGCAAGCGATATGCAGGTGCCTAGGCTTTCCATGAGTTAACAACTCGTTCACCGATCGGATAAATGACTTACCGGTTGCCAGCATGGGGTCAACAAGGATTACTTCCCTGCCATCCAAACCCGGGGCTGCGAGGTAGTCGAGATTAATTTTAATCTCTTCAGCATTTTCTTTGCGATAAGCCCCGATGAAGCCGGCATCTGCGTCATCAAAATAATTAAGAAATCCGTGAAAATAAGGAAGGCCCGCCCGCAAAACGGTAACCAACACAGGTTGCGATTTCAATTGATTGATAATCGTGCCTTTCAGAGGTGACTCAAAAGAACGGGGTTCATACATGAGCTTCTTTGAAATTTCATAAGCCATAATTTCTCCTAGCCGCTCCATATTTATTCTAAAGCGCATCCGATCTGCCTGAATCTCCTTGTCGCGCACCTGAGCCAGAAATTGATTGGCAATTGAATTACTACTTCCCAGATTGATTAGATTCATGAATATATTTTCTAATTACCGCAAGGCTTAACCATACCATTCTATTACTTTGTAATCCGGGCTTGACAAAGTCAGTTGAACTAAGTCTCTCCAAAATTTACACTAAAGTTGCAGAATATGGTGACTAAGAAGAATAAAAAATCCGCAAAATTAAAAACCAAAGAATTGGACCAGGAACTACTGAAGCAACTTTGCGAAATTCATGCTCCCTCAGGGGCCGAAGTTCCCTTAAAGGACTTTCTATTGAACTATGTCAAAAAAGAAAAGAAAAACTGGAAGCATAATCCTCAAATCATTCATGGCGAACAATTTCAGGATTGTTTGATTTTAAAATTCGGCAAACCGCGGACAGCCATTTTAGCCCATATGGATTCGGTTGGCTTTACAGTCCGCTATTTCAATCAACTACTTTCAATTGGAAGTCCGGATGCAGAAATGGGAACCCGCTTGGTAGGAAAAGATTCTAAAGGTCCTATAGAGTGTGAGTTGGAATTTGACAAAGAGAATCACGCCTTCTACAAATTTGGCAGGCCAATTGACCGCGGCACGACTTTGACTTATAAAATCAATTTCAAGGAAACGAAAGAGTTTATTGAATCGGCCTACCTGGATAACCGACTGGGAATTTACAGTGCTTTAAAAGTAGCTGAAGAATTAAAAGATGGACTAATCATTTTCACTTGCTGGGAAGAGCATGGTGGTGGTACTGTTGGCTTTCTTGCCGATTATATTTACAAAAAATGTAAGGTGCGTCAGGCTTTGATTTCAGATATCACCTGGGTATCGGATGGTGTGGATCATGGTAAAGGAGTGGCTATCTCTTTGCGCGATCGCAATCTTCCTCGCAAAAGCTTTGTGGATAAGATCCGAAGCATTGCCGAAAAGTATGGTATTGATCACCAGCTAGAAGTGGAAGGCATGGGTTCCAGCGATGGAGGCGAATTACAACGCAGTCCGGTTCCGTTCGATTGGTGCTTTGTTGGGGCTCCCGAACAACACGCCCATACACCGCATGAAAAAGTACATAAGCATGATATCAAAACAATGATTGATCTTTATACTTGTCTAATGAAAGAATTATAATCCCAATAAGTCATGACAACAAATCGCAGAAATTTCATCAAAACCACAGCAGTAGCCGGAATTGGCCTTACTATACTTCCATACCATGTTGCTTTTCCAAAAGACAGTGCTACTAAAGTACGACTTGGATTCATCGGTGTGGGTTTCCGTGGGCAAAGTCATTTGGAACTTGCCCTCAAACGCAGCGATGTAGAAGTGGTGGCACTCTGCGATATTCAACAATCCATGATGGATATGAGTTTGCAAATGGTGAGCAAAGCCAATAAGCCAAAACCTACAGTTATTATGGACGGACCATGGGGCTATCGTAAATTATTGGAATCAAAAGACATTGATGCTGTAATTATTTCAACCCCCTGGGAATGGCATTCGGTTATGTGTTTAGATTCTATGAACGCCAAAAAATATGTGGGCTGTGAAGTAAATGTAGGGATGACGGTGGAAGAGTGTTGGGAGTTAGTACATACTTCAGAACGCACCGGCATGCCGTTGATGATGCTTGAAAATGTTTGTTACAGACGTGATGTGATGGCGGTTATGAACATGGTACGTCAAAATATTTTTGGTGAATTAGTTCATTTGCAAGGTGGTTATCAGCATGATCTTCGTGGAGTTAAGTTTAACGATGGCAAAACAGATCCAGGTGTCGGTGCAGAATTTGGTGCAATGGGATTCTCCGAAGCTCAATGGCGTACTCAACATTCTATTAACCGCAATGGAGAACTCTATCCCACCCATGGTGTAGGGCCAGTGGCCATGATGATTGACATTAACCGGGGCAATCGATTTACTGAATTAGTTTCCTACTCCTCTAAATCAAGAGGGTTGCATGATTACATTGTGAAAACCGGTGGCGAAAATCATCCCAACGCAAAAATAAATTTTAAACTGGGCGATGTGGTAACCACGATGATCCGTACCGCGAATGAGGAAACTATTTTATTGCAACATGATACTAATTTACCCAGACCTTATTCACTCGGATTCCGGGTACAAGGCACCAAAGGAATTTGGATGGATGTAAATAAATCCATTTATATCGAAGGACAGAGTAAAAAAGCCCATCAATGGGAAGATGCAAAAGAGTGGCTTGATAAATACGATCACCCGCTCTGGAAAAAATATGGTAACGATGCAAGCGGTGCTGGGCATGGTGGCATGGATTGGTTTGTATTAAACGCCTTTGTAGAAGCCGTAAAACGTAAAATCAATACTCCTCAAGATGTTTATGATGCTGTTTCATGGAGTGCCATTACACCATTGTCGGAAAGTTCAATTCTATTAGGAGGTGAGAGCGTTGAGTTCCCTGACTTCACACAAGGCAAATGGATGTATCGGAAGAATGACTTTGCATTGGGAGATGATTATTAAAACATGATCCTCATTTTAAGTGAGTGAAATTTCATTCATTTTATTGTGGTACAATTGGAGGGCGTTTCGGTTTCCCAATACAGAATTGTTTTATATTGTCGGCTACGCCATTGCGCTTTGGTTGATAATTCAAGGGGTAGATCTCATAAGTATGCTATTGAGAAAAAACAAAAAGGATAAATAGTTTATCGGTAGTTCTCTCATTTTGACCTTATTAAGGCTTGACAAAAAGTTCCGCAATCGGTTTAAGTCCCTCTGAAAGCGGATAACCTTACACCTGCCAATCTTTCGGTGCTGCCTTACGTTATCTTTGCAACAACAATTTTATTATGAACGAAATTCAAATTCTTGGGTTAGCAGCTGGGTCGTGTACCACGATTGCTTTTTTGCCACAAGTAATTAAAACCTGGAAAAGTGGCTCAGCCAAAGATCTTTCATTGGGCATGTTTTCCTTTTTTTGTTTTGGTGTCTTATTGTGGCTCATTTACGGTATTATCATCCGCGATGTTCCTGTAATTGTCGCTAACATGCTTACCCTTGTGCTGGCGTCATCACTTCTATTCTTCAAACTGAGATTCAAAGAATAGGCATTTAGAATCTTACTAATTGCGAGGCGGTTTATTGTGCCACCAGGTTGCTAACGAAGATCCTGTGATATTCATCAAAGGACCGAAGATGGCAGGTGCTAATCCCACCGTTGCAACTTTACCCATTTGCAAAGCAAGACCTGAAGCGAGTCCGGAATTCTGGAGCCCGACTTCAAGTGCAATGGTACGGCATGATTTCTCATCCATCCTCAAAATTTTACTTACTCCATAGCCTAAACCATATCCGGTCAGGTTGTGAATCAGACAAGCCACTGCCAACAAGGGGCCCATAATAAGAAGGCTTTCTCTGCCCGCTGCTGTAATGATCGTAATAATAACAGCGATTGAAACCATCGACAAAACCGGTAATACTTTAAAAAGTCCGGGTAAGCGTTTGCTCAAAAAATGGTGCAGGATAAGACCAGCACCAATTGGTACAATTACAATTTTTGTAATATCAAACATCATAGAAACAAAATCTACGGGTACATATTCACCAGCTAACAGTTGCATTAGCAGGGGTGTCATAAGCGGAGCCATCAATGTTGCAATGGCAGTAAGAGTAACGGAAAGCGCTACGTTTGCATTCGCGATGTAAGACATTACGTTAGATGCCAGACCACTGGGAACTGAGCCAACCAGAATCAAACCGGCAGCGATCTCCGGTGGAAATCCAAATGCGTGAGCCATGCCATAACCTATCACAGGCATTATTGTGAACTGACAAATAATACCAACGACTACTCCTTTGGGCATTCGAATCACTCCTGCAAAATCACTAAGTCCCATGGTGCTGCCAACTCCAAACATGATCAGCTGTAACAATGGAATGATTAAGGTTTTGAAAGAAAAATCGCCAATGCCCATAAATAATTCAGGATAATACAATGAAAATGTAACTGCCGTGAAGATCCATACCGTGAAGGCGAATCCTTTAGTTGCGGGCATGCTGCCTAGCATTATAGCAATCAAGCCAAGTCCCATAATTAAAAAAACTCCAGCCGCTGATGGCCCAAGTCGAATCCATTGAATTACTCCTATAAGCAGTAAAACAAGCCCGCTGAGAAGGAAGTATTTACTCAATCTCTTCATGAAATAAATTTAAGTTTTGAATTTCTTAAATTAACGATGATTTACCACCTAAGCCATTAAAACTATGAAACTCTTCGCCATCATTTTCCTATCAATAGGTTTATTGTTTGTCTTTATAGGACTCGGTTGGGGTTCTTTCCTTGTAAGTGGACCGGAAGCAAGCGGGTTTTCTGAAGAATGGATCGGACCACTGGTATTTGCCGGAATGGGATTAGTATTCGCTTCCATTGGTGGAGGAATTCTATATTTTCAAGCTAAGCAAAAAGCCAAGCGTGAATTGCTCATGCGCACGGGAAAGAAAATTCGGGCCGCGATAAGCGATGCGTATTATAACACATCCATCAGCATGAATAACAGACATCCACAAATCATTGAATGTGTGGCTGAAGTATCCGGACGAAAGCAAACTTTCAAAAGCCATAACATCTGGAGCCAGAAACAATTTAGTCCGGGACAGGAAATTAGTGTGTATGTTGACTCACGGGATGCAACAAACTATTGGGTTGAGGTAGGTGAGTGATATCAATTAAGTCATCAATCGCCATAGTAAATAATTGAAAAAGATTCATTGAGTAAATCCATTCCGTATGAAACTCAAATACCCGATCAACCTGCATAAAGGAAGTACTGCCATCTTTGTGGTAGGATTAATGTTTTACTATCAGAATTTTTCAATCGGAACCTGGGTATACCTCGCTCTTCATGGCAGCTACGGTTTTCTTTGGTTATTAAAAGATCGCATGTTTCCTGACAAACAATGGGAACAACTTGTTTCTGTTCCCTACGGAATCTTTGTGTTCCTTGTTTTGGGACTTTACTGGATAGCCCCCTGGCTGTTGATCAGTCAGCAGATTGAACCGAGTGCAGCGATTATTGCAGTTGCGGTTGTACTTAATATGTTTGGAGTCATGCTTCATTATGGCAGTGATGCTCAAAAATATTTCACCTTAAAATACAAACCCGGTTTAATCACCGAAGGATTCTTTGCCCGTTGTCGCAACACGAACTACTTAGGCGAACTTCTGATTTATTCTGGCTTTGGTTTACTAACCGTGAGTTGGATAGGATTCATTGGCATTACGGCTTTTTTTATTGGAGCGTTTATTCCCAATATGATTACGAAAGATAAATCGCTGTCGCGCTATCCTGATTTCGAGAACTATAAAAAGCAATCGGGGTTACTCTTTCCAAGCCTCTAAAGACTTTTATGAGCATTATTTAGCCAAAGCCGCAACAATCTCGAGGGCTTTATCAATCTCAGCTTCGCTATTAAAAATATGCGTGCAATGTCTAACCCCAAATTCAGGGCCCGAAGCGCGCGGGCGCATACGACCTCGGGTCCAGTATTCTTCCTGCAATTGAGCTCCGGTCATTCCCTGTACATTATAAACCGTGATGCCGGCACACATGGCTTCTTCCTCAGGTGAATAAATTTTTACTTTATTGATTTTGCGCAAGCCGGTACGCAACCTCGATCCTAAAAATTTAATCCGGTCGTACACTTTTTGTGGGCCAATTTCATTGTGAAAATCCAATGAAGCCTCAAGGCCTTTCAATACCGGGAAGTTTCCCGTTCCACGTTGCGTAAACCTGAATCCTTCATCTTCATGATTATCCCATCGCCCACTTGCAATGGTTGTCCATACATCTTTCATCCGATCTGATTTCACGTAGAGAAATCCGGTACCAGCAGGTGCCCCCATCCACTTATGGAAGCAGCCTGCATAAGCATCGCAATCAATATCACGTACATCAATAGCAATTTGACCAACTGTTTGTGCGCCATCCAGTAACGTAAAGATGCCGCGTTTTCTCGCTTCCGCACATAATTCTTTAACCGGAAGGATAGCTCCGCTACCGGAAATCATGTGCGAAACCATAAGAACTTTTGTTTTCGGTGTAAATGCTTTCACAATTACATCATATACTTCTTGCGAGTTCTTTGCTGGTTTAGGAATTGCAACAGTTTTAAATACAGTTCCGTATCGTTTTTCTTTCAATAAGAATCCACTTTGTCCACCCGAGTGTTCCTGGTTCGTTGTTAGAATTTCATCCCCGGGTTGAAGTGTAAGGCCATTGGCGATATAACTCATCCCATTGGTAACATTATCTGTCATAGCAATCTCAACGGGATTAGCTTGAATGAGAGCAGCTACTTTTGTGCGAATACCCATTAAATTGTTGTACCCGCTGATGAACTCCTCTTTATTATCATCCTTGTAAGCCCAGTCTGCCACATGCTCGCCAATGTACCGCAGGTGCTCGGTCATTTTATCGACCACTACGCGCGGCATTGCTCCCACAGTCCCCGGATTAAAAAACACACTGTCTTTCGAAAGCATAAACTGATCCCGGATTTTTTTCCAGTACTGCGGATCTTCCGCTTTAGGCATTAACGTATTTTCAGCGTGTGCCCGAATAGCCAATGAGGGGATTGCCAAAGCGGTTAGGCCAATGGATTTAAGTGCGTTTCTGCGAGATGTCATAAGTTGCAATGCTTAATTTTCAAAGTGCATTCTCTATTTTAAATACCCATGCATACTGACTTGGATTATTAACAGGAGTTACATTTGGAGGGGTGATTGAAATACCGTTTCCGGATTTTGAATAATTTATTTTGCCCTTAAAACCCAGTAAGGAAATTGCACTTGGTTGCCTGGCCGTTTTAATAATCAATTTATTGGTTGGGTACTCCGTGCATAATACATAAACATCAGCTCCCTTCTGAGTAAAGAATACGGTGGTTTCTTTGGTAACCTCAGGAGCTCCTTTCCACGCACGTGTACCATAAATTGCTTCTCCGTTGACTTGTAGCCATTCACCCATATCGTAAAGCCGTTGCTGCATAATTACCGGAATGCGCCCATCGGCTGTTGGTCCAATGTTTAAAAGCAGGTTTCCACCACGGGCCACTTTATCAATCAAAATTCTTATTAACTCTTTTGATGTTGAATAGTCTTTGAGGTTCTCATTTCGGTTATACCCAAAAGATCCACCAATGCCCCGACATTCTTCCCAAGGATGATCCCTCTTCATGCCTTGCGAATTACTATCGTGAACCAAATCATACTCTGTTGTATAAATTCCTCCATGTTTACTTCGGGTCTCTTTTCCCCACCGATCATTCACGACCACATTTTCCCGTACGGGGGATTCATTATAAAGCCAACTTAAAAACTCAGTGCTCTTCCACGTTTCACTTGGGTGATCCCATTCGCCATCTGTCCATAGAATATCTGGCTTATACCGTGTTACTAAATCCTTCATCTGTGGAATCATGTGGTCAACCACATATTTATTTACATCACTTTTATACAATGGGTTGAACCATTCATACAATGAGTAATAATAGCCCATCCTTAGACCTTCTGCTTTAACAGAATTGATAAGATCGCCCGCCAGGTCGCGGTGCGGACCCACATCGACCGAGTTCCAATTCCAAGCCTGGGTGCTGGGCCATAAGGTAAACCCCTCATGATGTTTAGAGGTTAGTACAACATACTTTGCTCCGGATTGCTTGAATATATCAGCCCACTGATCTGGATTAAACATTTCGCAATTGAAATCCTTAACAAAGGAGCTGTATTTAAAATCGCTTCCATAAACACGGTTATGAAAATCGTTGAAGTTCTTATAAACCGGAGAACCTGGATTGGTCAATTTATTCCAATACCATTCAGCATATTTATCATAAACTGAAGCATCGGTGGGGCCCCATGCAGGGACAGAGAATAACCCCCAGTGAATAAATATTCCAAACTTAGCATCTTCAAACCAGGATGGTGTTGGGCGACTGTCAATGGATTCCCACGTAGCAGTATATTGCTTTTGAGCCATGACTCCCTGAAACGTTAAGAGTATGAAAAGCAAAATTTTGAAGAAACTAACAGCTTTACCCGGCATAAGTAGTTTGTTTGAATTGAAATTAAGAAAACAAACTTATAACCAAAAGGGCATGATAGCCGAAAGCACGATGTATCTTATGAACGGGTTTTAAATGTTGCGTTCAGGTTACTACTAACGTATCTCCTCTCGTCCATCCGGATACCTGGCAAAACGATTTTTTTCCCGTGGATGTACATGTTCATAGCTGGGCCAGGGCCAGCCACCAAATTC
>Ga0075163_10001702_pt1 | contig 29647 bp, 20 predicted proteins | sample JI1023141ADNA_FD_71478 | JGI IMG/M metagenome (GOLD analysis project Ga0075163, IMG submission 71478) | Wastewater effluent complex algal communities from Wisconsin, to seasonally profile nutrient transformation and Carbon sequestration -... | ecosystem: Engineered > WWTP > Effluent > Algae...
GAACATATACGATTATGCAAGTCGTTGTAAATGCATCCGGTTGTAAGGATACCGCATACATTGACGTGATTATTCGTCCTGAATTTTTATTTTATATTCCAAATGCCTTTACGCCAAATGGAAATGGATTGAACGATGTGTTCAAACCCAAATTGTTGGGAGTACACAATTATTCATTTTTAATTTTCGATCGTTGGGGAGAAAAAATATTTGAAACCAGCAATGAGGAAGAAGGCTGGAATGGTTATTTTAAAGGCAGATTATGCACCAACGATGTATTTGTTTATAAAATTAACTTCCAAGATGATGTAGAAAACCTAGATCATCAGTATATTGGCAGAGTAACTTTGGTGAGATAATCACGTACAAAAAGATAGTTCACATCCCCGTAACTTATTTATGTTGTAATATTGTATTTATAATACAGCATCGTTTATTGTCATCGGGTATGAGATTTAAATTTATTCTAATCGTTTTCTTTTTTGTTTGTTGTTCCAATGTGAGTATTGCTGACCACATTGTAGGAGGCGAAATTTATTACGATAACCTGGGTGCCAACAACTACCGCATTACTTTAAAATTATACCGCGATTGTTTTTCTGCCGGAGCTCCTTATGATAGTGCCGCCACCATTTTTGTTTTTAACAGTGCAGGCACATTTATCGATAGCATCAATATCGTTTTTCCAGGCTCCGTACAACTTCCTCCGATTATTAATAGTCCGTGTTTTTCTCCTCCCACCAATGTATGTGTAGAAGAAGCCGTGTATCAAGGCATTGTCAATCTTCCCAGTATTCCGGGTGGATATGATTTAGTATATCAACGTTGTTGCAGGAATGCAACAATATTAAATGTAATCTCTCCAAATTCGGTAGGTTCATCTTATGTGGTGCACATTCCCGACAATACCACTGCTCCGGGCAATAGCAGTCCGCGTTACAATTATTTCCCTCCGCTTTTTGTTTGTACTGACATCCCTTTGTTTTTTGATCATTCGGCTGTTGATCCTGATGGTGATTCTTTATATTATGAATTGTGTGATCCGTTTTCTGGTTTAGATGTGCTTTGTCCAAGCATTGGTGTGATTGCTCCTCCGGGATGTCCGGGAATTTCTTCTCCACCACCGTATGCATTTATTCCTTGGCAATCGCCATACAGTGGAACGTATCCAATGAGTGCGTCCATACCAATCTGGATTGATCCCACTTCCGGTTTGTTAACAGGAACACCGGATATGATTGGTCAATGGGTGGTAGGTGTTTGTGTGAGTGAATTTCGCGGAGGTGTTTTAATTGCAACGAATAAAAGAGATTTTCAATTTAATGTGGTCGATTGTTCTACATTGGCAGTTGCATCCATTCCCAGCCAAACCACTTTTTGTTTTGGGACAACGGTTACGTTTACGCAAACAAGTGTGAATGCAGTAAACTATCAATGGGATTTTGGTGATTCGTCTACCTTATCCGATACTTCAAGTTTGGTTGCTCCTACCTGGACCTATGCTGATACGGGAACCTATGTTGTTACATTAATAGTGAGTTCATCCTCCGGTTGTGCAGATACAGCAACTTCTGTTTTTCAAATTTATCCAGTAATTGATGCTACGTTTTCTCCTCCTCCAGGTGAATGTTTTAGTGTAAACAGTTTTGATTTTAGTGGAAGTGGAACATATTCTAGTAGTGCGACATTTTTATGGAACTTCGGACCGTATGGAACACCAACGAGCAGTGCAAGTTTGAATCCGACCAATATTGTTTTTAGTGCAACCGGAGCGGTCCCTATTTCATTTACAGTGAGTGAAAATGGATGTACAGTCACCGATACAAATTATATTTCCATCTTTCAGGAACCCAATGCCGGTTATTATTTGGAGTCAACGATTGCTTGCGATTTGCAGCCGGTACATTTTATAAATACATCTACAGTATCGCCATTAACTTATGAATGGGATTTTGGTGATGGACAAACATCTAATTCAGAAAGCCCGTATCATTTGTATCCATCGGTGGGTGTTTACTTAACAAATTTGATTGTAACAAATGCATTTGGTTGTAGCGATACGTTTTATTTGTCGGATATCGTTCAGGTATTTCCTTCTCCTGTTGCAGGGTTTACGGTTTCTCCACACGATACTTCCATCACACATCCTTATGTTGCAACCGTAGATACAAGCTCCGGTGCTACAAGTTGTACCATGTATTGGGGGGATGGAACATCCTCAACTCCTTGTGATACGATGCATACATATCCTGCTGTAAATTTATACAGTTTAATGCAAGTGGTACAGAATGATTATGGTTGCACCGATACAGCCTATTCAGAAGTATTTATTTATCCTGGTTTTTTATTCTGGATTCCGAATGCATTTACCCCCAATGGCGATGGAATAAACGATGTGTTTATGCCTAAATTATTTGGTGTATACGACTATGAGTTTTTAATCTTTGATCGATGGGGCGAAAAAATATTTGAAACAGATGATTTGCAAGTGGGTTGGAATGGCTTTTATAAATCCAAATTGTGTGAACAAGATGTTTATGTTTACAAAATACATTTCTTCGATGAGGTGGAACATCTCGAACATCAATACATTGGTAAGGTAACCTTGGTAAGGTAAATCAAAGTTTAAAGTTGGAAAGTTCAAAGTTGTGTCTAAACAATCAGTAGAAAATTAGAAATTATTTTATAATAACGCTCATTGTAGCTTTTGGGTTTCTGCCATTTGAGCTCTTTTCCGAATAGTCAACGGTTTTAATTGTTTTGTTCTTGTCAAAATGGATTCTTCTTAAAGAGTTTGTTATAAAGGATTGTGATCTCACAGTTTTATACACAGTTTTAGTATCACCTGACAAATAAATTTTTGTGATTGTGGTGTCATTTGAAAGTAAAGCACTTTGTCCAGTTTCCATTTTAGAAATATTGGTAGTTATTAATGTGTCGGCAGAAGAAGAATAAATGATTTCTTGAGTCCTGTTATGTTGTCCGTTAGAATTGAAATGATAAGTGATTCTGTTTTGAGGATCTGTTTTTGACAGCATGTAGTAACTCAGAGTTGTGTCCTGCTTTTTGATGTTGTAGCCGCGATATACATGGTAGCCCGAAGAGTCTTTCTTTGTTTGATAAAAATCCGGATAGGTATAAGGGCGCATTAAACTATCGAGTGCCTGATAACGGTTGCTTCTAAAATCAAAATGATAATATTGTTTTTTTGTTTCAACATTTACTTTTAATAATGTATCGTTTAATCTTTGGTACGCAAAAAATTCTTTCTTGTTTGGCGCATTTTTATTTTTAATAGTTACTTCAAAATTTTTAAACTTATTCTGTTGAAGCTGGCGTAACAATGTATCTATGTCGTCATTAAAATAATACGAAACCTCACTATTAATTTGAGCACTCGACACTATCGGTAAAAATAAGATTAGAAAAATAATTTGTCTCATATTTATGTACCTGTTAGTTGATAATGGAGAGAGATTGCTTCGTTCCTCGCTCCCGATAGCTATCGGGAGACGGTTCTAATAATGAATAGTTTTAAAAGACTAAACTAATATATTCCCATCCATCTCCTTCGGAATGCCTACTCCTAATATTTTTAAGATAGTAGGAGCAATGTCGGCCAACTTACCTTCCTTGATATTTTTGTAATCTGTATCAATTAAAATACATGGAACAGGGTTGGTAGTATGTGCTGTGTTGGGTGAACCATCCGGATTAATCATGTAATCGGAATTGCCATGGTCGGCTATGATGATGAATGAATATCCGGATTCAATTCCTGCTTCTACAATTCGTTTGGCACAAGCATCTACCGTTTCAACAGCTTTCACTACAGCTTTGTAATCTCCTGTGTGACCAACCATATCTGCATTGGCGTAGTTTAAACAAATAAAATCGGTTTCGCCTTTTTTTATTTCGGGTAAAATGGCATCGGTTAGTTCAACAGCACTCATCTCCGGTTGTAAGTCATAGGTAGCTACTTTTGGTGAAGGCGCCATGATTCTTTTTTCACCAACAAATTCTTTTTCTCTTCCACCCGAAAAGAAAAATGTCACATGCGGATATTTTTCTGTTTCTGCGATGCGGATCTGTTTCTTTCCAGCACTTTCCAATACTTCACCCAAGGTGTTTACCAGATTGTCTTTATCATACAAGATGTGTACATTCTTAAATGTCGCATCGTAGTTGGTCATTGTAACATAATAGAGTGGAAGGGTTTTCATTCCTTGCTCCGGCATATCTTTTTGTGTTAGCACATGTGTAATTTCTCTGCAACGATCAGTGCGGAAATTAAAACAGATTACAACGTCATTTTCTTTGATGTTTCCGATCGGATTTCCGGAAGCATCTGTACAAACAATCGGTTTGATGAATTCATCAGTTACATTTTCTGCATAAGAGGCTTCAATTCCTTGAATTGCATTTTGTGTTTTTGTGCCTTCGCCATTTACTAATAAGTCGTAAGCAAGTTTAACACGTTCCCAGCGTTTGTCGCGGTCCATGGCATAGTACCTTCCCACAACGCTTGCAATTTTTCCTGCAGAAGATTTTAAATGGTTTTCCAGATTAGTCAAATAACCTAACCCACTTTTCGGATCCGTATCCCTCCCGTCTGTAAATGCATGGATGAATACATTGCTCAATCCTTTTGCTTTTGCAAGGTCGCATAAATGATGCAAATGCGCTTGTGAGGAATGCACACCACCTTCGGAAACTAAACCGATAAAATGAATGGCTTTATTATTTTGTTTAGCATAATCAAATGCCTTTACCAATTCTACATTTGTATCAATCGTTTTTTCACGAACAGCTTTGTTGATAAGAGCAAAATCCTGATATACAATTCTCCCGGCACCAATGTTTAAATGTCCTACTTCAGAGTTCCCCATTTGTCCATCGGGCAAGCCTACATTCTCACCGGAAGTGCGCAATGTGCTGTGCGGATATTTTTTGTAAAGACTATCTACAAAAGGGGTGTTTGCATTTGCAATGGCATCGGATTTTGATCCATCACCAATTCCCCAACCATCTAAAATTATAAGTGCTACTTTTTTCATGTTACGAATAACGAATAAAACGAATCTATGTGTTTGTTATTATACTTATTTGCTAGTTAGAACGTCATTGCGAGGTACGAAGCAATCTCTGTTTGATGTTCGCTGGTCTGCCCTTCGTGAGAGATTGCTTCGTGCCTCGCAATGACGCTCCTTAAGAAAGTTCATCGTCCTGCACCTAACTAAATGTCACTTCAAATACACTTCCTTTCGGAGCATTGTCTTTTACTGCAATTACTCCATTATGTTCTTCTACTAGATACTTTACAATAAATAATCCCAATCCTGTTCCTTTTGTTTTTCTTACTTCTTCATTTCCGACACGATAAAATTTTTGAAAAATACGTTCTTTCTCGGCATTGGAAATCCCTTCCCCTTCATCGGCTACACTCAAAATTATTTTTGCGTTGGAAGATTTTAAACTTATGGTAATTGTTGAATTTGCTGGAGAATATTTTACAGCATTTTCAAACAAATTTAAAATAATCGAAGGAAAACTTGTTCGGTCGATCTTCATTTTAATATTCGGCTCAATGTTTAAAACTACTTTTTGTGAATAGTTAAAGAGATGAATTGTCTGATTCATCCCTTCCGTAATGTATTCCGAAATATTGTATTCTTCTTTGTTGATAGCAAAAACACTGTTCTCAATTTTGGCAGCGACTAAAATATTTTCCACCAAATTGTTTAATCGTTCGGTATCACTGATAGCGTTGGCAAGGATTTCTTTTTGTTTGGTTCTATCCAATTCATGCTTTTGAAGCGTTTGCAATTGCAGTTTGGTGGAGGCAATGGGAGATTTTAATTCGTGGGTAACGGATAATAAAAAATTCTTTTGTTGTTGTGCTAATGCCGTTTCTTTCTTTAACGTTTTTCGAATTTGGTATCCACCGAGTAATAATAGAAAAACAAATACTGCTCCTTCACTGGAAATCATCAACCAGCGTTTGTGTAATTTTTCGTTGAGCTCATTTCCCTTTTGAATGACTTCTTCCAGTGTTTCACCTTTCAGGAGGTTTACTTCTGTTTTTAGACGAATGTTTTCGGTGTTGAGTTGAAACATGGAATAGGTCCACCACGAAAATTGCAGAAATACATAAACTAACAAGATGTAAAACCAAAACAAGGGTTTTGATTTTTTAGGTGACGAGTTCATTATGTAAAGGTAAGAAAAAAGCCTTATTGAAACAGAGACTTTTGGAATCTGTTATTGATAGTTGATGGAACGCAGATGACTCGGATAAAGCGGATGTTCACAGATTTTTATTGTTGGAAAGGGGTGGATTTATTGTCTTCGACAATCGATTTTAATTCATCGATAGCAAAAAATCCGTTTTTATCTGTTATTTCAGCGTCATCTGCGTTCCATACTTCCTCACTCAATTCGCTTCAAGTTAATTTCCTTAGATGGAGTAATGATTAATGGAACGGTTTCAACTGTTACGGAGCTGGTATCCAAACCGAATGCTCTGCCTTCTGATAAACTCAATCGTTTTAAAACGGAGTGGATATCGAGAATGATTTTTTCATGAATCGGTAATTCGTTCTCGTAAGAAATAAATTTTTCAATAACAATAAATCTAAAGTCGCCAATGATGTTGTTTTTGTTTAAGGATTTGTATCGACTTGTAATATCTACTTCATTGTTTTTAACCATATCTTCCACCACTTTTCTGAACATTAAATTGATGCGTGGTGCCACTCTGAATCCTAATCGGAAATCAATACGAATCACATCATCGTGGATGAATTCACAAACTTTGTATTCCATGCAATACGGTTCATCTACCACATCTACATGCACAAACCAATAGATGTCGGCACGTTTCGGTTGCTTCTGCATAATGGAGTACATGATTTTGGATTCAATTTCTTCTCTGCTATTGGCGCTTGTTAAATACACCAGATGTGTTGCGTATTTCGGAACACTTAAGTCTCTACTCAAATCTTCCAACACCGGAAGGTATTCTGATAGTTTCACAAATTCTGTATAACGGTTTCTGATTTTGCGGGCATAAAACCATGCCATCATCACCACAATTAACCCTCCGGCAATTAACAAGGTGATCCATCCACCATGTGTAAACTTGTTTAAGTTTGCAATTAAGAAAGCACTTTCAATGGTTAAGTAAACCGCTAATAAGACCCCAATGAAAATTTTATTGTAACGTTTGATGATTAAATAATAAGTCAACAACGTGGTGGTCATAATCATTGTTAATACAATAGCTAAGCCATACGCAGCTTCCATTCCGGATGATTCTTTGAAGTATAAAACCATGCCGATACAACCTGCTAACAATAACCAGTTGAGCGATGGAATGTAAAGTTGTCCTTTTAAATCAGTCGGATATTTGATCCGAACTTTCGGCCAAAAATTTAAACGGATTGCTTCATTGATTAAGGTGAATGAGCCACTGATTAATGCCTGACTTGCTACAATCGTTGCCACGGTTGAAATTGCAATTCCTACTGGAACAAACCATTCCGGCATGATGCTATAAAATGGATTGCTTTCCAATTTATGACCTTCTTGTGAAATTAACCATGCACCTTGTCCGAAATAATTTAACAGCAAGGCGATTTTTACAAAGATCCATGCTGCACGAATGTTCTTTTTACCGCAATGTCCTAAATCGGAGTAAAGTGCTTCGGCACCGGTTGTACAAAGGAAAACAGCGCCCAAAACTAAAAATCCTTCCGGGTGTTGAAATAATAATTTATATGCATAGTAAGGATTTACAGCGCTCAATACACTTATGTTGGTGGTAACTTGTGCAATGCCTAAAACTGTTAACATCGAAAACCAAATAAGCATGGCTGGACCGAAAAAACGACCGATAAATTTTGTTCCGAATTGTTGAATTGAAAACAAAATGATAAGGATGATGAGGATGATTGGAATGGTATTGATTTCTGGATCCAATGTTCGCAAACCTTCTATGGCAGATGCAACAGAAATTGGTGGGGTAATAATTCCATCCGCCAGCAAGGTACTTCCACCGATGATGGCAGGAAACATCAACCATTTTATTTTGGCTTTTTTAACGAGTGCATACAATGCAAAAATTCCACCTTCACCATTGTTGTCGGCACGCAACGTTAAAATCACATATTTTACAGTTGTTTGTAAGGTAAGTGTCCAGAAGATACAGGATAGTCCACCTAAAATGGTATCAGCATGAATAACGTGGCCTTCACCAACAATTGCTTTTAAAACGTAAAGTGGAGAAGTCCCAATATCACCGAAAATAATTCCAAGCGTGATTAATGCACCTGCAGCAGAAAGTTTTTTTAAGTTAAGAGTCGACATAATTTATAATGGTATTTCGTTTAAAAAGTTTCTATTCAATGTAAAAGTGAAGGTGCTACCTTTGCCAACGGTGCTCTCCGCCCAAATTTTTCCACCTTGAGCTTCAATAAACTGTTTGCTGATGGCGAGTCCGAGTCCGGTTCCCGGCTTGCTTCCCGGAACTTGAAAGTAGCGGTCAAAAATTTTATTTAGGTATTGGTGTTCAATTCCATTTCCGAAATCCTGAACTGAAAATTCAACCGTATGCTCCTGCGTTGCAATACCGATGCTGATTTTGTTTTTTTCGGGCGAATAACGGATGGCATTGGAAAGTAAATTTACCATCACCCAGGTTGTTTTTTCAAGATCGGCATCTACCAATGGCAATTGTTCATCACAGTTGAGTTCAAGTGTAATCTCTTTGTGTTCGGCTTGTACATGTGTTGCTTCAATGGCATAATCAACAATTTGTCGAGGCTCCGATGGATGTACATTCAATTGAATTTTCCCTGATTCCATTTGTGCCATGTTCAAAACTTCGGTTGTGATTTTTATCACACGCAATGTGTCTTCTTTGATGTTTTGCACCAGTTGTTTTTGCTCTTCATTCAAACTTCCAATGCGGGAATCTTCCAATAGTTTGGTGCTAAGTTTAATGGAAGCGATGGGTGTTTTTATTTCATGTGAAACGGTTGCAATAAAATTTGTTTTATCTCTATCGCGTTTTAAAATTGGCAAAGCAATGTAAGAAGGGAACTTGGCAATAAATAAAAGCGCTAAAATTAAAAACAAAGCACCACTGATGAGAAGATATACAAAAGCGTTGTGAGCAGTTTCCTGTGCCAAAGCATTTCGTTTTTCAACAGCATTCATATTCAAATCCATAATTTGATGCAACAGATAGTTGGTAGAAACGATACTTTCCTGAATGTCTTGTTTGTTTTTTATTTTATTAATAAAAAATGAAAGAGAGTCGGTGAGTGTTTTTTCTCCTTGTTCTGTAATGTTGGTGTGTTGACGGTTTAGAATTTTTTCAAATTCGGAAGTACTTATTTTCCCACTATCAGTATTGAGGGCAGAAAGTTCTTTCAGCATGTCTTTCGCGTATACAATACTGTTGTAGTTGTTGGTCAAAATGGCATCGGAGTCATCTGCCAATTTTTTTGTGCTGTAGGCCGATATTCCTGTAATCACAATGGATAAGGTGAATAGGAAAAGTAATCCGGCTTCTATTTTACGTTTTACATTCATGAGTGCTGTTTTTATATTCTAAATAGAACTGCAAAAATAATTCTGTTTTCTGTTTTTACTAAGTCGGGTACCCAACTTGGTGTTAAAGGAGTGGTGGTATATCCGGTGGGCGAAGTTACGCCACCATGTCCTGCAAAATACGGAACACTTGATTCTCTATGAACATATTCGAATCGGAAAGCAATGCTTTGGTTGGGCATCCATTCGATGTTGGTTGAACAATCCCATCCGTTAAACTGATCACCGGGAGCAGCGCTGTAGGGATGTGTTCCGGCTGTGACAGTCGGATTGGTAGTGCTGGGCAGTGGACTGGCATCGCCGGTGGGATACAAAACAAGATATCTTCCTGGATTGGTCATGATGCCACCTCCGAAGGTCCACGCAAATTTATTTTTATAAAACCAAATACGGTTGTAAAACATTCCACTGGCAAAAAATTGTGCAGGTCCTTGTAGCGAATCGCCATCTTTAAATCCGTTTACTCCCGCACCTTTTTCAAAACCGACATCACCCGTTAATGAAAATGCCATTCGACTGATTCCTTTGGAGGCTTTTCTGTTGAAGTAGCGAACCAACATACTGTTGTCGGAATGGAAACGTTTTCTACCCGGCAATCCAGCTGCATCACTTCCGTAGTAATCATTGGTTAAAAGTTTTATGTTCTCGTTTGGGCACCAGGTGATATTTCCTCCCAGTCCGGGCATCTCATTAAACATTCCATAGCTCTGCCAGCCGTTGATGGCCCATAATTCCATCTTTAATGTTTTGGATGGAAAAAGTTGTACACGCATGCCATTAAAAAACCAAGGAGTATTGTCGGAGGTGAAAGACGCTTGGTATTCCCAGTTTTCTACCTGATAATAGGAGTTGAGTCCGATGTACGACATAAACATTCCGAAATCGATGTTGATGCCATGCATTTTATTAAAGTGGTAGCCGGCATAGGCTTCACTTAAATAGCGGTATACGTTTGCCAATTCGTATTGTCCACGGAAAGCGCTGTAATCGTTGCGTGGGATTACGGTGGAGCGTGTTCCGAACTGAGTCATGATTCGTCCACGTGCACCATTATAATAAAAGTCGCCACCAATGTTCACGCTCGATACTTGCATTTCATTGTTTCTAGCCAAGGCGGTTGAACCAACCACGGTATGGTCGATTGGGTTGGCAAATGAATAGGTATAGTTTGCGTCTACCAATACACTTCCTGTAAAGTATTTGGTTTGTAAAACGGCCGAATCTCTTCGGTCGCTTCCATTTTGCCAGGTTTGATCTTGTCCTTCAAAAGGGATTTGCGATTTGATTGAATCTTTTTGAGCAACGGTAATGGTTGTTAAAAAGAGGAGTGAAGTAATTGTAAAATGGTGTTTCATTGTTTTTAAATATCTATTTTATTTTTTGGCGTCATTGCGAGGTACGAAGCAATCTCGGTTCAATTGTGACAAAAGTCCCTATCGTGATAGATTGCTTCGTACCTCGCAATGACGCTCCGTAAAAAACTATCGTCTTAGAGTACATGCCAAAACTTAATCCAAATATGGAATCGCTTGATTATAAACACAATGGTACGTGTCACAGGAATTAATACCCTTTCAAAATGGAAGGGTTTTTTCAAAATGGAAGGGTTTTCTATTTTTCGATGTGGTATTCGTCCATCTTTCTGTAAAGCGTGGTGAGTCCAATCCCTAACAATTCTGCTGCCTTGGTTTTGTTTCCTTTGCATTGTTGCAGGATTTTATGGATGTGAATTTTTTCCACACTTTCTAGCGAAGTATCCGAAAGGCAAAGGTCGCTCGACATGATTTCGGAAGGAAGTAAATCGGCAGTAAGTGTTTCTGTTTCGCAGAGGATGATGGCACGTTCAATCATGTTTTTTAATTCACGGATATTTCCGCGCCATTCGTAATTTTTTAAATGTTGTAAAAACGCTTTGTCCATGGAGGTGATGCGTTTTTTTATTTTTCCGGAATACACCGTTAAAAAATAGTTGGCCAGTTCTTCAATATCTTCTTTGCGTGAACGCAAGGAGGGGATATTGATTTTGAAGGTAGACAAGCGGTAATATAAATCGGAGCGGAAATGTTCTTGCTCACTTTCTTTTTTTAAATCTCTGTTGGTAGCGGCTATAATGCGCACATTTACTTTGGTCGGTTTGGAGTCGCCTACTTTAATAAATGATTGTGTTTCCAAAACCCGCAATAATTTTGCTTGTAAGTCGAGGTTCATTTCACCCATCTCATCTAAAAACAGCGTTCCTTCGTGTGCTTCTTCAAACAATCCTTTTTTATCGTTTGTTGCACCGGTGAAAGCCCCTTTTTTATGACCGAACAATTCGCTTTCCAATAAATCTTTCGGAAAGGCACTGCAGTTAACGGCAACAAAAGCTTTTGATTTTCTGCTGCTGGCATTGTGTATGGCTTGTGCAAACAATTCTTTCCCAACTCCGGTTTCACCTTCCAGCAAAACGGTTGAATCGGTAGGAGCTACCTTTTGCGCCATCTTAATGGTGTCGGCAATACTTTTGGAGGATCCTAAAATAATATCGAAACTGAATTTTGTTTCTAATTTATTTTCGAGCTCAAAAATGCGCTTTTGTAATTTTACTTTTTCAATAGCGCGATTGATGGCTGGAATAATTTGTTCGTTATCGTCTCCCTTCGTGAAATAATCAAAAGCCCCCAGTTTCATTGCTTTTACACCATCGTGAATCGTTCCGAAAGCGGTCATCACAATCACTTCACAAAAGGGATATTTGTTTTTTATTTTGGAGAGTAAATCAATACCATTATCATCGGGTAGTTTTACATCAGTAATGATGAGGTCAATATTTTTTTCATGTTCCAACAATTCCAATCCGTGTTTTGCGGTAGAAGATTGGTATACTTTATAATCTTCCAGTTCGATGATTCGGGAAAGTAAGGCGCGAAGTTTTTCTTCGTCATCTATTATGAGTATATGCCCTTTGGTTGTCATGTATGGTGCAAAGGTATAGAAAAAGCTGCAATGCAAGTGTGGCATTTTGATGGATGTATAGTCGTATTTCTTAGTGAAATTGTAGTTTTTTTCGTATCTTTACCAGAATGAGAGGGATTAGAACTATAGCTATTATCGTTTCTGCCTTGTTGGTGTTTTTTACATCAACCGGCACGAAGATTACACCCCTTTCTTATGCTGCTGCAGAAGTAAATCAGCCAATGGCATCCTTGGATGTTGATCCGGCTTCGGAGCAGGAAAAGTCGCTTACAGCCATTAAGGAGTTAAGTGGATGTGTTATCAAAGGCAATGAAGGCCGCAACTTTGGTTTTCAGAATCAGCATTCGTTCAAAAAGCATTTAACCACCAATTTAGCACGTGTTTCTTCGCAAAGTTTAAGTGTATTTTACCCCGTTTATTGTCAAAGCTTAACCAACAGCTTTAACAGTTCTCCTTTTTATATTGCCTATCATCGTTTAATAATATGATTTTCTCGTTTTCGGATTATGCGCACGACTTCAGTGAAGTGGTGTGATTGTTTTATTATGGCCATTCCGGTCGAGTATCAATTATTAAAAAATGTATATATGGAAAATCAAGAAAACGAATCCAGCGGAAAGTCGCGATTCATGCAAGGAGGAGGATTTATCCTTCTGATTATTGTTGTAACCATTGTGTTATTAGTAGGAATTAAAGCCTTATTTGGTTTATAAAAAGAAAAGATATGAATCCACTTCTTCAACAAATCATCATCAATCGGGCGAAACAATCGAATAAGGCTGGTCAACGAAAGGAAGTAAGCACTTATGATATCGCAAAGGAGTTTTATAAACTCAAAGTAACAACGATCCATTTTATAAAGGATGCATTTTTAATTTTAATCGGAATTTTGGCTGCAGGGTTTGGCTTGGAAGGGTTTTTATTACCCAACTCCTTTATTGACGGAGGTGTAACCGGTATTTCCTTGTTAACTGCCGAAGTCACCAAGTATCCCTTGCCGATTTTGATTATTGTCATTAATATTCCCTTTATTATCTTGGGTTATCACCAAATCGGGAAACAATTTGCCATTAAAAGTGTGATTGCGATCATCGGTTTAGCGCTGGCAATTACGTTTATTCACTACCCGGTAATCACATCAGATAAATTATTAATTTCGGTGTTCGGAGGGTTTTTTCTGGGTGCAGGAATTGGTTTTGCTATCAGAGGTGGTGGGGTGTTGGATGGTACGGAAATATTGGCGATTTACTTGAGTAAGCGAACAGGGCTTACATTGGGCGATGTTATTTTGGTGTTTAACATCTTCATTTTTTCTGTTGCTGCTTATGTCTTGTCGATTGAAACGGCTTTATACTCCATTTTGGCGTATTTGGCAGCATCCAAAACGGTTGATTTTGTAATTGAAGGAGTGGAGGAATATACCGGTGTAACCATCGTTTCGGCACATTGTGAAGAAGTAAGGTTGATGATTACCGAAAAGATGGGACGTGGTGTCACCATCTATACCGGTAAGCGGGGGTTTGGAAAAAGAGGTGAAAACCGGGGTGATATGGACATTGTATATACCGTGATTACCCGCTTGGAAATTGGGAAACTGCAAACGGAAGTTGAAAAAATTGACCCAAATGCATTTATTGTAATGAATACTGTAAAAGATACGAAGGGCGGAATGATAAAAAAGCGACCTTTGCACTAATAACGATACTACTATGTGGAGATTTTTAGCAAATAAGATTTTAAGAAATAAAATTGCATTTATTGCTGTGATCATGGTCATTACAGCATTTATGGGTTATGAGGCAACAAAAATTGAATTGACCTATACATATCCGCAGATTTTGCCTGCAGATGATCCAACTTATATCGAGTATGAAAACTTCAGAAAGCTGTTTGGAGAAGATGGAAGTGTAATGGTAATCGGTATTGAGGATAAAAATTTATTTGAACTCAAAAAGTTTAACGATTGGTATGAACTCAGTACAGAAATAAAAAACATTGCTGGGATTAAAGAATTGCTGTCGGTTGCAAAACTTTATAACATTAAACGCAACGATAGTTTAAGCAAGTTTGATTTCCTTCCGATTATTAACTCCGCTCCGAAATCTCAAACCGAGTTGGATAGCTTGAAAGAAGTGATTGAGTCGCTTCCCTTTTATGATGGCTTGGTATACAACAAAGAAACCGGTGCCAATTTGATGGCGATTACCTTCACCAAAAAAGATTTGAATTCGAAAAGTCGAATTGAAATAGTACATCAGATAAAAACACTTGGTGATGCATTTGCCAAAAAACACAATTTACAAATTCACTATTCCGGATTGCCGTATGTTCGTACTGCCCTAATGGAAAAAGTATCTGCAGAGATGGGTTTGTTTATGGGCTTGGCAGCGTTGGTGATGGTGATTATTTTATGGTTGTTCTTCCGTTCGTTTTCTTCGGTTTTCTTTTCAGTATTTGTAGTTGCCATTGGTGTAACCTGGGCGCTGGGAACCATTTCCTTGCTCGATTATAAAATCACAATGCTCTCCGGATTGATAGCACCACTCATCATGGTCATCGGTATTCCCAATTGTGTATTCCTCATCAATAAGTACCAAAGCGAATACATCAAACATGGCAACAAAGTAAAAGCCTTGTCGGTGATGATTGAAACCATTGGTGTATTGTTGTTTTTAGCAAACGTAACCACAGCCATTGGTTTTGGTGTATTGTACTTTACAAACAGTTCCATGTTGGTGGAGTTTGGTGTAGTAGCTGCTATCAATGTGATGGTGACCTATTTTATTACGCTCTTCCTTATCCCAATTATATTAACGTATCTGCCGGCACCTACTAAAAAACAAACCAAGCACTTGGAAGGTGTAAAAATTAATAAGTTGTTGGCTTGGGTAGATTTTATTGTACACAACAAACGCAAACAATTGTATTGGATTATTACCATTGTTACGTTGGTGTCTGCTTATGGAGCGAGTAAAATTAATGTGAACGGATTTGTGGTGGATGATCTTCCTAAAAACGATCCGGTGAATACTGACTTGCAATTTTTCCAGAATAATTTCCATGGGGTGTTGCCATTTGAAATTTCCATTGATACCAAAAAAGAAAATGGTGTGTTTGCCGACAATGGCGCGACTCTTTATAAAATTAAAAAATTACAAAAGGTGTTTGCAGAGTACGATGAGTTCTCGCGACCACTATCGGTGGTAGAAGGCGTAAAGTTTTCATATCAAGCGTATAAGGATGGAGAAAAGAAATATTATATCCTTCCGGGGATTATGGATTTAAAAGAGTTGACGCAATATACATCAACTGTAAAAGGACAGGAAAATAAATTAGCAACGTTTATCGATTCGAGCAAACAAATTACGCGTGTGAGTTTTCAGATGGCAGATATCGGTTCAGAGAAAATGAAAAAACTCATTGCAGAATTGGAACCTCGTGTGGATTCTATATTTGATTCTAACGAATACAATGTGACGTTAACCGGGCAAAGTTTGATGTTCTTAAAAGGCAATGCCTATTTGTTGTACAACCTGTTTGAAAGTTTGTTGATTGAAATTTTGTTGATTGCCATTGTTGGTATTGCCTTGTTCCGCTCTGTAAGAATCATTGTGCTTTCCAAAATTCCATGTTTGATCCCATTGATTATTACAGCAGGTATCATGGGATATTTAGGAATTCGCTTCAAACCATCAACTATTTTAATCTTTAGTATCGCATTTGGAATTTCTTCCGATGGAACCATTTATTTTTTAACGAAGTACCGTCAAGAATTAAAAAAGATGAATGCCACGGTTGCCGGATCTATTTCTATCGCGATTAAAGAAACGGGATTGAGTATGGTGTATACTGCGGTGATATTGTTTTGTGGTTTCGCCATTTTTGCTGCTTCCGGTTTTGGCGGAACAGTAGCCATGGGAGTTCTTATTTCCATTACGTTATTAGTAGCCATGGTGACCAATCTGGTTTTACTTCCGGCAATTCTTTTGTCAATCGACAAACGTCAAAGTAAAAAAGAAGCAAAAGCGAAAGCGTTGATTGAACTGGGAGAGGAAGTGTAATTACTATTAAAAAATGTATCTCATGAAAAAAGTATTCTTACTCCTGCTTTTTTCTTTCATGTTTACACTAAGCAATCAGGTGTATGCGATTCAGCATCCCTCGGATTCGCTGATTCGTGTTTTGAATACCGCCACCTCCGATTCCATCAAATACGATACCTACATCAAACTGTTTTTCCAAAATGAATTTGCGGATTCTTCAATGGTCGTAAAATACTTGAAAGCGTATAAATCCTTTGCAGAAAAAAAGAACAACAAAAAAGAACTTGCAAATGTATTTCGCTTGTATGGTTTTTATTATGACGATAATGGTCTGTATACAGAAGCAATTAAAAGTTATGAAACATCCATCAACTATTCGAAGAAGGCAGGAGATAAAAAAGGTGTTGCAACATCAACCGGAAACCTTGGTTTGATATATGGTGCTCAAGGCGATTACGATGCAGCATTGCTACAACATGTGGCGGCATTAAAGATGGATGAGGAATTAAAAAATGAGGTGGGGCAAGCCAAGCATTTAGGCAATATTGGAATGTCTTATTATTATAAAGGCGAATTTCCGAAAGCCATTCACTATTATTTAAGGGCCCTACAAAAAGCTGAATCATTAGGAGATAAAACAGGCGTTGCTCGACATACAGCAAACATTGGTGGTGTTTATTTTGAGTTGAGAGAATATGAAAAGGCAAAAGAGTTTTATTTAAAAGCCCTCAAGATTGAAGAAGAGTTAGGAAATAAAAGAGAAATTTCCCGACATCTTGGAAACATCGGGATGGTTTACAACATGCTGCAGGATGTCGACAAATCATTGGAATATAGTTTCAAATCCTATGATATGATTAAAGAGTCGGGGGATAAATATTATATTGCCTATGCACTCAATAACATTGCAACCAGTTATAGATTGGCGGAAGACATTCAAAAATCCTTGTTGTATGATCAACAAGCCCTAAAAATACGTGAAGAGATTGGTGATCAGAAAGGAATTGCGGAAAGCAATGCGAATGTTGGTACCGATTATACTGATTTGAAGATGTACAAGGAAGCTGAAAAACATTTACTCCTTGCAGCGGATGTCTCCTTGTCCAACGGCTATCTTGATATGAATTCGGAAGTGGAGCAAGCATTAAGTGTGTTGTATCAAAAGATGAAGGATGTGCCGAACGAATTGCTGCATTATAAAAAGTTTATTCAAATTCGTGATAGTATCTACAATGTGGAGAGTGCAAAAAAAACGTTGCAGCTTCAGATGCAATACGATTTTGATAAAAAAACAACTGCCGATAGTTTGCAAATGGCTGTGGATAAGCAATTGGCTGCTGCCGAATTAAAACAAGAAAAAATTCAGCGCTATGCCTTGTTTGCCGGATTGATATTGGTTTTGTTTTTCACATTCGTACTCTTCAATCGGTTTAGAATTATTCGAAAGCAAAAAACGATTATCGAACAGCAAAAAGAAATTGTAGAGAAACAAAAAGAATTGGTTGAAGAAAAGCAACGAGAAATTATTGATTCCATTCACTATGCCAAAAGGATCCAGCGTAGTTTACTGCCAACAGAAAAGTACATTGATCGGGTGATGAATAAGTTGAAGAAGAAAGTGTAGTTTTTCAGACGTCTTGTCGTCATTCCTGACAAAAATCATGTTTTCCTTAGGTGATTGGTCTTTCGTTGGATTGCTTAGCCCTTCAAAATTTCGTACATTTGTATCAGTGAAAAAATATATTCCCATATTTTTGTTATCCATCTACTTGATTTCGCTCACGGAATTAAGTCAGCTGATGAAGTTGCCCATGTTGGTGGAGCACTATCTTGAACATAAAGAAGAAAACAAAAATCTTTCTGTGTTGGGATTCTTATATATTCATTATGCACAAAAGAATGTGAAAGATGCCGATTACGAAAAGGATATGAAATTGCCTTTCAAAACTCCAAATACCTTATTAAGTAGTCTTGAAATTGCTCCCGTACTTTTTGGCTCCGAAAAATTTATTTTAAAACCAATTCCTTCTGATAGTAAACAATATTCTTTTTACTCGGAAAAACATTTATCTTCTGCTTATTTAGCTTCAATCTGGCAACCGCCAAAATCTTGTTAATTCCCTTTTTGATTTTTTAGAACATTGCAATTACCCGAGGTAATTGTGTGGTCTGTATGTATGTGTATCAAAAATAATTTAAACAAGAATTTATGTTAACTAAAATTATAGAGTTTTCCATTCGGAATAAGCTCATCATCGGGCTTTTTGTAATTGCCCTTATCGGTTATGGTTCGTATCAAACTACGAAACTACCCATTGATGCTGTTCCCGATATTACCAATAATCAGGTGCAGGTGATTACCGTTGCTCCTTCGTTTGGTGCAACCGATATCGAACGATTGATTACCTTCCCCATCGAACAAGCCAACAATAATATTTCCGGCTTAAAAGAAATCAGAAGTTTTTCTCGCTTCGGATTATCCCTCGTAACCATTGTGTTTGACGATGATGTGGATGTGTATTGGGCACGTCAACAAGTAGCCGAACGTTTGCAACAAGTGCAAGCTGAATTGCCCGAAGGTGTCGGAAATGTTTCTATGGGTCCGGTTACTACCGGCTTGGGTGAAATTTATCAATACTCTGTTCGCGCCAAAGAAGGCTTTGAAAATAAATACGATGCTACTGCTTTGCGCACCATTCAGGATTGGGTGGTACGCAGACAATTGCTCGGAGTGAAAGGTGTAGCCGATGTAAGTAGTTTCGGTGGTAAACTCAAGCAATATGAAATTGCTGTAAATTCCAACAAATTGCAATCATTTAACATTACCATGTCGGATGTGTTTGCGGCACTTGAAAGCAACAATCAAAATACGGGTGGTGCTTACATCGAAAAAGGTCCTACTGTTTTATACATCCGCAGCGAAGGATTGGTAGGGAGCATCGAAGACATTCAATCCATTTTTATTAAAAACACTGCCAACGGAACCCCTTTGTTAATCAAAGATGTGGCCGATGTGCGCTATGGCAATGCTACCCGTTACGGAGCAATGTGTTACAACGATAAAGGAGAAGTGGCTGGTGCTGTGGTGATGATGTTGAAAGGAGAGAACAGCAGCGATGTCATTAAAAATATCAAAGAACGCATTCTGCAAATTCAAAAAACACTGCCTGAAGGTGTGATCCTCGAACCGTTTTTGGATCGTACCAAAATGGTGAACAATGCTATTGGTACTGTTGAAACCAATTTGATTGAAGGAGCATTGATTGTATTGTTTGTATTGATTTTGTTTTTGGGAAATATGCGTGCCGGCTTTTTAGTCGCTTCCGTTATTCCTTTAGCCATGTTGTTTGCCGTTATCCTCATGAATGCATTTGGTGTTATTGGTAACTTAATGAGTTTGGGGGCACTCGATTTCGGATTGATTGTGGATGGCGCTGTGTTTATTGTTGAAGCGGTATTGCATCAGCTTTCGCATAGCAAACATTTTGCAAATGTGAATCAGCTAACACAACAACAAATGGATGACGAAGTTTCTGGTGCTTCTCGTAAAATGGCGCGGAGTGTGGTGTTCGGACAAATCATTATTTTGATTGTGTACTTGCCGACATTCGCCTTGCAAGGCATCGAAGGAAAAATGTTTATCCCGATGGCACAAACCGTTGCGTTTGCATTGCTCGGTGCATTCATTCTTTCTATCACTTATGTTCCCATGATGAGCGCATTAATCATGAGTAAGAAACTTTCGCATAAAAAAACATTTTCGGATAAGATGATGGCATTTTTTGAACGCCATTATCAAAGCGCTTTGAACAACGTGTTGAATTTTCCGAAAACAACCATTGCGACAGCACTCACCCTGTTTGTGCTTTCCATTTTTGTTTTGTCGGGTATGGGTGGTGAATTTATTCCTGCATTGGAAGAAGGCGACTTCGCTGTTGAAACACGTGTGCTCACCGGAAGTAATTTAACAACCACCATCGAGAGTACTCAAAAAGCTGCCGGTATTTTAAAAGCGCAGTTCCCTGAAGTGCAACAAGTGGTGACAAAAATTGGTAGTGGTGAAATTCCTACCGACCCAATGCCAATGGAAGCTGCCGATATGATGGTGATCTTGAAAGATAAAAGTGAATGGACTTCTGCTGAAACATTTCCTGAGCTGTCTGAAAAAATGAGTAAAGCCGTTGCACAAGTGCCGGGTATCACCGTGAGTTTTCAGTTTCCCGTTCAAATGCGTTTCAACGAATTGATGACCGGTGCAAAACAAGATGTGGTTTGTAAAATCTTTGGAGAAAACATGGATACACTTGCACACTATGCCGAAAAGTTAGGAAAGCTTTCTTCAACCGTTGATGGAACACAAAATTTATATGTTGAACCTGTTACGGGCATGCCGCAAATTATTATTGAATATAATCGCGCTGCCATTGCCCAGTATGGATTAAACATTTCTACCATCAATCGGGTGGTGAATACTGGATTGGCCGGACAATCTGCAGGGTTGGTATTTGAAGGGGAGAAACGGTTTGATATGGTAGTACGACTTGATGGTGAACAACGAAAAAACATTGAAGATGTTCGCAACCTATTAATTCCTACTCCATCGGGTTCACAAATTCCGTTGCAACAATTGGCGAAGGTGGAATTGAAAGACGGTCCGAATCAGATTCAACGCGAAGATGCAAAACGCAGAATTGTTGTTGGATTCAATGTGCGTGGGCGTGATGTGCAATCCATTGTTCAGGAGTTGCAAAAGAAAGTAGATAAAGAAATTAAATTTCCTGCCGGCTACTATGTCACCTATGGTGGTGCGTTCGAAAACTTAAATGCTGCCAAAGCACGATTGGGAATTGCTGTACCGATTTCTTTATTACTCATTTTCTTGTTGTTGTATTTTTCGTTCAACTCCATCAAACAAGGATTGTTAATTTATTCGGCTATCCCACTTTCTGCTGTCGGTGGAATTTTTGCGCTCGCCTGGAGAGATATGCCATTCAGCATTTCAGCGGGTGTTGGATTCATTGCCTTGTTTGGCGTTGCAGTACTCAACGGGATTGTGCTCATTGCAGAATTTAATCGACTGAAAGAAGAGGGGTGGAACGATACACGAAGAATTGTGTTGATGGGAACAAAAATTAAATTACGACCGGTATTGATGACAGCCTTTGTGGCATCTCTTGGTTTTTTACCAATGGCGATTAGCAGCGGTGCAGGAGCTGAAGTGCAACGACCACTCGCTACTGTTGTTATTGGTGGATTAATGATTGCTACCTTCCTCACACTTTTTGTATTGCCTATTTTATATATCATTTTTGAAAAAGGAGGAAAAATGAAAGTGAAACCTGTAATTGCTCCTGCAGTACTTTTGCTGCTTGCTTTTTCTGCTCAGAGCAGTTTCGCGCAAACACCAATTGCGTTGCAAGCAGCAATCGACTCTGCATTAAAAAATAATCTCAACATCAAAAACGAACAACTGGTTTCCGACTATCAAAAGAAGTTGATCCAGTCGGGGGTGAATTTGCCACAAACTTCGGTAACTGGTGAATTCGGACAAATCAACAGTGCCTATCCCGACAATGGGTTTGGTGTTTCGCAATCGTTTAGCTTCCCTACTCTGTATGTTCAACAAAAGAGCTACCTACGAGAAGAATGGAAAACGGCTGTGTTGAATGTTACGTTAAAAGAAGCGGATACCAAAAAGCTGGTGCGTCAACTTTTCTTTTCATTTCTAATATTAAAAGAAAAAGAACGCTTGCTCCAAAAGAACGATAGTATGTATGCTGTGTTTTTAGAAAAAGCGAATTTGCGTTTTTCGAAAGGGGAGAGCAATGTGCTTGAAAAAACAACGGCTGAAACCCAACGCGGAAGCTTGCGCATTCAACTCAAACAAATACAACAAGAATTGGAAGTGGTGCTCTTACAATTTCGATTGGTATTAAATACGAAAACAGCTTTTGTTCCTGCTGCTACACCGTTGAAACAAAGTCTTGATTTTAGTTTGGATACCGGCTTGGTGACACAGCATCCTTTGTTAAAAGTGTTGGAGCAACAACAAAAAGTATCTGCCATTCAGCAAAAGGTGGAACGCGCAAAACTCCTTCCGGAGTTGAATGTGGGTTATTACAGTGTAACCATGAAAGGCACGGGTGCAGACGATGTATTGTATGGTGCCGGTTCGCGCTTTCAATCGGTGCAGATAGGTGTAGGTATTCCTTTATTTTTTGGAGCACAAAAATCTAAAATCAATGCTGCAAAAATGAATCGTAGCATTACCGAAAATAGATTCCGTTCCGAAAAAAGCAGTCTGCAAATGGAATACAAATCCATGTTGGCGTATTATAAAAATCAGGAAGCGACAGTGAACTACTTTGAGACGGTTGCTTTAAAAAATGCCGATTTGATTTTTGATACCTCCAACAAACAGTTTGCGAATGGAGCGATTAATTATCTGGAATGGGTGATGCTCACCAATCAAGCCATTTCCATTCAAGCGGAGTATTTGGATGCCGTAAAAAATCTGAACGAAACAATTATTCAATTGAACTACTTACTTTCTAAATAACCAGAACAATGAAAAATACAATCCTCCTCTTCATCGGAATTAGTTTATTGTCGGCTTGTGGCGGACAAAAAAGCCAGGAAGAAACAATAGCAGTTGCTGTTGCCGAAAATTTTGTTTCACTCACCGATGTGCAACTTAAAAGTGCCGGTGTGGAAACCGGAACGCTCGAAAAGCGCAGCATTTCCTCTTCATTAAAGCTAAACGGAAAAATTGATGTGCCACCACAAAACATGGTTTCGGTGAGTATGCCCTTGGGTGGATTTTTAAAATCCACCAAACTCTTGCCCGGGATGTATGTTAAAAAAGGCGAAGTGATTGCAACAATGGAAGATCAACAATACATCCAGTTGCAACAAGAATACCTCACTGCAAAATCGAAATTGACATTTGCGGAGAATGAATACAACCGTCAGAAAGAATTGAACCAAAGCAAAGCGAGTAGCGATAAAGTATTTCAGCAAACCGAAATGGAGTATAAAACGCAGAAAATTACCATGAGTGCATTGGCAGAGAAATTACGATTGATCAATGTAAATCCTGAAACGCTTTCGGAAGCAAATCTTTCCCGTAGCATCAACATCTATTCGTCTATCGAAGGGTATGTGTCGAAAGTGAATGTAAACATCGGAAAATATGTCAATCCTTCGGATGTTTTGTTTGAATTGATTAATCCTGTTGACATTCACCTGAACCTGGAAGTGTTTGAAAAGGATTTGGGTAAACTATCCATCGGACAAAAAATGATGGCGTACAATAATAATGAGCCGGATAAAAAGTATGCCTGCGAAATTATATTAATCTCTCAGGATTTATCTTCTGATAGAAGCGCGGAAGTTCATTGCCACTTCGAAACGTATGATAAGAAACTAATGCCCGGAATGTACATGAATGCCGATGTGGAAATACAAAATAACAATGTTCTTTCGATTCATCAGGATGCAATTGTTACCTTTGAGGGAAAGGACTACGTTTTTCTGGCAAAAGGAAAGAATGAGTTTGAGATGATAGAAGTTAAAAAAGGAAGTGGTAACACTACTTTTGCTGAAATTACGTTTGATGGAGGAAAGGAATATGGTGCACAATCCTTTGTTAAGAAAGGAGCGTATGCATTGTTGATGCAACTTAAAAATACAAATGCTGAATAAAATGAAAAAATTAGTTTTGATACTGGCTGTAGGTGGTGTATGTTCACTCACCACCTGCACCTCCGATGTGTATTCACCGGATGCATGTTTCACGGAAGACGTGTTGCCGATTTTTGTTTCCAATTGTGCCTTTAGTGGTTGCCACGATGCGGTGAGTCATGAAGAGGGTTACGACCTTACTACGTATGAAGGGATTATGAAAGGAATCACTCCAAAGCATCCGCAGCAAAGTGAAATTTACAGAGAGATCAGTGGAGCCAATCCTTCGATGCCGGAAAGTCCGTATCCAAAATTGAGTAAGAAAGATTTGAATACGATTAAGATTTGGATTAAGATGGGAGCACCCAACAGTTCGAATTGCCGCTTGTGTGATACGGTTGATTTTACCTACAGCACTCGTGTTAAAAAAACAATGGATACGTGGTGTGTGGGTTGTCATACAGGTGCAAGTGCCGGAGCGGGATTGGATTTAACAACGTATACCGGAGTGGCTGCAGCAGTAACAGGAAATCGATTGGTTGGGAGTTTAAATCATACAGCGGGTTTTTCACCCATGCCGAAGAATGCCGGAAAGATTTCACAATGTGATATTGATGCCATTGAAAGATGGGTGAATGCAGGGTATCCGAATAATTAAGAGAGGTAGCGGTCATTGTTACTTAGCACGAAACCTTTAGCACGTCATTGTTTCTTAGCACGTCATTGCGAGGCACGAAGCAATCTGGTTTAGGACGAAGAGAGATTGCTTCACTTCGTTCGCAATGACGGTTCTAACTGGCATTGCTCAAAAGCAGGTATTGGAGAAAGTTCTTTAGCACGTCATTGCGAGGCACGAAGCAATCTGGTTTAGAACGAAGAGAGATTGCTTCATCTGCTATCGCTACTTCACAATGACGGTTCTAAAAGTCATTGTTACTTAGCACGTCATTGCGAGGCACGAAGCAATCTGGTTTAGAACGGAGAAATCTGTTAAAAATAAAAAATTACCACTCCTCAACTTTAGGATACAAATCTTTCCAATCTGGATTCATTGAATTAATGAGTTCTTCTTTTTGTTTTCTAGAACCACCTTTTAATTTTTTTTCTCTTCCGATAGCTTCTTCAATACGGTGAAATCCTTGGTAATAGACAAGAATTGTAAGTTTGTATTTGGCTGTGAATGATTCAGGATGAATAAAATTTTTATGCTCCCAAATTCTTTTCTTTAAATCAGATGTTACTCCAATGTAAAGCGTTGAATGTTTTGTATTTGTAAGTATGTAAACTGCTCCTCCTCATATCATGTAGCAAATCTATAGTAGTTCACTGCCATTTTAAAATATATTTGGAATTTGAGAGAGATTGCTTCGTTCGCTATCGCTTCCTCGCAAGGACGGTTCTAACTGGCATTGCTCAGAAGCACGTATTGGAGAAAGTTCTTTAGCAAGTCATTGCGAGGAAGAATGACGAAGCAGTCTGGTTTAGAAGGAAGAGAGATTGCTTCGTACCTCGCATTGACGGTACTAACGGGCATTGCTCAAAAGCACGTATTGGACAAAGTTCTTTAGCACGTCATTGCGAGGAAGAATGACGAAGCAATCTGGTTTAGAAGGAAGAGAGATTGCTTCGTACCTCGCAATGACGTTACTAATTGGCGTTTTTATATAGAACGAAGAGCGATTGCCTACCCGGCCATTCCTCACCCGCGGCTTCGAATCGTTCTTTAATGCTTTAGATGGTGATACCGAAGTATTGTGGAGATGTCTCGGAAATGATTCCCTATTCCTTAACAAAAACGGTTTTGTCTTTCAAATACATTCCAATCCAAAGGATGGTTAAAAAGATGGCAGCCATGGGTGGTTGTGCACTTGCTAATTCAATGGACAAGGCTCCTCCTAAATAACAACACAATAATAAAAATCCGATTTTATACGTTTTCGGAATCCATAATAATACCACTGCAATCAATTCAACTACCCCGAATAGTTGAATAAAATTTCCTAGTCCTCCTTTGGTTAATCCCGCTACTATCTCCGGTGCAGCCATCAGCTTCATCGCAGCACTCATTACTAACATCAATGATGGAAGTGCCATCAATACAATTGAAATAATTTTTTTTGTTTTTGTCGACATGATTTTTTTGTTTTTGATTTATGCGACAAACGTAAGGAGATTAAGTATCTAAATGGTACTGCTTTCCCAAAGGATAGCGGTATACTTTAGGAAAGCAGTATATAAAAGATAGCGATTAGCGCGTATCTTTGTTACCTAATTCAAAAAGATGGAAACCCTCGAACACGATAAACGGAAATGTCCTTCACATTTAAATACCACCGAATGCACTAAAATGCTCTTGCCTGTAAAGGATGCATTGGATATTTTAAGTGGTAAATGGAAGTTGCAAATTATTTTGTCACTCACTTTCGGTAAAAAACGATTCAAACAAATTCAACGTGAAATACCCGGACTGACACCTAAAATGTTGTCGAAGGAATTAAAAGAATTGGAGATAAACGGTTTGGCGGATCGACATGTGTATGATACTTCTCCTGTTACTGTCGAGTATGAACTAACTGCCTATGGCAAAACACTTAAACCATTGATTGGTGAGTTGCATAAATGGGGGACAAAACATCGAAAACGAATTATTGGTGGTAAATAATTTACTTCTCCTGATCATATAACTTTAATCCCTTCACCAATCGGTTAATGGTTTTGGCTAATCGATCTACTTTTGTTTCTTCCTTTTTAGCGGAGTAAACCCATTGCACATAATACTTTTTTTCGCTTTCGGTTAAGGAGTTAAAAAACTGCAACGCTTCCGGTTCATCTTCCAAACACAGCAACATCTCTTCGGGTACTTCCAGTGGATCGTTATCAGGGAAAAGAATCACATGCACAAAATCTCCGACTGTCTTTTTAATTTTTTTTCTGATTTCTGCTTTTACCGGAAGGAATAAATTTCCATTACCCATCGGCATCAAGTGATATTTTGAAATTTCAACGCCATCAATGGTGCCTTTTACTTTTCTCCAACCGAACGGGGCTTTTTTATTCTGCTTTATTTCGGGAATGCGCGCAAAGGTCCAGCCACCCTTGCCGGGGAACTTTTCGAGAATATATTGTTTGTCGACAATGGGTTTCATTGGAGCAATAAATATAACGTATTTTTTGGGAAATGGGAATGGATGGCAAGGAAGAAACCTCCCTTTCGAGATGTGTAGATTTAGAAAGCAGGAGGAAGTTGAAAAAATGCTCTCTCTAAAAAACCCGTTTCAATCTTCCTCCCGTTCTTTCCCCTACATGCGGAGTAGCTGTGTTTCTGTTCTAATAAAACTTACCGACACAAAGGTGAAAAAGATGGGATTTGTTTCCTATGATGTTGGTCAGGTTGAGGGGTGTTTTTTGTATGGGTTGGTGCTAACTGGCATTGCTTAAATGCATGTCTTGGAGAGTGTTTTTTATCACGTCATTGCGAGGAAGAATGACGAAGCCTGCCCGAATGAATTCATTCAGGCGGGCAATCTGGTTTAGAAGGAGGAGAGATTGCTTCGTACCTCGCAATGACGCTCCGTTTTATGGTTTTCGTTCGTTATTCGATCTTTTTTAGCACGTCATTGCGAGGAAGAATGACGAAGCAATCTAGTTTAGAACGAAGAGAGATTGCTTCGTACCTCGCAATGACGCTCTGTTTTATGGTTTTCGTTCGTTATTCGATCTTCTTTAGAACGTCATTGCGAGGCACGAAGCAATCTAATTTAGAAGGAGGAGAGATTGCTTCGTACCTCGCAATGACGGTAATTGACATTTTTAAATAGAAGGAAGAGAGATTTCTTCGTTCGCTATCGCTTCCTCGCTCCCGATGGTCCCGATAGCTATCGGGATCGGGAGACGCTCCGTGAAAATAATTTTGATTTTCTACTTCACCATCAACTTTCCATTCGCAACATCTTTTCCTTCAAACTTCACTTTGTAAAAATACATTCCTGAAGCTTGTTTTGAAATATCAATCACATTTGTTCCGTTTGCTAATTTCTGGCTGGAAATTAATTTCCCTAATACATTGTAAATTTCTAAATCACTTCCGCCTTTTCCATTTTGCATCGACAACGTAAATATTCCATTGTTTGGATTTGGATAAACTTCAATTTTTGAAATCACGTTTGTTTCAACACCTAAAGGCGTGTTGGTAATGTTTATGTTATCTAAATATAAACTGTTTCCTCTTCCGTTAATATTTTGAAATTTAATCAATACTTTATCATTGCCATTAAATGCATTTAGATCAATGGTTTCGGATGCCCACTGAGAAGTGGATGTTGGGACAAACAGAACCGTTTGATTAAAGCTTGGCACTGTTGTAACTAAAGGCAAATCAAATTTCTTATAAACAACCGTCCAGCTGTTTCCGCAATCCGTAGAAACTTCAACTTCTAATGTGTCGGAATAATACGCAATTGGAATAGGGTCATCACGGAGTTGGTAAGCATATTCAAAATTTAAATAGGTCCAGCCGGGAGGAAAATCAAAATAAGGTAAAACTACTTCATCAATCATTCCATCATTAAAGTAATTCATATTGTCCATAAATGCGGAAGCGCTTCCCGCGTAAGAAGCTGCAGTAGTTCGTTGCCAGGTAATCCAACTGTCAGCATTATTGATTGTAACGCCTGCGGGAGGAAATGTTGTGCTTTCAAAACCTTCACTATAAGGAAGCGTTAAGCCAACAGGAAAATAAAATGAGCTCGTAGCGGAATCGTTAGGTGCATTTGTATCTGTTACTCCATTGGGGAGAATCGTATACGTTTTTAAAACATGATTCCCTGCTGAAACCAAAAGAGATGGGAGTGTAACATTGGTGGAGGAGAAAGAGGACAATGACCCTGTCCACAAAAATGTATTTACAGCTCCTGCATCTACTTGATATTTGATTGTTGCTGAAGTTAATGTGGCTGAACCGAAATTTTTTAATTCAACTACTGGAGCAAACGTATTCGTGCAAATTGTTCCAACTGGACTGACTACTTTGAGCGTGCCGGCATCATTCGTGTTGATGACAGGCACATTTAAATCCGATTCCCATATTCCTCTTCCATAAGTTGCAGCTCTTATTTTTCCAACCGATTGTTGAATGTCTAAGTCAGTAACACGCACATTGGGAATTCCATTTGTGTAAGGCACCCAGCTCGACATGGTATTATCCAGATAATACACTCCTAAATCTGTTCCAACATAAAGTGCGTCTGCCGGACCATCGTGATGAAGGATACAATTGATAGAACCAAATGGTAATCCTGTATAGGTAATGTTGGTCCAAGTTAATCCACCATCTGTTGTTTTGAAAACGCGTT
>Ga0075163_10001703_pt1 | contig 29643 bp, 21 predicted proteins | sample JI1023141ADNA_FD_71478 | JGI IMG/M metagenome (GOLD analysis project Ga0075163, IMG submission 71478) | Wastewater effluent complex algal communities from Wisconsin, to seasonally profile nutrient transformation and Carbon sequestration -... | ecosystem: Engineered > WWTP > Effluent > Algae...
AGGGGATGTTCAGCGTGGAGACGCGCGAGGATTTCTTGGAGGGCGGCGAGACCGGCGTGCCGGCCGTGGCGGGCAAGAGCGCGGAGAGTTTGGTGATGGCGATGATCTCGGGACTCGATGCCGACATCGTGATGCCGAAAAAGGGCAAGGTGTTGACGAAGGAGCAGGTCGCGGTGTTTCGCGCGTGGATCGACCAGGGCATGCCGTGGCCGAAGGAAATTAATTTTATGAAACACGAGCCGGCCAACCTGCGCGCGCGTGAGTTGGCGGAACTCGCGCTGCCTCCGGCGGTGGCGGCCGCGGCAGGGGCGACGACGGCTAAGGTCGGAGAAAATCCCGTGGACCGCTTCGTCAACGGTGTGTTTGCGAAGAACCGGATCGCCTGGCCGAGCGTGGTGGACGACCGCGCGTTTGCGCGGCGGGTGTGGCTTGATGTCGTGGGGCTGCTGCCGCCGCCGGCGGAGTTGGAGGCGTTTCTCGCCGATCCGGCGCCCGACAAGCGCGCGCAGCTCGTGCAGCGCTTGCTCGGCGACCACCAGCGCTACGCCGAGCATTGGCTGACGTTTTGGAACGACCTTTTGCGGAACGACTACAAGGGCACGGGCTACATCGACGGCGGACGGAAGCCGATCACGGCGTGGCTCTACACGGCGCTCGCGCGCAATCTGCCATATGATCGCTTTGTGGCGCAGCTCGTCGATCCGGGCACGGAGGCTGAGGGTTTTGCCAACGGCATCACGTGGCGCGGGACGGTGAACGCGAGCATGGTGCCGCCGATGCAGGCGGCGCAGAGCGTGGCGCAGGTTTTCCTCGGCGTGAATCTGAAGTGCGCCTCGTGCCACGACAGCTTCATCAACGAATACACGCTCAAAGATGCCTACGGGCTCGCGAGCATCTACGCGCACGGGCCGATCGAAATCGCCGAGTGCGACAAGCCGACCGGGCAGATGGGGCGCGTGAAATTTCTCTACGAAGAAATTGGGTTGATCGATGCGAAGGCCGATTCCGCGACGCGCAAACGCCAGCTCGCGGAGATCATCACGGGACGGAAAAACGGTCGCCTGCCGCGCACGATTGTGAACCGCGTGTGGCAGCGCTTCATGGGCTATGGGCTCGTGGAGCCGGTCGACGAAATGGACAAACCGGCGTGGTCGCCCGAGCTGATGGATTGGCTCGCCGAGGACTTTGTGGCGCATGGCTACGACTTGAAACATCTCATGGCGCGCATCCTCACGTCGCGCGCCTATCAGCTGCCGGCGGTGAACATTGGCGAGACGGAGGAGCATTTTGTCTTCCGCGGTCCGGGGGTGCGGCGCCTCGGAGCCGAGCAATTTACCGACGCGCTCATGTCGCTCGCGGGGATGAGCTATCCGAAGGCGGATGCGAAACTGAATCGCGCGCTCGCCTTGCAGCGGGCGACGTTGGCGCCGTTGCCACTCACGCCGAAATGGATCTGGGCGACGCCGGATGCCCATCTCCGGGCGAAGCCGGCCTCGGTGGTGTTCAAGCGCGTGGTCACGCTCGCCGATGCGCCGACCGAAGCTTGGCTGACCATCGCGGCGGACAACACCTATACGGTGGCGATCAACGGCAAGAACGCGGCCTCGGCGTCGAAGCGCTCCAGCACCGGAGCGGAGATTTACGAGGTGACGGCCCAACTGAAAAAAGGTGAGAACACGATCACGGTGACCTCGCTGAATTTTCTGCCCGACGGCACCTCGCCGATTCCGCGCGAGGCGGAGGCGGGTAAGAATCAGGAGCCGCTGCCGCAGGAGGCGGACAATCCCGCGGGGCTGATTCTCTACGCACGTGTGCGCGCAGCGGAGACGGTGATGGATTTTGTGTCGGACGGAAGTTGGTCGGCGTCGGTGGCCAAGGCGACGCCGCAGCCGGCGGTGGAGCTTGGCGGCGTCGATTTGGCACCGTGGCGGTTGGGCGGATATTTCCTCGAACTCGCGGCGTCGCATCCGGAGGCGTTACCTGTGCAACGGGCGGCGCTCGTCGCGGCGAATCCGTTGATGGCGGCGCTCGGGCGGCCGAATCGCGAGCAAGTGATGACCGTGCGCCAAGGTGCGGCGACGACACTGCAGGCGCTGGAGCTGACCAATGGCAGCACGTTGGCCGTTTTGCTGACGCAGGCGGCGGAAAAAATTCTCGCCGATACGCCGGCAGACATGCCGACGCCGAAACTTGTGAGTGCGCTCTATCGCCACGCGCTGAGCCGTGCGCCGACGGCGGCGGAGTTGAGTGCAGCCGTGCAACTCGTCGGCGCGCCGACGACGTCAGCCGGGTTGCAGGACTTGTTGTGGGCGCTCGCGATGCTGCCCGAGTTTCAACTGATCTACTGACCCCTGACGCCACGCCGCCATGAATCTTCACCGCCTCACTCTCCAGCACGCCCATCGTCAGGCACGGCCCGATCTGTGGTCGCGGCGAGATTTTTTGAAAACGGCTTCGACGGCCACACTCGCGGCGCTCGCGGGCGGGGCGCCGCGGGCATTGCTTGGGGCCGAGACGATGGAGAAGATCGCGCCGACGGCGGACCGCGTGATCGTGTTGTGGATGGGCGGCGGCATGGCGCACACGGAGACGTTTGATCCGAAACGCTACACGCCCTATGCGGCGGGACTGAATCCGAACGAAGTGCTCAGCACGTTTCCGTCCATCCCGACGGCGGTCGATGGCGTGAAGTTTTCCGAAGGGCTCGAACAACTCGCGTCGGTGATGGACCGCGCGACGCTGGTGCGCGGGATGCAGGCGGCGGATCTCGGGTTTATCCTGCACTCGCGCCACCAGTTCAACTGGCACACAGGCTACGTGCCGCCGCAGACGGTGGCGGCGCCGCATCTCGGTGCGTGGATGGCGCGCACGCTCGGGCCGCTCGATCCGGCGATGCCGGCCTTCATCAACATCGGACAACGCTTCGACCTCGGCGAAGGCGAAGAGCTAAAGGCGTTCACGACGGCGGGATTTTTGGGCAGCGAATACGGACCGTTCAACGTGGCGTTTCCCGAGCAGGCGGCGGATGCGGTGCGGCCGCCGGCGGGCATGAGCCCGGGGCGGTTTGAGAATCGCGACGCGTTTTACCGGAAGATGCTTGAGGCGAGTCCGATTGGCCGCGACGGGAGCGGCTATCAAAAAGATTCGCTACTGCGGGCAATGGACAACGCGCACCGCTTGCTGAGTTCGCCGGCTGCGAAGGCGTTCGATCTCGCGCTGGAGCCGCTCGAGCGCACGCGGAGATATTTTCCGGCGTTTGAGCCGGGCATGCGCTTCGACGCCCCCCGCGACCGTTTTGGTGCGAAATATGAAGAGAGCATGGTCGGGCGGTTCGGGCTCGGGTGTTTGCTGGCGCGCCGCCTGTGCGAAGCGGGTGCGCGTTTCATCGAAGTGACGACCGAATACATCCCGTTTCTCAACTGGGACACGCACGAGAACGGGCACGCGCGGCTCGTCGGCATGAAGCAGATGATCGACGCGCCCATCGCGCAGCTCGTGCGCGATCTCGAGGAGCGCGGGCTGCTCGACCGCACGCTCATCGTGCTCGCGAGCGAGTTCAGCCGCGACATGATGCTCGAGGGAAAACCGGAGAAAGCGGTGAAAGACCAGGTCGTGGTGCCGACCGTGATCAACGACGAGAAATTCTACGGCATGCACCGGCATTTCACCGCGGCGGGCAGCGTGCTCATGTTCGGCGGCGGCATGAAACGCGGGCACGTGCACGGCATCACGGCGGACGAACGGCCGTGCCGCACAATCAAAGACCCGGTGACGATTTCCGATCTGCACGCGACGATCTATCGCGCGATGGGCATCCCGGCGAACCACGGCTACGACGTGGAGAAGCGGCCGTTCTACGTGACGGTGGACGGCAAGGGCAAAGCGGTGCGGGAGCTGTTCGCGTAGGCCCCGAGGAGGGACCTCGCGGGCCGGAGTGCGGAGCCGGAATTAGGACGAGTGCGGTTTGGCCCAGAGCGGTTTTCCGGATTCGGGGGGCGCGGCGTGCGGGGCGTTTTTCCCGTGCTGAAGTTGCGGGGCGCGGGCGGCGTTTTTCTGTTGGGCGGCCAGCGCGGCGAAGGCGTCCGGGCTGTTCGCGGGCGAGGGGGATTCGTGGGTGGTCGGGGAACTGGCGGAGGCCTCCAGCATGAGTTCGCGCTCCGCTTCGAGCCAGTGGCCGATGTCGAGGCCGTGAGTGCTGCCGCTCGCGGTCCAGATTTCGTGCGCACGGCGGGCGATGTCTTCGTGGGAGGGGGGAATTGATTTCATAGGCGTGCGGGCTGGGCGGGTGAGCTGGACGCGAAAGAAATTCTCGGCGTCGTCGTGGAAGGGCGGACCACAGCAAGCCGCGGCGGTTCCAAAGCGGCAAGGGCAGCGCCGCCGTGGGGATGCGGTATTAGCCTGCTTTCAGGGGCGAAGTGGGGCGCCGCAGCCGAGCGTGGCGCGGGCGGCTCAGCGGCCTTGCGCGAGGCGGGCCCGCTCGGCACGCGGGATGCGGCGGAGGCGCCAGCGTTGGGCGGCGTTGACGATGAAGCCGGGGCAGCGCGGCGTGCCGCAGCGGCACGGATGCAAGCGCCAGTCGCCGAAAGCGAAACCGTAGTCGAAGGTGAGCTCGGCGCCGGCGGGGATGTCGCGGCGTGCGATGATCCAGACGCGGCCGCGGATGACCTCGATGCGGCAGTTGGGTGTGCAGGAGTGATTGATCAGGCGGGCGACGTTGCGGTGGGTGCGGCCGTCGAGATCGTGGCGCTGGGTAAGGTTGAAAATGTAGACGCTGGCGTCGCCGCCGCGGCGCTGGCGGGCGAGGCGCTGGGTTTCGCGGCGGGCGGCCTCGGCCTTCGCGATGCGTTCGCCGGTATATTCGATCACGGGAGTGCCGTCGGGGATCGGCTCGCGGGCGTAAACGCCGCGGCCGTGAATCGCAGATTGTGCGGCGACGATCCAGCGGGAGGCCGCCGCAGGTTGGGGGCGGATGGGGCCGGAGGATTTTCGAGGACGCGGGCGGCGGGCAGACATGCCGAGGGAATCGGGCATCGGGGGATGGGCGGCAAACGGTTTCGTCCGCGCATCTTCCTCGCCAACCTCCGTCCGGCGCGGAGAAGCTGCGCGCAATTCCCCCTCCCCACCTATGAGAACTCGTCGAGAATTTCTGCGCGCGACGGCGGTCGGCGCGACGGCTGCGGCCGGATTGAGCACCGGTCTGTCGGCGGCCAATGGACCGGCTCCCGCCGCGGCGCGGGTGGTGGCGCATGGGGGCGCACCGAACACGGTGACGGCCCGGCATCGCAATTTGTTCAACGGCGATACGTGCACGTTTTCTACAATCCGGAGATCTGGCACCCAGAGAGCGGGCCTTACACGGCGAAGGCGATTTACCGGTTGGTGGGCAAGTTGGCGGACAGCGGGGTCGACACGTTTCTCGTGAACGCGAATGCCTCGACGGCGTGGTATCCGAGCAAAGTGATCCCGACGATTCTCGACGGCTACAAGCGCGGCGACCGGGAGTTTTTCCGCGGCCATGCGATTTGCGCCGGGGCGACCGAACCGGCGGCGGTGGAGAAATTCATCGACGATTCGATGGTGTTTATGAACCGCTACCAGGATCTCCTCGACGCGGGGGTCGATTGGCTGGCCGAGGCGGCGAAAGCGTGTCGGGAGCGGGGCATCTCGCCGTGGGTGAGCATCCGCATGAACGACATGCACGGGCAGAAAAATTTCGAAGGCAGCTATTTCAACGCGCCGCTGCTGCGCAAAAAAGAGATGAGGCTGCAGCACAGCGCGTATTCGCCGACGATGTGGATTCCCGATTACCGCGAAGGGCTGAATTACGCGCGGCGCGAAGTGCGCGACTTCATGTTTACCCAGATCAAGGAGGTGGTGGAGGACTACGACTACGAGGGGCTGGAGCTGGATTGGTGGCGCAATCCGCTGTGCTGCGAGCCGAACGCGACGCCTGAAACCGTGGAGATGATGAACGACTGGTTTCGCGAAGTGCGGGCGCTCACGGAGCGCCGGGCGAAGCGGACGGGACGGCCCTATCCGCTCGGCTTCCGAATGCCGGGCCGGCTGGCGGCCCTCAAGTCGATCGGCATCGACGTGGCGACGCTGTGTCGCGAAGGCACGTTGGATTTCATCTGCCCGTCGCATTTTTGGCGGACATCGTGGGATATGCCTCACGACGAGTTGCGTCGCGAAGTCGGCGACCGTGTGGCGATCTACGGCGTGATCGAGGACGGGGTGAACCGCATGGCGGCGACGGCGCCGGCGATTCCGCTCACGCGCGACATGCGGTTGATCTCGGCGAGTCACGAGCTGATGCGCGGCAACGCGGCGGGAAAACTCGTGCTCGGGGCCGACGGGATCGAGTGCTACAATTTCGTCTGCACGGACCAGATGAAGATTCCCGGCGTGATCTCCGACTACACGACGCTGCGCGATCTCCACAAACTTGAGACGCTGCGCGGCAAGCCGAAGCACTACGCATTTTCGGATCAAGGGAGCCCGTTCGTGCAAATTCCCTTCGAGCGTGTGCCGCAGCTCCCGGTGGTGTTGGAGCGCGGTTGGATTAAATCCTTCACGTTGCCGATGTGCGCGGAGCCGGCGGACCGCGGGTTGGAGCTCGTGATCCAAGTCGTGCTCAAGGCCGATGACACAATCGGCGAGCTGCCGGTGGCGTTCAACGGGTGTTGGCCGCGGCGCGAGCACACCATGTCGGAGCGGCTGCTGTTTCCCTGTGGCGCATTTACCCACCACGCGCCGGCGAACCGCGGATATGATTTCCGTTTCCCGGTGTCGCTCGTGCGCGACGGCTGGAACGAAATCACGGTCGAGAACGGCGGGTCGAAGACGATCACGGTGGTCGGGCTCGAACTGGCGGTGCGACCGCGTGCGGGGTCGGCGTAAGATTTCTCCGATGGCGTTGAGCGGCGAGAGGCGATTGGCTCGTCACCTTCGCATTTGCCATGGCCGACTCCGCTGATCCACAGAACCAAATTAATCCGCCCGTGCCGCACCGGCGGCGGCCGCGCTATGCCGGAAAAAATCCGCGGCGCTTCGACGAAAAATACAAGGAGCTCAATCCCGAGCGCTACGCGGCCGACGTGGCCAAGGTGATCGCGTCCGGCAAAACACCGGCGGGCACGCACCGTCCGATCATGGTGGCGGAAATTCTCGAGGTGCTGGCGCTACAGCCGGGTGAACTCGCGGTGGATTGCACGCTGGGGTTTGGCGGGCACGCGCGGGAGTTGCTGGCATGCGTGACGCCGGGCGGGCGCCTCGTCGCGCTCGATATCGATCCGGTGGAACAACCGAAGACGACGGCGCGATTGCGGGCGGCGGGGTGGGGCGAGGACGTGTTGACGACGGTGCGCTCGAATTTCGCGGGGTTGCCGCAGGTGCTCGCGAGCCTGGGCCTAGACGGAGCGGACGGGATTCTCGCGGACCTCGGTGTATCCTCGATGCAGATCGACGACCCGGCGCGCGGTTTCACGTTCAAGACGGACGCGCCGCTCGATTTGCGGCTGAACCCGCAGCGCGCGCCGTCGGCCACCGAATGGCTGGCGCGAGTGGCGGAGGATGAGCTGGCGGCGGCGCTGACAGAAAACGCGGACGAACCGCAGGCGGCGCTGCTTGCGCGTGAGCTCGTCGCGCGGCGGGTGGCGACGCCGATCACGCGCACGCGCCAGCTCTCCGAGGTGATTCGCGCGATCTTGCAGGAGCACAAATCCCGGCGCGATGCGGAGGCCGACGACGATTGCGTGCGCCGGGTGTTTCAAGCGATCCGCATCGCGGTGAACGACGAGTTTGGCGTGCTGGAGCGGTTTCTGAGAAACTTGCCGTATTGTCTGAAGCCGGGCGGGCGCGTGGCGGTGCTCACGTTTCACTCGGGGGAAGATCGGCGGGTGAAGCACGCGTTTCGCGACGGTGTGCGCGCGGGAATCTACACGTCGACGAACGACGAAGTGGTGCGGGCCGGTCCGGAAGAGCGGCGCGCCAACCCGCGCAGCTCCTCGGCGAAACTGCGCTGGGCGGTGCGGGCGTGAGCGATCAGGAGGCGGGCGAGGCGGGGGCGTCGGAAGAGTCGGCGGCGTCGGGGGCGGCGGGCGTGAGGGCGGGCTCTTCGCCGGCGAGGGCTTTTTCGACCCAGCGTTTGATGCGGGTGAGGCCTTCGTGGCGGCGCGGATCGTCGCGCTTCATGGTGCCGAGGAGATTGATCACGGTCTCGGAGTAATCGAGGGCGTTGGCGGTGAGGAGCGTGGGGAGCTCGAAGGGGTTGATCTCGCCTTTGCGGATCATGGCGCGGGCTTCGCGTTCGAGTTCCATCGTGCTCCCGCCGACGGCGCCGGGATCGGATTTCCCCTTGGAGAAACCACCGCCACCGCCCGCCGAGGCATCGCTGGATTTCCCCTCGGTTTTGCCGCGGGGCTGACGCTGCATCTGCGCGGGATATTCTTTGCCATCGCGACCGATGACCGTCTCGGGGTGATCGAGTTTGCCAGACTTGGCCAGGTCGTTGCGGCAACGGCGCACTAGATCCACGGATACGCGGCAGAGTTCGGCGAGGACAGGGTTGGCCTGATCGGGCCACTCTTCGAGGGCGATTTCGGCGGCGTTCCGTTTGTCGGCGTTGGTGCGGTAGACGCCGTTGGTGGCGTTGGCGCCGAGAGCGTGGCGCAGGGCATCGGTGCGGCCGCCGGGCTGGACCGCGGCGAGGATGGTCGGGAGCTGGTTGCGTTTCGCGGCGAGGAAGCGGTGGAAGCCGTCGGCGAGCCAGTAGGTGGCGCCGTCAAAGTAAACGTCGATTGGCGGGAAAACGGTGCCCTGGGTCATCTCGTCGGCGTAGCTCGCGACGGCTTCGTCGGAGGTCTGCACGCGGGCCTGCGTGCCGCCGTAGATGTTGATGAGGTCGAGGGAGATTTCTTTGGTCTGCATGAAAAAGGGCGCGTTTGTGCGGGCGAACGGGGCGCAGCGGCAAGGTGAAAGCGGGTTCGGGCGGAATCTTCGGCGGGATGGTCTTTGCGATTGCCGAAGAAAATGAGGCACGCACACTCGAAGTTACCCCGCAGCGTTCCCTGTCGGTCGCTGCCTGTTCTCCAAAAAATGAATACTCCGATCACCGCCATCCTGGACCGCAAGGGCTCGATTGTGCATTCCGTCGCCCCGACCCTCAGCGTTTACGACGCTGTATCCGAAATGAACCGTCACCGCATCGGCGCGATCGTCGTCGTCGACGGGGCGCGCCTCGTAGGAATGTTCACCGAGCGCGATGTATTGCGACGGGTGGTCGGCGCGGGGATCGATCCAAAGCGTTCGCTGGTGGCCGATGTGATGAGCCCCGGCGTGATCACGATCGGGCCAGAGGCGACGATCGAGCAGACGATGACGATTTTCACCGAGCAGCGCTGTCGCCATTTGCCGGTGGTGAGTGCGGGGGCGTTGCGCGGGGTGATTTCGATCGGCGACGTGACGCGCTGGATGGCGGATGCGCACCGCGCCGAGGCGGAGCATCTGCGGAACTACATTACCGGCGGCGCACCGGCCTGAGTGCGGCAGCGAGTGGGGGCGGGGCGTTTGACGAAGTTGGCAGGACGCGCACCGTGATCGCTCCCATGAAAACTCTCGCTCTCTTCCTCGCATTGACCGCGGCGACGTCCCTCGTCTCCGCCAAGATTGTTACCAAGCCCGTCGCCTACGAGCACGCGGGTGTGAAGCTGGAAGGCTTCCTCGCTTACGACGATGCCAAGGTAACGGCGACGGCCAAGCAGCCGGGCGTGCTGGTGATTCCCGAGTGGTGGGGACTCACGGACTATCCGAAGGGCCGCGCCGAGCAGCTCGCGAAACTGGGCTACGTGGCGTTTGCCGCGGACATGTATGGAGCCGGTGTCGTGACGAGCGACCCGAAGAAGGCCGGCGAACTCGCGGGGCAATTCTACGGCAAGCCGCTGATGGCCGAGCGGGCGCGCGCCGGCCTGGAACAGCTCGTGAAAACGGGGCTCGTCGACGCGACGCGGGTGGCGGCGATCGGCTACTGCTTTGGCGGGGCGACGACGCAGGCGCTGGCCTACAGCGGCGCGCCGCTCGCCGGTATCGTAAGTTTCCACGGCTCGCTGATTCCCGCCTCCGCGGAAGCGGCGGCGGCTAACAAGGCGAAATTTCTCGTGTGCCACGGAGCCGTGGACCCGTTCATCAAGCCGGAGGAGCTCGCGGCGTTCACGAAGTCGATGAACGAAGGGAAATTCGACTACCAGTTTGTGAGCTACGCGGGCGCGATCCATGCGTTTACGAATCCGAAGGCGGATGCGATCGCCAAGTCTGCCGGCTTGGTGGGCGGCGTGGGCTACAATGCGGCGGCGGACAAACGCTCGTGGGCGCACATGCGGTCGTTCTTCACCGAGATTTTTGCGGTGAAGAAGTGAGGCGGGTGGGGGAGCGGCCGGGAAAAAACGGGCGCGGAAAATGGGGTTGACTAGTGTATTAGTTCACTAATACACATGGCGTCATCCCCGCCATGCTGCTTGTCATAGACCACCACAACGGCGTGCCCGCCTACCGCCAGATCATGGAGCAAATCCGGCTCCAGATCGCCAGCGGAGTGTTGAAGGCGGATGACGAGATGCCCTCGACCCGGGCGCTTTCCGTCACGCTCTCGCTGAATCCGATGACGATCAGCAAGGCCTACGGCTTGCTCGAGCACGATGGTGTGTTGGAGCGCCGGCGCGGTCAGACACTCGTCGTGCGCGCGCTGCATGAAGACGACGTCGAGATCCAGAAGCTCGACCAGTTGCGCCAGAGTCTCGCGGGTGCCGCGGTCGTGGCGCGGCAGCTCGGAATTTCCCCCGCGCAGGCGGTGCGGGTGTTTCGCGACGTGCTCGATCAAACCAAGCCCTAAAACGCCTTCCCCATGAAATCGCCCCTCGTCACCCATCAACTCACCAAGCGCTTCGGTGCGGACAGCCGCATGGCAATCAACGCGCTCTCGGTCGAATTTCCTGCGGGCCGCGTCGTCGGTCTGCTCGGTCGTAACGGCGCCGGAAAGTCCACACTGCTGCACACGGCCTGCGGCCTGGTTTTACCAACGACGGGCGCTTGCACGACGCTCGGACGACCGTGCGGCGACCTCGACGCGACCGAGCTCAGGCAGCTCGGGTTTGTCGCGCAGGAGGGGCGCTTCCTTGATTGGATGACGGTGAACCAGCAGCTGTATTTTAATGCGTCGTTCTACCCGAAATGGGATCACGTGCGGGAGCAGCGGCTCCTGACCGACCTCGAACTCGATCCCACGCGCAAGATCGTGCAGCTCTCGGTGGGCGACCGGCAGAAGCTCGGCGTGATCCTCGCCGTCTGCCACCACCCGCGGCTGTTGTTGCTCGACGAGCCGATGAGTGCGCTCGATCCGATCGTGCGGACGCGCCTAATGGCGTTCCTCGTCGATCTGATCCGCGAAGACGACAGCACGATCGTCGTCTCGTCACACATTCTTGGAGACGTGGAGAAGATCGTCGACTGGGTGGTGTGCCTCGATCGTGGCGAGCTCGCGTTGAGCGCCGCACTCGACGAATTGCAGGAGACCTACGCGGAGTGGATCGTGACTTCGGCCGAAGCACGATTGCCGGTCCGTTTTTCCGAGCCCTGGGTGCTCGCGCAGGAGGGCGACGCGCGACAGGCCCGACTGTGTGTCCGCGTGCCGGCGCCGGGAGCAGAGCAGGATCTCGCCGCGAGTCACGGTGCGACGATCGTGCGGCGGCCGATGACGCTCGACCAGTTGTTCCCGCTGCTCGTGAACGAGCGGAGGCCGGCTGCATGAACCCGACGCTCTATCTCGCGGGCACGCGCTTGAGTCGGATAGTCCTTTTCGCGTTCGTTCCGATGATGGCCCTGATTGGTCTGATGCGTGCGCCGTTGGTGGCGATCACGGAGCGCGAGACCTTCTGGGTGGCGTCATGGATCGTGGTGCCGCTGATGCTGGGTTGGATTGTTAATTCGCTCGTGCTCGAAACGCTCCACCGAAACTTCGCGATGACCCTGCCCAACGCGGCGCGGAAAATTCTCGGCGGCCACGCGCTGGTCACACTCTTGGTGGCGACAATGTGTGCCGCGGCGGTGAAACTCCCGGTGCCGGACCTGCCCTATATTCCGATGATGGCCCTAGCGGCTGCCGCCTTTTCCTCTTCGCTGGTCTATGAGGAGGGCCGCAACGAATGGGTCGGGTATGTGGTGGCCGGGTTGATCTGGGTGGTGGTTTTCTTCGATCTTCCCGTGGGCTGGGCGATCCAGCGCGGGATCGAGTCGGCCCCGTGGGGGTTCACGCTGGTGGCCATGGCGTTTGCGACCGCCTGCTTTGTTGCGACGTTCTCGAAGGAGGGGCGCCGCGGGCGAGCCGTCACGCCCTATACGAGCGTATTCAACGCCGCGTTCTCGGCGCCACTGATGCGCCAGCGCAATTCGCAGGCGCAGGCGCGAAAGGATTTTTCACGGAAGACATGGTCGACGAAGGCACCCGCCGACTCGCTGCAGTGGTGGCTAAGTGCCCTGCGTTTCGAGCGTGGAAATGAGTTCGGGCGGGTGAGTGGGCTGGGGATGATCGCCCTTGGCACGCTCGCGAGTTTCGTCGCGTTGTGGCTGCCGGCGCTCTTGACTAGGCAGACTGGCACCACGACGGAGAAACTCTTCGCTGCTTTTGGCAGCCACGCGTCCGGGACGGCGAATTCACTCGGGATGATCCTGGTGATCCAACCGCTGCTGATGGCGATCCCGCGCTGCCAGTTTCTCTATCCGTGTTCGCGAGCCCGCCGGTTTGCGATTGCCCGCTACAGCATGGTCGTGCAGCAAGCCGTGGGATGTTTCACAGTGGCGGTCGGTGCTGGGTTGGTGGGGGCGACCGCCGCATTCATCGAGGGTAAATCGTTTCCGTGGGACGGTTATCTAGGACTGATGGCCACGGTATCGACGATGTTGATATTCACGCCGCTCGTGTTGTGGGGTCGCATGCAGCTAGAGGTGCGCGACAGTCGGTTCATACTGGTGGCGACGATGATCGCGGCGCTCGTGTTCGGTCCGATCATGCGCCAGTGGGTGTGGGGCGACGCGGCGAAGTGGGCCGGCGGCGCTGTGCCGCTCGACCGGCTGGCCGCCGGCGTTGCACTCATCGCGCTCAGCCAGTTCGTCGGCTATCTCGCCCTGCGACGGTTTTTTCTCAGGGCTGACCTGGTGCAACGGTGAAGTCCGTCGGTGATTCGCGGACCGGGTTTCCGACGCGGCGGAGGGCGGCTGCCGTGCCGGAAAAGTGAGGCGATCGGAGGGTTAGAAGCGATACGCCGCGCTCGCGCCGAGTTGGCGTGGGGCGGCGCGAGTCTCGTAGCGGGTCTCGGTGTAGTCGGGGTCCTCGTTGCCGAAGAAGAAGACGCGTTGCTCGTAGCGGGTGTTGAAGGCGTTGCGCGCCCAGAGGGTGAACGTCCATTGCTGCCATGCGTAGCCGAGGCTGGCGTTGACGAGGCGGAAGGCGCGGCGGGCTTCGTTCTGGTTGTTGGAGTCGAACTGCTCGGCGCGGGCGACGAGCTCGGCGCTGGCGAAGAAGCCGGTGGCGTGGCGGTAGCGCGTGCCGAGCGTGTAGCCGTAGCGCGGCGTATTCGCGAGGCGGCGACCGCCGCCGGTGTTGCCGTTGAAGAGCGTGAAACGTTCGAGCTGCGAGCCCATCTGCGCGAGCGTGGCGTGCAGCGAGAGTTGTGGAGTGAGTTGGTAGGCGGCGGAGGCTTCGAGGCCGGTGACGTGGGCGCCGTGGGCGTTGGCGGTGAAGAAGCGGTAGCTGCCACCGAAGCCGGCGGAGTCGCGCACCTGGGTGTCGCGGCGGTCGAGATAGAAGGCGGTGAGTTGGCCGGTAAGGGCGTGATCGAGCCAGTGACCGCGGAGGCCGACCTCGTAGTTCCACAGCGTCTCGGTGCCGTAGGTGAGCGGGTCGGCGGGCGGGCTGATGCGGGCGTCGACGTTGATGCCGCCGGCTTTGTATCCGCGCGTCACGGACGCGAACAGGAGCTGGGCGGCGGTGAGGTCGTGCTCGAGGGTGAGTTTGCCGCCGAGCAGCGTGTCGTCGAAGGCGGGGGCGAAGGAGACCTCGGGATCGAAGGCGTTGCGGGCCGTGCGGAAGCGGGTTTTGGTGCCGCGGCCGGAGAGGTCGACGCGCTCGGTGCGGAGACCAACGACGAGGCGGGTGTGGGCTGAGAGATCGTGGCCGATCTGGGCGAAGGCCGCGAGGTTGTCGCCGGTGTAGGCGGTGCGGAGGCCGCGGAGGTTGCCCGGGTCGGTGTTGGTGTAGGCGCTGGTTTCGTCCGTGTTCGAGAAAAAGGCGCCGAGCGTCCAGCGGTCGATCCACCCGAGGGCGCTGCGGGTGAGCGTCGAGTCGAGGCGGAGCTCTTGGTTGAAGACCGCGCGGTCGCGGCGGAGGTCGCTGAAACCCTGATACGAGGCGGCGGTCCAGTCGTCGTCGTAGCTGTAGCGGGACTTTGTCCAACTGCCGCCGGTCACGCTGGTGAGGCGCGCGCCGGTGAGGCCGGAAAACGTGCCGCGGAGGCTGGCGGCGCGGGAGCGTTGTTCGTCGCGGCCGGGCTGGTCGCTGTAGGTGAGGCGGCCGTTGTTGTTGAGGGCGAACTCGTCGAAGCCGTTGTCAAAATCGGCGTAGAGCAGGGTGCCGTCCCAGCGCCAGTCTTTCGACGGGTTCGCGGTGAGGCGGAGGCGGGCGGTGAACTCGTCGCGGGCGTTGGTGTCGCGGTTGAGCGTGGCGTTGCGGCGGAAGCCGTCGCTGTTGCTCTGATGGATCGCGAGACGGGCCATGAGCTTTTCGGGTTGCTGCGAGGAGAGCGGGCCGCCGACGGCGAAACCGCCTTCGCGCAGGGCGTCGCCGCCGACGTTGGCCTCGACGAGACCGGTCCAATACGGTGTGGGCGCGTGGGTGAGCAGGCGAACGACGCCGCCGGCGGCGTTGGCACTGAAGGCCCCGGCTTGCGGGCCGCGGAGAACTTCGACCTGTTGCACATCGAAGGTGCCGCCGAGGGTGCCGAGGCCGGTGAAGTCGAGGTCGTCGACGAGGAAGCGCACGGTGGAGTCGGGCGTTTCGCCTTCGTATTGGGAGTTTTCGCCAATGCCGCGGATTTGGAAGTAACGAGGGCGCGACGTGCCGCCGGTGAATGTGAGGTTCGGAACTTGGTCGGCGAGATCGCCGAAATGCCGCACGGCACCGGCGGCCAAGGCCGGCTCGTCGTAAACCGAGACGCTCGCGGGGATGCGCGCGAGCGGGGTTTCCCAGAGGTCGGCGGTCACACGCAGGGCATCCAGTTTGAGCGGTGGAGCGGAGGGTGCGGCCGGCGTGGCGGACGGCGCGAGCTGCGCAGATGCGAGACCGGGTGCGAGCAGCGCGGCGGCGAAGAGGAGTGGGCGGATCGGGAGGTTCATGGTGGCGTGAGCCTGCGTCCTGAACGAACTCCCGACAGAAGGGGCGCTGGGCGCCCAAGGTGGCGCGGTGGCAGCGCCTGCTGTTTCCTTCGTCGGCATGATCCGTCCAGGTTCGAAGGGTCGAGCGGTCGAGCGCACCGCAATCTCAGTCCTCCGCGGAGGACACCCCTACAGGCACGCGCACCAAACGTCGCGGATTGGGGTGGCGCAAGCGGAATGTTTGTCAGCGCCGGATAACAATGACACAGCTTACCGCGGGACCGGCGGTTACGAGGTTGACGGAATTTTCGCATCGTTGGGTTGAACTTGGCGCCCTTTGGGGCGTCACTGGGCGCACCTTATTGATGGTAAAATCATTCCAGTTTTTTCGCGTGGTGGGGCGAGTTTTGCTCTTAGTGGGCGGGCTCGCCTTGGTTTCAGCGGGTCGCGCCGAGCCGGTGATTTCAGAGTTCATGGCGGCCAACGCGGCGGGAGCCAGTGATGAAGACGGCGCATTTTCGGACTGGATAGAGATTTACAATCCGGATGCCGTGTCGGTTGAGCTGGCCGGCTGGTATCTGACGGATTCGGCGACGAACAAGAAAAAGTGGGTGTTTCCAGCCGTGACGGTGGCGCCCGGGGATTTTCTGGTGGTGTGGGCCTCGGGGAAAGATCGGCGCGAGGCGGGCGGGTCGCTTCATACCAATTTTTCGCTCAGCGCCGCCGGCGAATACTTGGGATTGGTCAAGCCGGACGGATTGACGGTAGTGACGGAGTTCGCGCCGGCCTATCCTGCCCAATCCAACGATATTTCGTTCGGCTATCCCACGACGGCCGAGGGTTTGGCGACGGAAGCGCGGTATTTGCGTCAACCGACGCCAGGCGCGGCCAACGGCCGGGCGCGGCTCATGGAAACGGTGACGATTTCACGTGCCTCGGGTCCTTTTGCTGAGGCATTTTCCCTCGAGCTTTCGGGCGCGAGTGCGGGGCAAAAGATTCGTTATGTGCTGGCGGCGCCCTCACCGGAAGGAGCGGCGGCGCCGGAGCTGGAGGCGAGCTCGCCCGAATACACCGGACCGGTGGCCATCGCGTCATCGGTGGTGGTGCGGGCGGCGGTGTTTTCCTCCGACGATGTCGTGCACGGGGTTTCGTCGTCGGCACATTTTGTGAAGCTGGGTGCAACGGCGGCGACGTTTTCGAGCAAGTTGCCGGTGCTCGTGATCGACAGTCATGGCGAGGGGCCGCTGATCCAGGACGGCTACGATCACGCGGCGTGGCTCTATGCCTACAACGCAAGGGGGAGCGGTGGGCCGTTGTTGACGGGGGTGCCGGACGTGGCCGCGCCGCTGACGGTCGCGGTGCGTGGAACCTCTTCGGCAGATTTTCCGAAGAAAGGCTACAGCCTCAAATTTCGCGACTCGCTCGGTGACAAGCGGACGCAGCGGTTGCCGGGTTTTTCCGAGGCCTACGAAAGATGGGCCATCATTGCGCCGTGGAACTACGACCGCACCTACATCCAAAATTCTTACATCTATTCGCTGAGCAACCGGATCGGCCGCTGGGCTCCGCGGACTCAGATGGCGGAGATGTTTTTCAACTCCGACGGCCACGATCTCAGCACTGAGGCCTACGCTGGTCTCGTCGCGATCACCGACCGCATCGAGGTAAACCCGGGGCGGCTCAGCCTGCGGCCGCTCGCGGGTTCGGACGCCAATAGTGCCGGCGTGACCGGTGGCTACATCCTGAAAATTGATCTGCAGGATGCCGACGAGTTCGGTTGGATTACCAAGCGGGGATTTCCGGACAACGGAGATTCCGCCGTGGTTGTGGCGTTTCCTAAGGGCGACGAACTCACGCCCGGACAGCGCGACTACATCCAGAATTACGTGCAGGGAATGGAAGATGCCCTCCACGCGGACCAGGCGGGCGGCTGGGCGTCGCGCACCTACCTCGACTACATCGACCGGGCATCCTGGGTGGATCACCACATTCTCAATACGTTTTCGTCCAACCTCGATGCGCTCGTGCGTAGCGCCTACTTCACGAAGGACCGGGGCGGGAAACTCGTGGCGGGTCCGGTCTGGGATTTTGACCGGGCGTTCTCATCGGCGGATCCGCGGGGTTCGGCGGCCGACGTGTGGTCGGTTTATGGCGGCACGGATTTTTGGAATGGCGGTTGGTGGGGCGTCCTCGCCCGCGATCCCGAATTCATGCAGGACTGGGTCGACCGCTGGCAGCGGTTGCGTCGCAATGAGTTTTCCGCCGGTCAACTCACCGGGCTCGCCGATACGTTGGCGTCGACGGTAGGCCATGACGCTGCGGCGCGGGACGCGGCACGGTGGCCGGACAATGCTCCGCGAAGCAGCGATGGCTATGCGGGCGAGATCGGCACCTTCAAATCGTGGCTGGTGGCCCGGGCTCGCTGGATCGACCGGCAGTTTTTGGCGGCTCCCGACGTGACGGAGGCCGGCGCCGCACTCACCTTTACAGCACCGCACGGGGCTCAGCTCGCGTATACGCTCGACGGTTCCGATCCGCGTTCGCTGGGCGGTGCGGTGGCGCCCAACGCCGTGCTTACGGCCACGCCACTCACGGTGCCATCCGATGCCAACGTGCACGTGCGCAGCTATCGTGCGGAGTTGCGCGGCACGTTTCCCGGCAGCCCGTGGAGTTCGGCCGTGGCCGGGGAAGGGTCGTCACCGCTGCTGCCGGTCGCGAGACTGATCAATCTTTCTAGCCGCGCCCTGATCGGGGGCGGGCAGGGTGCATTGATCGCCGGCGTGATGGTCGCGGACACCGAGCGCAAAGCGTTCTTGGCCCGGGGCATCGGCCCCACCCTGGGTGCGTTTGGAGTGCCGAACACATTGCCCGACCCTGTGCTGGGGATTTTCCGCGGCGACGGGTTGGAGATTTTTCGCAACAGCCGCTGGCAAGATGGCCCGGATGCGGACGATCTCCCGCGGATTTCGCGCTCGGTGGGAGCGTTCGCGCTCGCCGACGGGAGCCGCGATGCGGCGCTCGTATCGCCGCTGCGGGCCGGCGCCTATACCATGCAGATCACGAGTGAAGAGGCTCACGGTGGGGTCGGTCTGGCGGAACTTTACTCGCTCGATGACAATGGCCGGACGACCAATCTCTCCACGCGCGCGATGGTTCGCTCAGGTGAGGGGCTGCTGGTCGGCGGCTTCGTCGTGCGAGGCCCGGCTTACAAACGAATGCTGGTCCGTGCCGTGGGCCCGGCACTCGGCGCCTTTGGAGTCGAAGGCGTGCTGGCGGATCCGGTCCTGCGGATCTACTCCGGCGAAAAGACCGTGGCCGACGTGGACGATTGGTCGGCCGTGCCCCAAGCCGCGGTGACGGAAGCGGCTACGAAGGCGCTCGGGGCGTTTCCGCTGACAGCCGGCGGCAAGGATGCCGCGATTTTCATCACTTTGCCCCCCGGAGCTTACACGGTCGAAGTCGGTGGCAAGAACGGGGCGGAGGGCATCGCGCTGCTCGAAATCTACGAGGTGCCGTGAGGCTCGGTGCCAGCCGACGCTCGAAGTGAGGGCGAGCGGTTTGCGTGGGCGATTCCGAGGGGAGGCGAGGGATATTGCCGTGTTTGACGCCTGAAAACACGAGAGCCGCCCCCAGTTAAGGAGGCGGCTCAAGTGACCTAACACCAAGCAAACCGTAAGAACTACAAACAAATCACTGTCTTACCAGGACAGTGCTGACTACATGGGATAGATGCTCACGGTTCGAAAACGCTCAAAAATACTGAAAGGAATTTTCTGCGGGCGATTAAATTAATGTAAGCTGCTGTGGCGGAAAGGATAAATTGAGCAGGAAAATCCCGCGGCGAGCGGTCGAACTGGGCGTTCCGGGGAAAATTAGTGAACGACCACCGCATCCACGCCGAAGGGTTGGGCGATCGCCGAGTCGGCGGACTTACCGCTCTGCAGTGCCGGGACGCCCTCGGCTTTGAGCGGATAGCGAAACGTTTGGCCCTCGTAGTTGCGGAAGATGATCTCGGAATCGGTGATTTTTTCGACGTAGTCGGGATTGATCGGCACCTTGCCGCCGCCGCCGGGCGCATCGATCACGTATTGGGGAACGGCATAGCCTGTCGTGTGACCGCGAAGGGCGCGGATGATTTCGATGCCCTTGCGCACATCGACTTTGAAATGGGCGCCCCCGGTGATGAGGTCCATTTGGTAAATGTAGTAGGGACGCACGCGCATCCGGAGCAGCCGGTGCACGAGGGCCTTCATGACGTCGGCATCGTCGTTTACGCCAGCGAGGAGCACGCTTTGGTTGCCGAGCGGCACGCCGGCGAAGGAGAGGCGCTCGCATGCGGCCTTTAGTTCCGTGGTCGCCTCTTTTGGGTGATTTACGTGGATGCTCATCCAGATCGGACCGTATTTTTTGAAGATCTCGCAGAGCTCGGGTGTGATGCGCTGCGGCAGAAAAACCGGAATGCGCGAGCCGATGCGGATAAACTCCACGTGCTTGATGGCGCGGAGGCGGGCCAGCAGGTGCTCCAGTTTTTTGTCGGAGAGGAGCAGGGGATCGCCACCGGAGAGGAGCACATCGCGCACCTCGGGGTGTGATTCGATGTAGCGCAGGCCCTGCTCGTATTCCGGGTGAAAATTGTAGTCTTGGGCGTTCGAGACGAGCCGACTGCGTGTGCAGTAGCGGCAATAAGCGGCGCACCGATCGGTGACCAAAAACAGCACGCGATCAGGGTAGCGGTGCACGAGTCCCGGGACAGGCGAGTGATCATCCTCACCGAGGGAATCCAGCATCTCGCCATCGCTGACGAGCATTTCGCCAGCCCGCGGGATGACCTGTTTGCGGATGGGACAGTTCGGATTTTGCCGGTCGATGAGATTGAAAAAATAGGGTGTGATTGCGAGGGCCAGCTTCTGGTTGGCGAACATGCAACCGGCCTTTTCCTCCGCGGTGAGCGTCATGAACTGCTCCAGTTGCGCCACCGTGGTGATGCGATTCTTGAGCTGCCAGATCCAGTCGCGCCAATCACTCTCGGGGATGTGTTGCCAGAGTCCCTGGCCTTCGAACCAGGTGGCGCGATCTTCAGTGTAGGGCATCGGTTTTGCGGACAGTTAGGGAGCTAACGAAATCGTGTCAAACGGTGGCGCGATTCCTTCGTAGCGACCGCTCCGTGATTCCGGAAAACCCTGCTCGCCTGTATCCCGGCAAACTGCTCTGCTCGGGGATCAATCCGCGCGAGGATTTTGGCTCTTTGGCGAAACCGCACGCATTCGACCATCCAAATACATGTCGCAACATCATCACGGGGGCAAAGTTGAGCCGAAATTTTCGGTCACGCTGTTTGCCATCACGATCGGTCTCACGTTTGCCGGCCTCTGCGGTATCATGGCTTGGGCCGTGCCGGAGGTGTGGCGAGCCCAGCTCGCCGCTCCGGCGTGGATGCTCGCGCTGGCGATCTTCCTGACGCACTGCGCCGCCGGGACCTTCGAGTTCTTTTTCCACCGCTACATTTTGCACGCACCGCTGCTCCCGTTTCTCAGCCGATTCTACAAACAGCACACCCTCCACCATGCGCTCACGCGCGTGGGTTTCCAAAAGGCCAAGAAAGGCCGTGAAGTGATGCCTTACCTCGTGGAAAATCACTATCCGATCGAGCACGAGAAGCAGTTTGAGGCCTCGTATTTCCCTTGGTATACGCTCTTGGTGTTCGCAGGTCTCGCCAGTTTCATTTTCGCGCCGATTCAGTGGCTCCTGCCGCAATACCCCGTTTTCCTCGGTGGCTTCATCGGGATCGCGCTGTCGCTCTCGCTCTACGAACTCATTCACGCGGTTGAACACTGGCCGCAGGCGACTTGGGACCGCCTCGTTTCCGGCCCCAAAACCGGCCGATTCTGGCGCAAGGCCTACGCGTTTCACCTCCGGCATCACGCCGATATTCGCTGCAACGAGGCGATTTCCGGCATCTTCGGCCTGCCCGTGCCGGATTGGATTTTCGGCACCTACATCGACCCGGAAACGCTCTACACGCACGGCCGGTCGGCCGAGCCCAAGGAGTTTGTGAGTCCGCGTCCGCGCTTCGCGATCATCCGCTGGCTCGACAAGCAGGCGGAGCTATCGATCAAGCGCCGCCGCCAGCGGGCCGTCGCGACCGATCCGGTCACGCAAACGGAGGATGCCACGACGCCCGATGTCGCGCAAATTGCCGCCGTAGCCCGCTCGGTGACCAAGGGCCGCAGCACGACCTGATTTTTCACGTGCGCCGCACGCGTTTCCCCTTGGCAGGGGACAGGCGACGCCTTTTCGTTCGGCTTTAATGTCCACGTCCAAACCCGCAGTCCTCGCCCTCGAAGACGGTTCAATTTTCCGCGGCCTCGCCTTCGGAGCCGACGCCACTATCGCCGGCGAATGCGTGTTCAACACCTCGATGACCGGCTATCAGGAGATCCTCACGGACCCCTCCTACTTCGGCCAAATCGTCACGATGACCGCCGTGCAGATTGGCAACTACGGCGTCAGCCCCGAGGACACCGAGGCCAAGGTCCCGAAGTGCTCCGGTTTCGTCGTCCGCGAGCTTTCGCCCATCGTCAGCAACTGGCGCAGCCGCCTCTCGCTCGGCGACTATCTCCGCCAAAACGGCATTCCCGGCATCAGCGAAGTCGACACCCGCGCCCTCACGAAAAAGCTGCGCGTCGACGGCGCCATGAAGTGCTGCCTCAGCACGCTGCAGATCTCCGACGCCGAAGCCGTCCAACGCGCCAAAGCCTGGCAAGACATGGCCGGTGCCGACTACGTGAAGGACGTCTCCTGCAAGGAGCCCTTCATCTGGCGCGCCGACGATCCGGCGAACTACAACGCCCCCTATCTTCCCGTCGGCACCACGATGAACGCCCCGGCGATTCCCACGAAGAAGTTCCGCGTGGCCGCGTTCGACTTCGGCGCGAAGCACTCGATCTACCGCAAGCTCGTGAATCACGGCTTTGAGGTGCAGGTGTTCCCCGCGACGGCGACCGGCGAGCAGGTCCGCGAGCACAAGCCCGACGCCGTTTTCCTGTCGAACGGCCCCGGCGATCCCGCCGCGCTCCCCTACATTCACAAGACGGTCACGAATCTGCTGCCCGACTTCCCGATCTTCGGCATTTGCCTCGGCCACCAGATGCTCACGCACGCCCTCGGCGGCACGACGTTCAAGCTGAAGTTCGGCCACCGCGGCGGCAATCAACCGGTGAAGAATCTCGAGACCGGCAAGGTCTCAATTACGGCTCAGAATCACGGTTTCGCGACCGACCCGCAGTCGCTCGAAAAGACCGGCGCGAAAGTCACGGAGATCAACCTCAACGACAACACCGTCGAGGGTCTCCGCCACACCAAGCTCCCGATCTTCAGCGTCCAGTATCACCCCGAGGCCGCCCCCGGCCCGAACGACGCCGATCCGCTCTTCGTTGACTTCTACAAGATGGTCGAGGCGCGCACGGCGGGCGCGATCTGATCGCGTCACCGCGTCGATCGTTTACGGCGGCGTGTGCCAGAGCGACCGCCAGTAGCGCTGCTCGATTGCGTAGGGATCGAGCGGAGTCGCGGAGCTTTCGTTTCCCGCCGGTAACACGCCGTAGCGCACCATTTCGCGGACCCAGTCGCGGCGGGGCTGGAAGCCGGGCATATCGAAGCGCTTCGTGCGCGCGAGGTGTTCCTGTCCGGCGGTGATCAAGGCGAGGATCTTCCGGTAGTCGGCGTCGTTTGTGTCGGCGAACACGTTGGCCGGCGCTTTGGTCGTGGCGTCGCGGCAGAGGCCCCATCCGCCGGCGGACTCGGCGAGCGGAGCCCGCAGCATCAGCGATTTTTCCGGACGCGTGAGATTAAAGACGATGTGACGGCTCGTGAGCAGGCGCGGGTCGTTCATATCCGGTCGCCAAAACGAGACGCCGCGTTCGTCGGAGAGGGCGCGCGGCAGTGCGCGGTTTTTTTCCGAGTGACAGGAGGCGCAGCGGCGCGCGATGGCTTCGGCGCCGGCGCGGGTGGTCGGCCAGTTTGCATCGGTATCGACCGGTTGATTTTCGGCGTAGCCGCCGATCATGCCCGAGCCGAGGGCCGCGTAGGTGCCGGGATAGGCGGCGCCGGAATCGATCCACAGTCGCAGCAGGCGGTGCTGCGCCGGGGTGGCCCGAACTTCGTAGTGGGAGCCGTCGACCAATTTCAGCAGGCGGCTGGCCGAGGAGCCGAGGGTGCGCGGGGCGTAGTTGCTGGTCGCTTGGTTGCGCCCGTCGGAAAACAGCCGCGCGACGGTGAGCATGTAGTAGCTTTGGCTATACATCGGTCCGTGGTCGCCCGTGAGGAGGAGGCGCCCGGCGCGCGGGCCGCCGGCGGCGGTTTTTTCGTAGCCGTGGCAATCGGTGCAGAGCGCGTTGAGGATGGGTTGGATATCGCGCGGGAAGTCGATCACGTCGGGCACGTCCGCGATGGGCTCGATGCGGCTCACGGGGCGGGCGGTCGCCAACATGGTGTAGGCCGCCCCCGGGGTTTGGGTGCGTTGCTCGTGGCAGCCGAGGCAACTGGAGACTTCGCCGGGCTGCACGGTCAGAAAACTCTGCATGCGCTTCACCGCGAGGTCCTTTTCGTCGAGGGCCACGAGGAAGAAACTGCGCAGCGCCGGGAGTTCGAAATAGGCCGAGCCATCTTTTTCCACAGGCACGGTGCCCACGATGCGCTCGAGCGTGAACGTGCCGCCGTAGCTGATTGGCTCCATGCCGCCGGTGTAGTGGATCGGCATCGGGAGCGTTTCGAGCACGAGGAGTTTTTTGATTTCGCCGGGCTTGAGGCCGCTCATGTTGCGACCCTCGTAGATGTCCGCGAGGATGAGGCGTCCGGTGGATTCCGTGAGTTTGCTACGGTCGGGAATCAGCCGTTCACGAGGGCGAGCGAGGAGCGGGCGGGGTTCGTGGACTTGCCAGCCGGCTTTGGCTTCGGCCGCGCTCAGTTTGAACATCGTCTGTTGTCGTCCCTGGCCGTCGAGCACGACGACGGAGGCGCCAAGGGCGGCGACAAAACAGTCTTCGGAAAACGCCCACGGATCGCGGAAGTCGGCGGGGCCTTTCGAAAACTGCCGCGCGGAATTTTTCGCGTCGGGCCCGGCCTTCACATCGACGAGCGCGAGGTGGCCGGCGTGGTCGCGCCGGCCGTGACCGGGTGAGAAAACGGACACGACGCGGTCCGAACCGGGGATGGGTTTTGCGTCGATCATCACGAGGCCGGGGTGGAGGTTGCCATACCACACGGTCTGCGCGGTGCCGTCGGGATTCGCGGCCCAGAGGTGGTGGTAGTCGACTTGGCTGCGGTCGACGTATTCCCAGCGGGTGTAGAGGAGGCGTCCGTCGGGTAGCGGCCACGGCGTGTTATCCTGCTCGTTATTGCTGGAGAGCGGGCGGAGATTGGTGCCGTCGCCATCGCAGCGATACAGCACGGCGACTTGGGTGAGCCAGCAATTGACCCAGCGTTTGCAGCGGGTGGAGACAAACACGATGCCGCCGTCCGGGAGGTAGGTCGGTTCGATGTCGTCGAAGGGGCCGCTCGTCAGTTGGCGCAGGCCCGTGCCGTCGCGGCCGATTTCGTAGAGGTGATAGTTTTCGGTGCCGCCCTTGCGGTAGCTGAACAAGATTTTCTTTCCGTCGTAGTGCACCTGCGGGTCGCGCACGCCGCCGCGCGGATCGTCGATCAAGGCGGTCGTTTCGCCGGTGCCGGCGTGCCAGCGCACGAGGCGGCCGCCCTCGCGCCACGCTTTGCGGTCCGGGTCGTGGGCGTAGTAACCGATATTCGCATACCAGTGGCCGTCGGTCTCGTTGGGTTTGCGCAGTGCGAGGATCCACTCGTTCGCCTCTGCCATGGGGCCGCCCGGCGCGCGAAACGCCGTGAGCAAGTCCGGCGTCGGCGGTGGCGTCGCGGCCGAGGCCCACAGGGAGGCGAGGCTCACGCACAGGCAGGCGAACGCGATTCGCCCCGGGAGTTTTCGGCGTGGTGGCGTGTTCATAACGAGAGGAGATAGGCGACGAGGTCGTCGAGTTGCGGCGAAGTGAGCTGCGAGGTATGCCCGTGGCGGTCCTGCGCGTTGCGGGGGCCGAACAGTTCCCGGAGCGTCGCGGCGGAGCCGTCGTGCAGGTAGGGAGCGGTGCGCCACAGCTCGACCAAGGTGGGCGTGTCGAAACGCGTCGTGGCGGGCTCGCGGGCGTTGGCCGTGCCGACGTCGTAGCTGTGCAGGTCCGTGAAATCGCGACCGCCATGGCACAGGGCGCAGCCGACCAAGCCGTCGTTGAAAAGTTCGCGGCCTCGGCGGGCGGCCGGCGACAATTTCCCGCCGACGAGTTGCGGGCCGGGGACGGGGCGGAGCGATTTGAGGTAAGCGTCGACGGCGGTCGCGACCTCCTCGGTTTGGGCGGCGAATTGGATGTGTTTAAACCCGGCGCGGACGGCGGCTTCGCCGGAGTCACGGATGCCGGTGCTCATGGACGGCGGCGTGCGATGGGTGAGGAGGAGGCTTTTGGCATTCTTGGGATTGCCGATGCCGTCGTTGAGAAGGTCCCAATTGAACCCGTCGACGCGGGCGTCCCACGAGTGGCAGGTCGCGCAGCTTTGCCAGCGTTGGAAACACAGGCTCGCGTCGTTGAAGTGGCGTTCGCCGCGCCGCTCGGGTGTCTCCGGGATACGCGGGCCGAGCGCGACGAGCGCGGGGCGCAGGGCTTTTTCGTCGAGGGCGAGCGACTCCAACGAGTCGGAGAAATAGCCGGCGACCCAGGCGCGTTGGCCCGCCACAGCGATGGCGCGTAGGCCTTGACCGGCGAGCGGCACACGGCGGCGGATGCCGAGCAGGGCGGTGAGGTCGGCGGATAGTTTTTGGGTGGTCGCTGCGTCGACGGCGGTGGTCGCGACTTTTCGCAGCAGCGCGGGCGCGTCGATCACACTGACCTCGTGGGTGCCGGCGTGGGTGACGACGAGTTGGGCGCCGTTCGGGGTCCACGCGAGCGCCCACGGGTTCGCGGCGCCCGCGTCGATTTCGTCGAGCAGGACGGTGCCGGAAATGCGCAGAGTGGGCACCTCGATGAGCGTGAGGGCGGCGCAGTTCATCCAGCCGCGCTCGACCTGAGTCGTGGGCAATTGGAAACGCGCGAGGTTGTGCGTGACAGCGGCGGTGCGTCCGTCGGGCGAGAGGGCGATCCCGAGGAGGAGGCCGCTGCCGTTGGGCAGGCCGAGGGTGGCGAGCACGGTGCGGGTCGCGGGATCGATCACGCTCACGACGGCGGCGACGTTTTCGAGATCGGCCGCGGTCGCGGGCAGGTGGTTGGCAACGAAGAGCCGGCGGCCGTCGGGGGTGAGTGCCGCCGCGACCGGTTGGCGGACGACGGGGATGCGCGCCAATACGTGGCCGTCGGTAGCGCTCAGGACCGCGACTTCGTCGTTGAAGCGGTTGCAAACAAAGAGCGTCCCGCCGTCGAGACTGAAGACGGGCGCCATGGCGGTGTGACCGGCGGGCCAGCGAGCGGTGACCTCGCCGCTGCGTGTATCGACGATGCACACGACACTCGCGGGCGCCGCGCACGTGACAGCCAGACGGCGTCCATCGGGTGAAAGCGCGAGTCCGGTGGGCGGTGCCGGCAGGGCGATGCGGCGGCGGAACTCGCCGCTACCGGCCAATTCGAGCACGCAGTCATCGGTGGCGGCGGCGACGTAGAGTGTGCGCCCGTCGGGCGTGGCGACGAGCGCGGTCGGGGAGAGCGGTCGCTCGGTTTTGCAGCCCGGAAGCACCCACATCAAAGCCACCAGCAGCAAGGAGCCCAGCAGGTGGGGAGGGGTGGAGCCGCGACGCGGGATCATGGGCGGAAAAGGTGGCCGAAACGACTTCGGCAGCCTCGCGGATTGACGCGAAAACGCCACGGCGGATTGCGCCGCAGACCCAGAGATTAGTCGCCCTTCTCCGCTGCTCCACGCGGCGTATTGCCGGGGCGTGCCGCGGCAGGTGCGGGCGGCGTCAGCCCAGCCACTGCTCGAACTTCACGGCGTCGTCCGGCGTATCGACTCCGATCGTCGGGTCGGCCGTCACGGCGCAGGCGATTTCGTAGCCGTTTTCCAGCGCGCGGAGCTGTTCCAATTTCTCGATTTGTTCGAGTTGACCCATCGGGAGCGCGGCGAATTTGCCGAGGAGGTCCGCCCGGTAGGCGTAGAGGCCGAGGTGTTTGAAACACGGATTCGCGGCTACCCAGGCATCGTCGACGACGCCAGCGCGGTCGCGGGCGTAGGGCATGGGCGAACGGGAGAAAAACAGGGCGCGGCGGGTCGCGGGGGCGAGGACGACCTTGACCTGGTTGGGGTTGGCGAAATCTGCGGCGCGCTTGAACGGCGTGGCCAAGGTCGCCATCGGCGCGCCTCCACCGGAGATGAGCAGGTCGGCCAAGGTGCGGAGTTGGCCGCCGGTGACGAGTGGTTCGTCGGCCTGCACATTAATCACGTGCCGGGCGCCGACAGTGCGGTTGGCTTCGGCGATGCGGTCGGTGCCGCTCTGGTGCGCGTCGCTGGTCATGATCGCTTTGAACCCGGCGTCCGTCACGAGATCGCCCAACAGCGGGTGATCGACGGCAAACCACAGCGGAAATTCCGGGGCTTCGCGGGCGATCCGCTCCGCCACCCAGAGCAACAACGGGCGGCCCTTGATCTTGTGTAACAACTTGCGAGGGAAGCGGGTAGACTCCAGCCGGCAGGGCACGATGATCGCGATTTCGGGCATGCCGGGGGATGGTGGCGGCAGGTTTTTGGGTTGCAAGCCCGTGCCGGCTGCCGGACCGTGTCCGGTCTCCTCCGCATCCATGAACAAAAGCGACGCCACACCTGCATCCCAGCCCCTCATCAAGGAGCTGATTGTGCAGAACAAGATGGGCATTCACGCCCGCCCCGCCGCCATGATCGTCCGGATCACCAACAAGTTCAAAGCGGAGGTTTTCGTGGAAAACAAAGACGAGCAGGTGAACGGCAAGAGCATCATGGGCCTCATGATGTTGGCCGCCGGTCGGGGCTCGAAGGTGCGCTTTATCGCGACCGGCGACGACGCCGCGCCGATGTTGGGCGAACTGGAAGCGTTGTTTACCCGCAAGTTCGACGAGGCCTGAGCCCGTCCTTCCGGCGAGGTGCGGTCGTCAGAGCCCGAAAAAGCGTTTGGCGGTGGCGGTCGAGACGGCCGCTAGCTCGTCGTAGCCGATGCCGAAGACGTCTTTGGCCGCAAACTCGGCGGTGTGGCGGACGTAGCCGGGCTCGTTGGGCTTTCCGCGGTGCGGCATGGGTGTGAGGTAGGGCGCGTCGGTCTCCAACATGAAGCGCGCGAGGCCCTGGGCTTTCGCCGCTGCCCGCACGATATCCGCGCTCTTGTAGGTCAGCACGCCCGTGAAGGAGCCGTAGCCGCCGCGGCGCGTCAGCTCGGCCATCTCGGCGACGCCCTCGGTGAAGCAGTGAAACACAACGCGGGTCCAATCGACCCCGCTGGCGTCGATCATCGCGACGCACTCGGCAAACGCGCCGCGCGAGTGGATCACGACGGGGCAACCCAGTCGCTTCGCCTGCGCCAACCCCTCGGCAAACGCCGCGCGTTGCCATGCGAAGATTTTTTCCGCTTCGGCGGCGTCCTTCGGCAGGTGAAACCGATCCAGACCGATCTCACCCAACGCGACCGGGCGCGGCCCCGGTTCGGCCCAAAACGCCTCCACCTGCGCCAACGCATCGGCCCAGTGCTCGTCGACCGAGCACGGGTGCAGTCCGACGGTGTGCCGGACGAACCCCGTGGCGGCGTGCGCCTGCGCGAGGTCGCGATACATGGCCCAATCGTCGGGCGACGTCCCGATCGTGACCATCGCGTCGACGCCGGCCTCCCGTGCCCGCGACAAGATGCCGGCGAGCACGTCCGGGCCTTTGCGGGCAAACGATTCCAAATGCGTGTGCGTATCGATCAGTCCCATAAATTTAGGCTCCGTAAAGTGCGCCGTAGCGCTCGCGCAGATACTTCACCAACGCGGCCGGCGAGAGTTCGGTGCCGGTGACGCGCCGTGCCAGCTCGAGCGCGTCGAAGCGGCGGCCCTGCGTGTGGATCTGCTCCCGCAGCCACGCGAGCAGCCAAGAGAAATCGCCGCGGGCGAATTCCTCCTCGAGGCCGGGGCGCAATTCCTGGGCACGATACCAGAGCTGCGCGGCGAGCATGTTGCCGAGGCA
>Ga0075163_10001704_pt1 | contig 29642 bp, 23 predicted proteins | sample JI1023141ADNA_FD_71478 | JGI IMG/M metagenome (GOLD analysis project Ga0075163, IMG submission 71478) | Wastewater effluent complex algal communities from Wisconsin, to seasonally profile nutrient transformation and Carbon sequestration -... | ecosystem: Engineered > WWTP > Effluent > Algae...
TTGAACCTCGACCTGGTGAAGTTCGCGCCGGAGTGTCTGAACTACGTAGCGCTGCACGAGATCACGCACTTCAGGGACATCTGGTGTGCTCAGGGATGGCATCAGAGCTCTATTGCCCGCATAATTGAGGGCGGATTTCAGATGCGCGTGGCGTCTATGCGGCGCGCCTGAGCGGTGGGTCGTAAGTCCCCCCGTCCATCAGCAGTCGAAGTCTTTCGATTGCGTGCGGCTTCATTTCGGAAATGCTCCGCGCTAGCGACTTCATGTCAGGATCGGGCGCCGAAGAAGCTCCAATACCTGCGCCCATGAGGCGATGGGTCCGCAGCCATGCGCGAAGCTCTGCCTCTCCTGCCCAGAGCTCCTGCGCCTCCAGGTCGACGAGCGCGCATCCAATCCAGGACGACAGCTGGTCGCCATAGGGTATGGGCCGGCATATCCGGTTGCGCACTTCATCGTCATTGTAGCGCGCCTCCACAAAGGCGGTCGCAGCGGCGCTGAGGCTAACCAGGCTGCGCCGGACCATCTGGAGCGTAATGCGCTTCCCATCAAACACATCGCATGGCGGCCGATACTTCAGGCCGCGCGCTGTGCAATCGACGAACAGCGTGTCGTAAGGCATGTCGTATTTGCCCTGCTCCAGCTTGACACTCGAACCTTCGATGCACTGGACGCGCCCCATACGTACAACATTGCGGATTTTTCGTAACTGAAGGAGCTCGCCGAGCGAGACTGTCGCGCCATAGTGCATGGTCGGTTTCACATCAGGATAGATGCGATAGATCTCCTCGCTTTCCTCAAGCCTGGCGAACATGTCGTCGAGGTCTTCCGCCTGCGCATAGGAAGTCAGCTTGTTGAGCTGGCTCTGGAGCATGCGTTTCCGGTGTCGCTCACCCGGCTGAACTGTCTCGCGGTTCGTGAGCCAGGAATCGCGGGGCGCAAACCAGGTGATGCGGTCGGGCGAGACATCATTATCCAGCAACCACAAAAGCACGTCCATGGACGTCTTGCCCGCGCCAAGCACGGCGAAGTGCTCGTAGCCGGTCGCTTTCCCGGGAAGCTCGCCAGGCGTCGCGAGTGCAGCTCTGATGGCAAGAAAATTCCGCGTATGGGTCGCTGGCGTCGAAACGCTATAGCGATCAGTCGAGACCGTACGTCTTCGGACATGGACCTTCTGCTCCCGATGGGACAGACGGGCGCAGATGCGATGATTGTCCTGCCAATTTCCCTCATAGTCGCTCATCGGAAAGTACCGGACGCGGCCCGACGGCAGGAAGCGGTCCCGCATCAGCTTTTCGAAGTATCCAGACACTTCGAGCCCAGAGGCCTGCTCGTAGAGACCGGCATTCACGCCGGTCGACGCAATCCGGTTGGCGCCCAATTCCATCGACCCTGCGCCATAGAAGGCTGAGGGCTGGTGGAGCGCGACAAACGGATAAGCATGGTTCCAATGTCCGCCTGGACGGTCCTGCCGATCAACGATGATGATGTCGGCGTCGGTCTGGGTCAGCAGTTCATCTGCGAACACCATTCCGGACGTTCCGGCGCCAACGATGAGATAATCGCATTCAAGCATGGTCGTCTCCTTTTTGATCGGCGCTTTGTCTGAGAGCGAACGCCAGTTCGATGGCGCCCGGAAAATTGTGCTCGGATGCAGCACCCACGACCACGCATCCAGAAAATGACTTCACCTCAGCCAGTGCCTCCTGGTGAGGCTCTGAACGAAGAATGATGATGGGCGGCGGTATCGGACCGAACAGGCCGCGGCGGAGCAGGCTCAGAAACTCTCCGAGACCCAATTCACCCAGGTCGCCCGCCACGACGAACAGATCCATTCCATGCTGACTGGACATGCGGACAGCCGCGATACCATCGTGAGCCACGACCGTGTCGAATGACGCCTGCCTGAGGACACGCCTCCAGATTGACGCGAGGACTGCGTCGGGCGCGATGAGCATTGCGCGCATCAGCAGCGGCCGTTGCACGGGATCTTCGAACGAGTCTTCATCGAACATCAAACTGCCTGCAGGCTGCGTTGCGCGAGCCGCGTTTCGATCCGTCTTTGCATCTCGGGTGTCATGTGATCTGCCGGCGCCGCCATCCCGCCAACCTGTCCGTGCAGCCATTCCTGCGGATCGCGCCCCTCGATCCATCCGAGGTTCGGGCGATGCACCTGATAACCGACGAGAGCCTGCAAGCGTTCCGGAAGTCTGCGGACAGTCGCAGGCGGTAGCGACAAGAGAAGCTTTTCAGCTTGAGCCAGCCACCCGAGGCTGTAGCTGATCACGACTCCACGGCGGCCAGCGTTCGATCGATTTGCGCCGCCGCCATGCCAGGTCGAGCCCAGCCAGATTATTGCCGAACCAGGCGACGCTGTTGCCGAGCAGGCTTCTCTGTCTTCTCCGCGGCGATCAGCTTCCCACTTGTGGCTGCCGGGGATGATCTTGGTAGCGCCGTTCCGTTCGGTGAACTCGTCCAGCGTCCACATGACGTTGATCATCAGCTCCCGGCCGATGCGAAACGGGAACATGGTGTCGTCGCGGTGCAGGGCCTGCGCTGGCTCTCCGGGTTCGATCCCGATTGCCTGTGTCAGATGGATCTGGATGCAATCCGCGCTTGGCGCATCAGCCGGCCCAAGCAGGATTGTTTCGACCGCCGCCAGAACCTCCGGCCAGATCGCAAGCTCCGCCATGAGCGGCGAACGATCAAATATGGAGCTGAAGCGCCTTGTACGTCGCCCGAGGAACGGTCCCTCTCCTCCAAGCGCCTTGTCGAACCAAGGCGAGAGCTGAGCCTCGATCCGCGCGAACAGATGTTCAGGTACAAGCCCATCGATGACCGTGGCCCCTTCCCTGTTCAGCGCATCGACAATGTCGTGCGCTGTAGCCGTGCGGCGCAGCTGAATTGGCGTCATGCACGGACCGCACTCTGTGTTGACGATCATTGGGGAGCTCCCATGAGTTGCTTAAGGTGCTCCTCGGCACGCGGCAGGGTCGAAACCGGCAGCCTCATGGCCAATTCGACGGCGCGTCGGCCCAGTCCGCCTTCGGTGAGGAGGCCACGCGGCATCTCGACCAGAACCGGGTCTATGCGGTTCACGCGCGCCCGGACGCGATCAATATTGGTTGCGTCGACCTGCGCTTTGAACGCCACGGCGATCCCTTCGCCGTATTCAACGGGAAGGCCAAGCGGCTCGCACTTCCAGCCCATGTCCAACATTTTTGGCAAGACACGCGTTTCAACAATTCCGGTCAGAAAATCGACGCCGCGCGAGATGGCGAACTCCATGATGCCGATATGCAGCGCCGCCCGCGCCTGCACGTTCTCCTCTTTCGTGAAGGCCGGGTCGCCGGGTGCGTGACGCGTCCATTCCCAGATACCTGCACCGACCGGCACCTCGCCCTGCACGTATTCCGGAAACAGGTTCTTGAGCATATGGGGACGCCAGGTCGGTACCATCCGCGCCGAGCCGCAGACTGTCCCGCTTGTGTTGATGGCGATCAGGTAGGTCGCGTTAGGATTGTCGAATTCGTCGATGTCGAGCCGATCAGCGGACTCGAGGGCGCGCCATCCCATCAGGTCCACAAAGAGCCGATATCGGTGGCGATGCATTTCCTCGATCTCGTCGAGGTACTGCCTGCGGTTCGCGCTGGTAACGACATGCACTTTCATGACTCGCTCCGCCATCGACTGGGGTAGCGAAAGGGAGCCGCGCATTCGACGCCAACTCGACCCCCAAGCACTTGGGGGTTGGGAGAGCAACATACCCCCGGGATCAGATATGAATTAGACCTCGCGACACGGCCTCGATGACGGCCTGCGTCCGCGTGCGCACCCCAAGGCGCCGCCGCGCCTGGTCGAGATGTTCGATGACTGTGTGCTCAGATATGCCGATGATCTGGCCGATCTCCCAATCCGTTTTTCCGGCGCGGACCCATTGAAGGCACTCGTGCTGGCGCGGCGTGAGCGACACTGTGACGGCCTGTGCCGCTGTCTCAAGCGCACGTCGCACGGAAAAAGAATAATAGAGCGACAGGAGGTGCAGCGCGTGCGCCGCGGCGCCTGCTTCAGGGAGCTCAACCTCGGAGAAAAGCGACACACATGCAACTGATCCGTCGAGCATGTGCACCGGAAGAAAGTAACCGTCCCTGAAACCGAACTCATGCGCGTGATCTAGGATCATTCGCTGCCCGTCAGACAGAGCCTTTTCTTTGCCGAAGCTTCGCCAAGTGGTCGGCGCCAACCGGCGAAGCCCTGACTTCATCAGGTCGTCCTGTCGCGCCCACTTCTGCTTGGAATAAAGTTCGCGCCATTCGGGGTTGGAGGGCCCAGCCATCAAGGCTCCACTGGGCCGGCGTGTCGTATCAAGTGCCTGGACGTGCACGAAGTGGAGAACGCCGAACTCGGCTAGCCGACGATTGAGATCAGATTCGATCATCGCAAGAGGCGTGGACTTGTTACAGAGTTCGGCAAACTCTGATATCGACGTCACGAGCGCTGCATCAGTTAGCTGGTTTGCGGAAGATGATCGCGATGCCCGGGATTTCCCCGAGTTATGAGGACCATGTGGAAGCTTAGGCTTCGGTGATTGTTGCATTCGACAACGCCTTGCTGGGACATGCGACACAACCCTCACGACCGATGCAGCGCAACGATGCCTGGGCGGCCCCTCCCCATTGGGGTACTTCCAATCGCGTTGATCTTGTTGGATTGTGCTCGCGACGGTCAAGCACAATTGGGGACGTCTGAGGAATGCAGCCCGATCCTGTGGTTGTCGCAAAGTTGTTCGACGTACTTGCAAGAAAAGTCCACACGATGCCTGCTGCGCGCGACCTCACGGCAAGCCAATGGGCAATTCTCCGCCACCTGAAACACCCGTATTCCAATGGCCGGACGGCAGAACAGATGGCCAGCTACTTTTCCGAACCGGCCGCGAGCATGAAGCTCGCGCTGACTTCGCTTGTGCGAAAGGGCCTGCTTGAATCAGACTCTGATGCCGATGACGTGAACGAGCGATACGCGCTCACTGACGCAGGCGAAGGGAAGCTTGCAAACGATCCTATCGCATTTGCCGCCAATGCGATCGCAAAAATGAGCATCGCGGACCAGGCCGAATTCGGTCGCCTTCTCGAAGAAATGCTTACGGCTCTCACTATAGAGGAATAGTTGTGACGAGCTATCGACGTCAGCCATAGATGGGCACGAGCAGCCCGCTCGCATCGATTCTGTGGCGCTAGGCCAGCGTTTGTTTACGTGACGACGCGTTTTTTCAGACAGCACATCTACAAGATCGATAGTTTGGCGGGAACCGTGGTGGTGGTCGGGAATGCTTCGCCATAGTACCTCGAGCTATGGATATTTTCTGACATTCATTTGTCCTGTCGTGCCCACCAGCGTGCCATCTACGCGATTGGATCACGTCTGATGACGACCGCCGTGATACGCAGGTATCTGCGATACATTATTCGAACGTTTTCCGCCCGGCACTAACAGAAATGTTGGCAAAGACAGCGTATAGCCCAACGCTTGCGCACAGCGCATCGGTATGCTGTCAGGCGCAACGCTTCGCGCGCGTTGCAGTACGAGACAGTTGACCCGCCTTATGGCGGCGGGAACACCGCATCTGCGAAGGCATGCGCCATCGGGCCATACGGAGCCTTCAGGGACAGCATCAAAGCATTGTCGTCTGCGCAATTGAAGACCGATTTCAGATGGGTGTAGCTGGCGAAACCTTCAAAGCCGGAGTGGCAACCCATGCCACTGGCGCCAACACCGCCGAACGGCAAGGCAGGATCTGCACCCTGGAAGCCGAATACGTTGACGCCTATACCGCCTGCGCAGATCTGCTGCTTGCAGAAACCGACCTCAGCTGAGTTGCGGCTGACAACGTAGGCGGCGAGCGGCCGGGGATGGTCGTTGATATAACGGACAGCTTCGCTAACGGTCTTGTAGGGCTTCAGCGCTATGACAGGCCCGAAGATTTCTTCCTGCATGACCCCAAGATGCTCAGGCGGATTGACCACGACATAGAGCGGGATCTGCAGCGTTGAACGGTCGGGCTTGTCGCCATTGAGCGAGATGACTTCGACGCCCGCGGCACGTGCTTCCTCGATATAGCCGAGGATGCGGTCGTAGTGGCGGTCATTGATCGTACCAGTCGCGTCCGGGTGACCGACATAGGATGGATACATGGACGACCACGACGCGCGAGCGAGATCGACCCATTCATGCATCCTGCCCTCCGGGACCATGACGTAGTCGGGCGCGGTGCAGACCTGACCGCCTTTGAAGATGCGGAAATAGAGAAAGCGCTCTACCAGGCTGGCATCGATGCCGGTTTCAGTGAAAAGCGTCGGGTTCTTGCCGCCGAGCTCGAGGGTGAGCGGCGTGAGGTTGGGCGCTGCGGCGGCCATGATCGCGCGCGCGGCTTTTGCACCGCCGGTGTAGGTAAGGTGGTCCCACGGCAGGCCAGCAAAATGCTCCGACAAGCTGACGCCGCCGTTAACGACCGCAAGTTCGGTTGGATCAAAGTCAGCGGCAATGATCTTTTCCAGGAGATCGCCGGTCGTGGGCGCGAGTTCGGAGGCTTTGACGATGGCCCGATTGCCGGCGGCGAGGATGTCGTTGACCATCACCAGTGCGCATTCGACGGGGAAGTTCCACGGCGCGATGACGCCCATCACACCTTTGGGCTGGCGGATCACCTCCGCTGTCGACGAACCATGGACAGCAGCAAGAAGATCGCGCGGCGATGGCTTCATCCATTCGGCGAGGCTTGCCTGTATGTAGCGATTGCGACCCAGGACGCCGCCCGTCTCGAACATGTCGGTGACGATCGTGTGATGGTTGCCGAAATCGGCGGCGACCGCCTTCTGGATCCCCACTCGATTTTTCACCAGGGCAGACTCAAGGCGGCGCAGGCGATCGAGCCGCACGTCCAGCGTCGGATAGATCTCTGCCGCGAAGGCCTTCTTCTGAGCCGCAAAAAGGCGATCCAGAACTTCTGGTTTGGTGTCAGACATGCGCGATCTCCTGATCGGTAAGTTCGAAAAAGGCGTCTGCGAAGGGATAGCTGGACAGAACATCGTCCGAAGCGGCGAGAACTTTCGCGAAGTCCGCGTCAGTGTGCGCGAACGACAGGTAGACGTGGTTTGAGGTGGGCAGCGACAACATCACGCCGCGCGTCAACAGAGCCAGATAGTAGAGATCGAGCAGCGTCTGATCGAGCGCGCTGTATGCGATGAAGCCTGGCTTCTGTGATGTCAGGAAAAGCTGCAGCATCGATGCGAGCTGGTTCACGTGACAGGGAATTCCGACCTTCGCGAATGAAGCGGTGAGCCCCTTCGCTAGATTGAACCCGTGCGCGTTGAGCCGTTCGTATTCGCCTGCTTCGCCGTTCTGCCGGTAAACATCCAGCGCCGCTGCGGCGGCTGCAAGGCCGCGCGTGGTGTCGTTTCCGGTGCCCGACTGGAATGCGCGGCGGCCGGGATCGCCGCCGGCGGGATCGACGACACTCATGATGTCGGCACGGCCGGCAACTGCCGCGAGACGCTCGCCAGCGCCCAGGGCCTTGCCGAAAGTTGCAAGATCAGGCGTAACGCCGTGGAGCGCCTGCGCCCCGCCAGGGGAAAGGCGGAAGCCCGTAATCACTTCGTCGAAGATCAGCACGATGTTCTTGCGTTCTGTGAGATCACGAACGGCCTGCAGGTAAGTACGCGACGTTCCCCATAGCCCGCCCGTGTGCATCGCGGGATCCAGCAAGACGGCAGCAATGTCTTCGCCCTCTCCTATGATGCGTTCGAGCGCCTCTATGTCGTTGAACGGGGCAGTCAGCGTGTGAGCGTACGCGGCCTCCGGGACGCCATGCCCGTGAGTCCGACGCGTCGGGCCGGCGCCAACGAGGAACTGGTCATCCTGGCCATGATAATGGCCGAAGAACTTGATGATCTTTGAACGCCCGGTGAAGGCGCGCGCATAGCGTACCGCGGTCAACACGGCTTCGGTGCCGCTGTTGAGGAAGCGAACGCGCTCCGCACACGGGACCATCGCGCTTAAGCGCTCCGCGCAGTCCACCAGTACAGTGGGATTGAGCACCAGCGAGCCGACCTCGTCGGACGCGGTCAGCGCGGCGGCAAGCTGCGGCGGGCGGTGCCCCAGCAGAAGGGGACCGTTGCACAAGAAGCAATCGACATACGTGTTGGCGTCCACATCCTCGCAAATCGCGCCGCCGCCGCCGCGCATGTAGAGCGGATGCGGCTTGAAATATCGCAGGTTGCCGGAAACGCCGCCGGGCAGCACGGATGCCGCACGCCGGAACAAAGCAGAGGAGCCTAGCGTGCGGTCGCGATAATCAGCGACGATGCTGGCTTCCAGACGTTTCAGCGCGGAAAGCGTCATCGCGCGAACTCCTAGTTTACCTCAAGGGATACGGAAGCAGGGGTCGGCGAAGCCGCAGCGCGTCCACCCAACCGGCCACCGGCGATGAACAGAGCAATCGACGCCAGCATTGCAACGAACGAGAAGATCAGCACGGCGACAGGCGAGCCATCGTGATAGAGCACCCCGGCAACGCCTGGGCCAATCATGGAGCCGATGCCAAGCGCAGGCGCGGCGAGCGCGACGTACCGGCCATCACCATCAAGTCGCGCGACTTCAGCAAGCGCGAGCGGGACGCCCGCGGACCAGCCGATCATGTAGAGGCACATGCCAATCGCATAGAAGGTGAAATCTTTCGGCACGCTCAGGCAGATCAGAGCGACGATCACGAGACCCGTAGAGATCGTGAAGGGCAGCGCCGTTCCGAAACGGTGACCGATGGCAGCTACGGCGAGCGAGCCGCCAATGCCGAACAACAGCGTAAGGCCGAGCAAGCCGCCAACCGCCGCCGGATCAAAATCCGAATTGGCGCCCATGCGCTCGGCAAAAGCCCAGATGCCGGAATTTCCCGCATAGAAGACAAGGACCACGAGTAGGGCGCAGATCACCCCAGGAAGGTTAGTCGTGCGCTTCGCAGCGGCGCTTCCAGCGGGAGCCGCTTCAGTCTTCTGCCAGGCACGTGGAAGGAAAAAGAGAAGCGGCGCAAGCAAAAGCGTGGCGACGCCCATGCCGACAGCGGTTTCGGAGAAGCTATTCGACGGCAGGAAGCTTGATGTCAGGATGGTCAGCAGGAACATGCCGGCAATGGATTCAGTAGCAGTCTTCACGCCATACCAGCGTTCTGGCGTGCTGGTGTCGCCAATAACGACGCCAGCAATGCAGTAGAGGCCGCCATAGGCAGCGCCGCCGATCGTGGTGGCGACCAAGAATAGCGGATAACTCGAAGCCTGATTGCTCAAATAGAGCGCCAACAGCGCAACGGGGATCAGCAGCAGCGAGATCGTGCGCCAGTGTACGCGCCTCACCCAGGCAAACGCGCTGAAGCCTGCGATGTTGAACCCGAAGAAGAAGGCCGTCCCGATGAGGCCTATCTCCTCGCTGGACATGCCCTTCGATTCGCCCGCGGTGCCGAGATAGAGCGGGAGGGCGTTGTAGAACAGGGCCCCTATGGTTGAGGCCGCAAGGGCCGCAATGATGACCAGCCCTGCATCGGCTGGATTCCGGGCTGGAGCGGTCTTCATCGTGTCCATGAGGCTCATCCATTTTCGGACTGCTTCTGGACGTTGTTAGGCCATCGGCCTATGATTAGTCAAGTTGCGTTGGCGCTTCGGCTGCGGGCGTGCGACAATACCGTGATCATGACGCTGCGCCGACAAGGCGCTGTCGACAAAGATGGGAATGCAAAAGTTGGACGACTCGTCGAATGCCGGTTCATCACCCCTGCCCGCGCGCAGGAAGGGGCGGGAGCGTCGGCAGCAGATCATCGACACGGCCAAAGAGGTGCTGATGACCAGCGGCATCACTAGCCTCGTACTGCGCGACATCGCGGTCCAACTGGGAATCACGCACGGCAACCTGCAGTACTATTTTCCGACCAAGGAGGATCTTCTGGTCGCGATTTTCGACCAGGAACTGATCGCTTACACAGACTCGCTGCACAATGCCGCGAAGCAAACCACATCACGCCAGGGACGCATCGCAGCGATCCTCGACGCCGGCCTGGCCCTTACAAAGAGCAAGTCTACAACGCTTTGGCGTATGCTGATCTCATTCGCCGACCAACGGCCTCAGCTAGCTGAAATCCTCAAAAAGCAGAACATGCGGTACGACACTGAGGTTGCCGAGGAACTTGCTGTGATCATTCCAGAAGTGTCTGAGGGCCGTCGCAAGCATATCGCGCAGATCGTCCGGATGATGCTCGACGGGTTCTCGATCCAGCTGACATGGGATGATCCCAACAGTCCCGAAATGCGAGCGCTTGAAAGCGAACTGAAGGTCACGCTTGCAACGTGGATACTGCTGCCGGAAGACCGCTGACCTTCCCCCGCCTCTAGCTGCGCCAGCTGATTCCCGTTCCACAATCATCTCGCCTCGCAGGCGAAATGCGCCTCGCAGCGCCTGTCATGCACGCTTCGCATTTGACCCTTGCTATTTTTGTCTTTCGGCCTAAAACTGCGCTCGACTTCGGAGGAGGTCGGCGCCTAGGAGAAACAACAGCCGCGCCTGACCCGCCCGGGCGCCGAAGACGGGGATTGCACAATGAAGTCTGTATTCGTGTCTACGATGGCGCTGATCGCCGGCGCTGGTCTCGCTGGAACGGCAACTGCGCAGGAAGCCGAGCGCGGCGACAGCGTGATGGATACAATCGTCATCACCGCCCAGAAATACGAGCAGGACATCGAAGACGTCGGCATCGCAGTCACCGCCTTCAGTGGCGATCAGCTGCAATCGCTGGGGATCAAAGACTCCACCGACCTGACGATGATCACCCCCGGCCTACGCAATCCGAAAAGCAATAGCGGCTTCACGTCCAGCTTCTCCCTGCGCGGTCTCTCGCAAAGCGACTACGGCGCGAGCCAGGAAGCGCCCGTCGCGCTGTATGTCGATGAAGTCTACCAGGCCAGCCAGGGCGCAGCACAGTTCCTGCTGTTCGACCTGGATCGCGTCGAAGTGCTGAGGGGGCCGCAGGGTACGCTGTTCGGCCGGAACGCAACGGGTGGCGTCGTCCACTACGTCACACAAAAGCCCACGCAGACGCCCGAGGGCTATGTGCAAGGGACTTACGGCCGCTTCAATGATCGCAAGATCGAAAGCGCCATCAACACACCGATAACCGATACGATCTCTGCGCGGATCTCAGTGGCCGGACACTGGATGGATGCCATCGCGGAAAACCGCATTGGCCCCGACATGTGGGACGCAGATGAATATGGTGGGCGGGCGCAAATTCTTTTCGAGCCATCCAGCGATGTCAGCTTCCTCCTCAACATCCGTGGGTCGAAGCGCAGCGCGATGGGCCAACCCTATGACTGGGCGGCCGCCCGGCCGACAGGTTTTGCAGGAACGGGCCAGTTCACGCCCGGCCTCACTGACAATTTCGGTTTTGCAGAACCCGATACTGATCCGCTGACCACGTCGATCAATGCGCCAAGCCACAATGATGCGAATACCTATGGCGTATCCGGGACGCTGAGCTGGGATCTCGGCTGGGCCACACTGACTTCCATTTCCGACTACAATCACGTCGATGTCGACTTCGTTGAAGATTCAGACATGCAGCCGGGCGAGTATTTCCACTTCTTCGGTTTGGTGGACTCCGACCAGATTTCTCAGGAAATCCGCCTCAATGGCGGCGGCGAGGGCTTCCGCTGGGTGACTGGCGCCTACTACCTGAATGTTGACGGCGACTACGTGCAAAGTGGCCGTATCCACGATCTTGGATTTGGCGTCGATGTGCAGGACACCGTCTATGATGTGCAGACCGACAGCGCGTCTGTGTTTGGCCAAGTTGAGTTCGACCTGACGGATCAAGTCAGCGCCATTCTCGGCGCGCGCTATGTGCGTGAACGCAAGACGCAGAACTATCTGAGTCAGTTCAAGGATGTCGTCGGCGGCACGCCAGTGGCGTTCGGATCCAGCCCGGATCTGCTGCGCTTCAATGGCCGCAGCACGGATGGACTGTATGCGGCGCGCGCCGAACTTGACTGGAAGCCAACGGACGATGTCCTGCTATATGCCAGCTATAACCGCGGCGTGAAGGGCGGCGGCTTTAACGCCCCCCTCGACCCGTCAGGCGCAGCGATCTTCATCGACCCGACGACGTTCGATCCGGCTCCGACGGCGGACGCGGCGATGCGCTACGAACCAGAGACGCTGAACTCATATGAACTCGGCTTGAAGGCGACCTTGCTCGACGGTCTCGCGCGCGTGCATCTGGCGGCATTTTACTACGACTATCAGGATTTTCAGGCCTACAATTTCTCCGGCATCAGCACGCAGTACATCACCAACCGCGACGCCAAGTTGCAGGGGATCGATGCGGAGCTTTATTCCTCGCCGATCGACGGGCTCGATCTGGTTTTTGGTGCATCCTACCTCGATCAAGTTGTCTACGACGTGCCGGTCGGCCCGCTTACGCTTGATCGCAAGATGCCATATGCGCCGGAATGGAACCTCACCGCCCTGGCGCGCTATGAGTGGGCCTTCCTCGATGGAACGCTCGCAGTGCAGGCCAACGCGAATTATGTGAGCGAGCAGTATCTGGGGCTGTCCAATGCGGATGTGCTGCGGGAACCGTCGTACACGCTGGCAAATGCGCGCACGACCTACACCTTCCCGGGGGATCAGGTCAGCGTCTCGCTCTTCGTCGACAACATCACCGATGAGACCTACCGCACGCTTGCATTCGATCTCTCCGGCTTCCTGGGATCTGTGGAAAGCCAGACGAACCTCCCGCGCACCTACGGCATCAGCCTGAACTATGCGTGGTAAGCGCATCTGACAGCCCCGCAAACAGCTGAGGCGATAGAGCGGCAATGACGACTTCATTCCTCCCCGGGCCGTGGGTCGACCCCGAAACGCGCGAAGCAGCTCCATGGCTATCGCATGATGGCATCGTGAAATTTCTCGAATTTCCAGTGCGCATCGATGCGATGTCGCATCGCGCCTTTCATCTCTATTGGCAGAGACACCACTCGCCCAATGTGATGAACGTCACCGGATTTGCGCAGTTCATGCGCAAGTACAATAGCGGCCATCGCTTTCCCGAGGCGACGCCCGGCCTGCCCGCTCACTATCGGCAGGACATGGTGCTGGAGGGCGCCGCCGAAGTGTGGGTCAACTCATGGCGTGAAGTGGCGTCATGGCTCGGCCACCCGCTTTACGCCGAACTCGTGCAACCGGACGAACCGCGCTTCATCGCTCAGGATGGGCGGGTTGTGATGATGGTTGGCAAGGAAGAACGCATCCATGAGCCAGACCCGGACCTGATCGAAAACGGGCGCGTGAAACTCTACGTGCTGTTTGCCCGCAAGCCCGGAATGAATGCCAGCAGCTTTCACGAGGCCGTCAGCACTCATTGCAAAGCGATTGCTGCGCGACCCAGCCTCGCATCCGCTCTGCGCAAGCTGGTTGTCACGCATCGTCTGGCCGATCCGACGCCGCTGGATTTCCTGCCGGCAACATGGGTCGATGCTGTTGTCGAGTACTGGTTCGATGGCCGGGCCGACGTATCCAAATTTCTTGCGACGCGTGACATCAGCGAAGAGTTCCTGCCGGCGGAACAAGGCTTCACCGACACTGCGCAGACACGCGCCGTCGTGACCCGGATGCGCGTTGTGCATGACGAATTCTCGTTCCAGCCCAGCACGACACAGCCCCTGCCCTTTTCCTGGGGCGAGTGAGGTCGACCTGCATGCCCTCGACGACACGTGTTGAACTCAGGCGCCGGCCAGATGGCTTTGCTCAGCCCGCCGATTTCGCAGTCGTGACACTGCCTCGTCCCGAACCGCGCGACGGTGAAGTGCTGGTCAAGAATGTCTGGATGTCGGTTGATCCCTACATGCGTCGAAGCATGGACGAGGAAGCCAAGGATCTTGCGCCATGGCCGATTGGCGGCGCGCTGGACGGCCCGTCGATCGGTCGCGTGATCGCTTCGCGTCATCCCGGCTTTGGCGAAGGCGATCTCGTGGAGAGCATGTCGGGCTGGCAGGAGCACTTCATCTCCAACGGCGCTGATTTCGTCCCGTACCTGACGCCGAACGACGCGCTTGCACGGCGCAGCGCGCCTGGCGCAAAGCCGCGCGACTGGCTCGGCCTTCTCGGTATCGCGGCAATGACCGCCTATGCGGGGATGGCGCGCCTCTCGCGAGCAAAGGCCGGCGATACTGCTGTGATCTCCAGCGGCGCAGGAACGGTCGGCTCCATCGCCTGCCAGATTGGGCGCATCAAGGGATTGCGCGTTGTCACATCCGCCGGCAGCGATACGAAAGTCGCCTGGTTGCGCGATGTGGCGCGGGTGGATGAGGCATTCAACTACCGCACCGGCAAGCTCGGTGACGCGCTGGCGGCGGCTTGTCCGAACGGCATCGACCTGCTCCTGGAGAATGCCAGCCCTGAACACATGTCGGCATGCCTGCCGCTGATGAACGAACTGAAGCAGATTCTGATCACGGGCTTCATCAGCATCTACAATACCGGAGGCACGATCGCCGGCATCGAGAACTTCCAGTATGTGCTGGACCGGTTTCTGACCGTACATGCCTACCGGTTCATGGATTCGCTGGACGCCTACGACCAGTTCGTACGCGACATGTTGCGTTGGCGGGCAGCAGGTGACCTCGTCCTGCCTGAAACAATTCATGAAGGGCTGCAGGCCGCGCCCGAAGCATTCTGCTCACTCTTCACAGGAGCAAGCTTCGGCAAGGTTCTGGTCCGCATCTCCGACGACCCCGCGGACCGCGCCTGAGTTTGTCCCGGCCGCTGCATGGTGAGATGGCACAAAGCGTCCTCACTTTGGACAAATGTTATTGGCCCATTTCAAGAGCACCGCACGCCGTGTGAGCCGCGGCAAGTTGTAGTCTATCTTTTCCAATAAAGTGTTTTTGCTCCATAAATGCTGATTGACAAAACATTGCGTTGGCCTAATTTAAGCCGACAAAAGCGATACGGCAGATATGGGAGACGATCGACATGGCCAAGAACGGCAAGCTGAAACCAGCAGCCTGGGGCCGCTTCATGCCCGTTCAGAGCCCGCAGTCAGAGGCTGGGCCATGGCTGTATCGCGGCACCGAAATGGTGATGGTCGAATTTCCCACGGACGAGAAAGCAGCCCTCGCCGTACTGCCGTCTGACCTCGAACTCTTCGAGCCGGCGACGGCCTTCATGGTGATCGAAACCAATCACTGGACGACGCTCGGGCCGTACAGCGAGGTCTATGTTGGCATTCTCTGCACGTGGAAGGGCGAACTCCATGGTTACACACCGGGCGTATACGTAACCGGCGAGAATTCGCAGATCCTGGGACGCGAGGTCTACGGCTTTGGCAAGAAGCGCGCGCATCGCATCGAACTGATCAGCCACAATGACGGCACGGTCGAGGCCGCGATGGATGTGAAGCCTGGCGACCAGGCGCTTCGCGCATCTGTCCGTCCCGCGAGAAACCTCCCCCCCGAAGCGATCTCCGCCCTGCCCCTGATCTGCCTGAAGGTCATTCCTGATGCCGAAGGCGGCGCTCAGCCCTCGCTCGCGCAGCTTGTCTCGGTTTTATTCAAGGCCAACCCGGTCATGGGTTCCGACGGCAAGGCGGAAGCCTATTCCGGCCCGGGCCACATCCAGTTCGGCGCGCTCTCGGATGTCCAGTTCCCGGTCAAGGGCGAAGTCAAGCTCACCTACGCGCATTTTCACGCAGATCTTCCCTACGGAAAAATTCTCAAGACCTACACGGACGCTGAACTGAAAGAGTGCAGCTGACGCCGAGCGACAGCGGCCAACACCCCTCACACCTCAAGGACCGAGAAAGCCATGCGAAACATCGGCCGGTTGCTTCCATTCGCCCTGCTCGCCACGACCGCAGCGATAACCGCATGCGCCCCAGCCGCCACCCCCGCAAAGGAGACGACGCCTGTGACACAAGCCGCTCAAACGGATGCCGCCGAAGCCGCAGCCACGCTGCCGAAACTTGAACACATGGCCGTCTGGGCCAAGGATCTCGAGAAGACCTCGAAATTCCTCACCGAAAATCTGGGCTGGAAGCGGCACCCGATTGTCTTCGGTGTCAACGAGGACGATCCGACCTTCGGCGGCATGAAGCTGGCCTTCATCGACGCAAATGGCTTCTGGATTGAACTCGTACAGCCCACCACCGAAGGACCGGGCATGGAGTTCCTGAACCAGAAGGGCAATGGCAGCCTGGTCGAACTGGATTTCGCGGTTCCCGACTTCGGCAAGACCGTGGCCAAGATGAAGACCAAGGGCATCGATGTCGTAGGTATGGATGGCAATCCGCTGCGCAATGGCGGCCTGCTCAAGGAATGGGTGATCAAGGACGGCAAACGCGAGGACGGCGACGAGCTGCTGATGTATCTGCCGATGCAGGCTTCGGCAGGTACGTCGATTGAGCTGTTCTGGGAGTATCCGAATGGCGCCCTGTATTACCGTGATGAGAAATGGCCACCGGAAGTACGCACGTCAGCTTCGGCGCCGCGCCTCGATCATACCGTGGTGATGAGCGCCAACCTGCCCAACACGACCAAGGTCTACACCGAGACGCTAGGCCTTGAGACACTCCCGCTGACGCAAGGCCTCAATCGCGACTGGATGGGCGTTGACGAAAATTCGCACACCTGGGTGCAGTCCAACGGCACGATCTGGATTGAACTTGTCGCGCCATCGGGCGAGGCGGGCAACAAGGTGCTCGGCGACTCCATGCTGGGCGATGGCGCGCTGGTGGAGCTAGGCGTGGAAGTGCCAGACATCAATGCCTTCTACGACGCGATGGCCGCGAAGGGCATCAAGATGACGGCAGGCGATGGCGCGGCCCTCCCCGCAGGACAGAAGGCTATTACCGTCACCTCCTCTGGCGATCGCTTCAACTACTTCCCGCTCGACAAGAGCGAAGGCATGCGGATCCTGGTTTTCCAGCGCGGACCAGCCGCGACCAGTGTCTTCGCTAAACGCGACGCAGGGTGACATTCGCTCGGTGCGTCTGGTCTGCTGCATCGATATAAACCACGATGCGGCAGATGTTCGGCAATCTTTGATCGATTGCTGAAAGGCGAAAACTCGCTCGCGCGCCAGGATCTGCCGACCTTGATACGCGCATCATGGGCTGTGATCGTCCATTAGAACGGCAAGATTCACTTCCGCTGGCGGCCGACTCGCCCCACCCCTTTCGATGCGGTACCGCGTGAAGAGCGCCCTGCAGCAAGTTGGGAACACACGAAGAGCAGAGTCGAAAGCTCAGTCGTACTGTTTGAGGTCGGTGTACTCACCACTCGTACGCAAAGTAATCGTCACGTCGTCCTCTGTCCGGTTGCGCCAGAACCAGCCGTGTTGCCCTTTGAAGGCTGCGACCAGCTCGCCCGATTGGCGCGGCGTGTTCGTACCTTTGCCATAGCCGTGGTAGTTGATGCCCTCGCCGTCAGCGTGGGTGTCGTAATTTACACCCGGGCCATCGGTGAACCATTCGAAGGTCGCCTTGGCGTCCTTCTCCATCACCAGCTTGATCTCGAAGCCTTCGTCCGGGGCAAGGGTGAATACGCTTTCGTCTTTTGCTGTCGCCTCCGCAGGCGCAGCTGGCGCGGGTGTCGACACGGCTGGCGCGGTCGGAGTGGCAGGTGGTGTCGGAGTGGGAACGAATGACTTAGATGCCGGCGGAAGGCTTTCCTGAGCTGGCGCCGACATCTCGGGAGCGGCCAGTACATCATCGGCGGATGCATCGGCTGCAGCCTCTTCGGCCAGCTGCATCTTGATACGACCCATCTCGGTCAGACCAAGCAGCGAACCTGCTCCGGTTGGATCGACGCCGTACTCGGCGGGGAGCACGACGACGACAAGCAGCGCGCTTGCGATCACCGCAGCTATGCCGGTCGATTTCAGCAGACGGCCAGTCGAGGGAAGCTCGGAAGGATCGGGCTTTTGAGCATTGAACATGTCTGTGTCTCCGGTCAGGCGACGAAATAGCCAACGAGCTGATAGCCGGTGAGCACGAAGCCCAGCGTCATCAGCACTGTGTTTGCGAGATAGGCGTGTTTCCAGAAGCTCGGCGTCTTCCGCCAGAAGCCTATGGCAATGAGGATGGCGCCGAGCGCCAGTAGCTGGCCCAGTTCAACGCCGATGTTGAAGGCGATGAGATTGGGAACGAGCCCATCCGGCGACATCTGGAAGTCCTGCAGCTTCGTTGCGAGGCCGAAGCCGTGGAACAAGCCAAACACAAGCGTCGCCGCTTTGGTGTCCGGCTGGAAGCCAAACCAGCGCCGGTAAGCGCCCATATTGTCGAGCGCCTTGTAGACCACCGACAGCCCAATGATCGCATCGACGATGTACGAGCTGACGCTGACATTGCTCAGCACACCGAAGAGCAGCGTCACCGAGTGACCGATGGCGAACATGGTCACGTAGATGCCGATGTCCTTCATCCGATAAAGGAAGAAGATCACGCCGAACAGGAAGAGCAGATGGTCGTATCCCGTGACCATGTGCTTGGCGCCGAGATAGACGAAGGGAAGGAAGACGATGCCGGACGTCTCCTGAATGTAACCCTTGTCGCCCGCCTCGACGCCGTGGGCATACGCCGCCGGCGCGAGAGCCAAGGCCGCGATAGCCAGCGCCGCCAACCAAAGCGTTCGTGAGGATTGCTCGCTGAGATGCATCAGCCTGTGACCTCCTGCGGTGTCAGAGTTGAAGTTGGATTGTTTCCCATTGCTTCCGGTCTGCGGCGCTGAACCAAACGGTAGAGCGCCGGCAGGACCAGAAGCGTTAGCGCTGTCGATGAGATAATCCCGCCGATGACTACGGTTGCGAGCGGACGTTGCACTTCCGCTCCGGCCCCAACGTTGAAAGCCATCGGGATGAAGCCCAGGCTGGCGACGAGAGCTGTCATCAGCACGGGCCTGAGACGGGCGAGAGCGCCCTCCCTGATGGCTTCGTCCAACGTCATGCCCCGGTCCCTGAGAGATCGGATGAAGGTCAGCATGACGACGCCATTCAGCACCGCCACGCCGGAGAGCGCGATGAAGCCGACACCTGCCGAGATCGAAAGCGGCAGATCGCGGATCATCAGGGCAGCTACGCCGCCCGTCATCGCCAGCGGCACGCCCGAGAAGACCACGAGCGCATCACGGGCTGAGCGGAACAGCGCGTAAAGCAGACCCACGATCATCAAGAGAGCGACAGGCACGACGAGCGCGAGGCGTTGAGCGCCCGAGATCAGCTGCTCGAACGTGCCGCCATACTCGACCCAGTACCCCGCCGGTACTTCGACCTCTTCGCCGACGCGGCGCTGAAGCTCAGTGACGAACGAACCCAGGTCGCGCCCGCGAACGTTGGCGGTGATGACCACCCGCCGCTTACCGTTCTCGCGGCTGATCTGGTTGGCGCCAATCGACAACTCGATCTTTGCCACTTCCTGCAGCGGAACGAAGCCACGCATTTCCCCTGCCCGCTCGGGCAACGGAATGCGCAGCCGACCGATAGCATCGACGTCGCGACGTTGGACTTCCGGCAGGCGGACAACGACATCGAATCGTCTGTCGCCTTCGAAGATCGCTCCAGCGTCCGCGCCGCCGAAGGAAGCGCCGACTACGGATTGAAGATCGGAGACGTTCAGACCGAGCCGTGCAAGCGCCGTGCGATCCGGCGTGATCTGCAGGACCGGGAGGCCGGTGACCTGCTCGACTTTCGCGTCTTGCGCGCCTTCGATCCCGTTCACCAGGCCTTCGATTTCATCCCCGAGCGCCATCAGCTGGTCCGTGTCGTCGCCAAAGACCTTGATGGCAACGTCAGACCTTACACCCGAGATAAGCTCGTTGAAGCGCATCTGGATGGGCTGAGTGAACTCGTAGTTGTTGCCGGGAATCTTCCGGACAATTGTCTCAAGCTCGGAGACGACCTGCGCCTTGGGTTTGTTTGGGTCCGGCCATTCCTTGCGATCCTTTAGCAGAACGTAGGTATCAGCCACGCTCGGCGGCATCGGATCGGTTGCGATGTCCGCCGTGCCGATCTTGGCGACGACACGTTCCACCTCGGGCATCTGCTTGATGCTGCTTTCGAGTGCGGTTTGCATCTCAATTGCTTGCGACAGGCTGGTGCCGGGAATGCGGAGGGCGTGTAGAGCGATGTCGCCTTCGTCCAGGTTCGGAATGAACTCCGAGCCCATGCGAGTGGCGGCAAAGCCAGCGATAGCGACGAGAGTGACCGCTCCCGCGACCACGAAGGTACGCAAGCGCAGCGCGTGATCGAGCAATGGTTGGTAGACCGACCGTGCGCCCCGCATGATGGGGCTCTCCTTCTCGGAGACCTTGCCCGTCACGAAAAGGGCAACGGCAGCCGGAACGAAAGTGAGCGACAGGAGGAGAGCTGCCGTCAGGGCCAACACCACCGTAAATGCCATCGGGTGGAACATCTTACCTTCGACGCCCGACAACGCGAAGATTGGCACATAAACCAGGGTGATGATGATCACGCCGAAGATGGACGGCTTGATCACCTCCACCGTTGCGTCTTCCGCCAACGTAAAGCGCTCATCTCGGGTTAGCAGTCGTCCCATCTGGTGCTGCGCTTCCGCGAAGCGCCGCAGGCAATTCTCCACGATGATGACGGCGCCGTCGACAATGAGACCAAAGTCGAGAGCGCCAAGGCTCATCAGGTTGCCTGAAACGCGGTTCGTCACCATACCGGTGATCGTCAGCAGCATGGCGAGCGGAATGACCATCGCCGTGATGATGGCCGCCCGGATGTTTCCAAGCAGCAGGAACAGGACAACGACGACAAGCAAAGCGCCTTCGAGCAGGTTCTTTTCGACCGTCTCAATCGTGCGGTCGACAAGTTCCGTGCGGTCGTAGATCGGCTTGGCAGTCACGCCGGCGGGTAGAGCGCGCCCCGCTATCTCAAGCTGACTCGCTGTCGCTTGCGCGACCTCGCGGCTGTTCTCACCCATCAGCATGAAGACCGTGCCGAGCACAATCTCCTTGCCGTTCTCGGTAGCAGCGCCGGTGCGAAGCTCCTCACCCATCACGACATCCGCGACATCCGCCACGCGGACCGGAACACCGTTCCGATTGGCGACGATGATCCCGCGAAGGTCCTCGATGCCGGCAGCTTGGCCCGGCGAGCGCAGCAGGAGTTGCTCCCCATACCGCTCCACATAGCCCGCGCCGAGATTGGAATTGTTCTTCTCAAGGGCAGCGACGACGTCAGCCAGCGTTAGGCCAAGAGCGGATAGTCGCTCCGGCCAAGGCGTCACGTGATACTGGCGTACGAAGCCGCCGATGGTGTTGACCTCGGTGACGCCCTTGGTGTTGCGCAGTTGCGGGCGCACCACCCAATCTTGGAGCGTCCGAAGATCTTCGGACGTGTAAGGCGTGCCGTCCGGCTTTCTAGCGCCCTCTTCCGCTTCAACGACGTACATGAAGATCTCACCGAGGCCGGTGGAGATCGGCCCAAGCTGCGGCTCCAGCCCAGGGGGCAGCTGGCTGCGAACATTTTGAAGGCGCTCGTTGACCTGCTGACGAGCGAAGTAGATGTCAGTGCCGTCTTCAAAGACGACGGTAACTTGCGACAAGCCGTAGCGGGAAACAGAGCGCGTATACTGCAGGCCGGGCAAGCCGGCGATTGCCGTTTCTACCGGGTAGGTAACACGCTGCTCCGCCTCAAGGGGCGAATAGCCTGTCGCTTCGGTGTTTATTTGCACCTGCACGTTCGTGATGTCAGGCGTAGCGTCGATGGGCAGGCGTTGGAAATTCCAGACACCTAGTCCGCCGAGCAGGACGACCACCGCCAGAACCGCCCAGCGGTGCGCGATGGAAAGATGGATGATGCGCTTCAGCATGGCGGCCTCAGTGATCATGGCTCGCGCCGGACTTTTCGACGTCCGCGCGGATGAGGAAGGCGTTGTCGCTCACGTAGACTTCGCCGGGATCGACGCCGCCGAGGACTTCGGTCCACTCCGGTGACTGACGTCCAAGCTCCAGCATACGCACCTCGTAGGTCTCATCGACGCGCGCGTAGACCACCGTGAAGTCACGGAAGCGCTGCAATGCGCGCGTGCGAACAGCCAGGGGCACCTGTTCTGAGGCGACGACGACTTGCCCCTCGACCGCCTGCCCGGGGCGCCAGGCCAAGCCATCGGGATTGGGCAAGTCCACGTGCGCGATCACTGTTTGCGTCAGCATATCTGCCGTCGGCAGAATAACTTCGATCTTCCCCGCGTAGGTGCGGTCACCACCGACATTCTTGACGGTCACGCGCTGGCCGGCGCGCAGCCGTTCCGCATCACGCGGATAGATAAAGAACTCCGCGTGGAGCTTTCGAGGATCGGCAATTACATAGAGTGGCGTCGATCCGGCAACATCACCAACCGTGGCGCCGCGCTCCATGACAACACCGCTGATCGGCGCCGGGATGGCGTAAGTCTGGAGGCTCTCGCTTGACGTGACTGTTGCCAGCGTCTCGCCCTTCGTCACACGGTCCCCGATGGAGCGCGTCATCGTCACGATGCGACCCGGATACCAGGCGCGGACTTCAGCGCGGCCCTCTGGCTGTAGCTCCACCCTCCCCGTCAGAGAGACAAACTCGTCAATGGAAGCAGGACCGGCGGGCTCGACTTTAACCCCTGCTGCATCTGCCTGGTCGGCGAGAATGGTGGTGCGCCCCTCATACGATTGATACGTCCATGACGACGTCTTGCCGGCACGCACGGCAGTAACTTTGACATCGAATGAGTGCGGCTCCTTCACGACGCCACTGCCAACGAAATAGTCCTCGCGTGGCGTGAACGTGAACCGATCCACTTTCGGTCCAAGCCGCGTCAGCTCGACGGCGAGGTTTACCTCCGCGGGCGAAAGCGGCTTGTCGCCTTGATGCGCGTAGACGTGAAACTCCGGTGGCACGCCATCCTCAAAGATGGTCATCTCAATGGCCAGATCGCCATCGCGCAGCATTCGGCCCCGATGCGGACCGCGCTCGTAATCCGTCGAAGCTGCGGCGCTGTGCTCAGCTCCCGCTGCACCCGAGGCCTTCTCACCGCATCCGGCAGAAAGGGTTGCAGCGACGGACGCCGCAATAAGGAGGGTGGTTTTGAAGGGGGACATGACAGACCTCATTGCGCGGCAATGGCGGTGTACTCACCGGCCAACCGCTTAAGCGCCACGCGGGCGCGGTGATATGATGAAAGAGCGGAGATGCGCTGCATGCGCGCGTTTGAAAGGACGCGTTGGGCGTCGAGCACATCAAGGTAGGAGAAGCCCCCTTGATTGTATCCCTGCCGTGCGCGCTCCACGGCCTCCTGGGCCGTGGGAAGCAAGCGCTCGTCCAACGATCGGATCTCGCCTACGGCAATGTCCATTTGCGAACGTGCGGTGGCAATTTGCCGGTCCAGATTTCGCCGAAGGGCCTCTGTTTCGAGATGCGCTCGCTGATCCTCAGCTGATGCTCGTTCAACGGCGGCGCTGTTATTGTCATTGATCCCCAGCGGAATGGAGATCCCGACCACAAAGGCCGCTTCGCTATTGTCGCTGAAGTAGCGAACACCAGCAGAAACGGTCGGATCGACCTTTGCCCGCGCCCGCTCAACGTCGATCCGGGCATGCGCTTCTTTTTCCAGAGCGCGAGCTGCTGCCAGTTCTGGGGACCCCGCCCCTGTCGTATTGCCAGATGTGATTGCGAGATTGAAAGAAGCTGCTTCCACGTCGAAGGCCGCGGCGCCGCCCCAAAAACTTGCGAGACGCTCTTTTGCGGCTTGCTCGGACCGATGCGCATTTTCGACAGCGATTTCTGTTTCGGCGACGAGGGTAAGCGACCTTGACGAAGCGAGAAGCGGATCGCGCGCGGCTTCGACGCGACGCTGCACGGTTGCTGCAATCTCGCGGGCAATCGCCAGGCGTTCTTCGGCGATCAAACGCTCCGCTGCGGCGCGCTGTACGTCGATATACGCCGCCTCGACATCCATCAGCAGGTCCTGGCGCGAAACGTCGGTCTGGATTTTGACCCGTTCGCCCTGCCGCATCGACAGCTCTGTGCGAGCTTTTCGATCTCCGCCGCGCTCGATGGCCTGGCTGAAGGACAGCGTGCCTTCGGTGCGGTCGAGCCCTTGATAGAGACCGGTTCCCAGCGCGTTTTCGAGCTGGAAATCCAGCGTCGGATTAAGCCCGCGATCAGCCTGCCTGACAGCTGCATCAGCTGCACGCTCGGCAGCTTTGGCGGCGTTTAGAACAGGCGCGTCAGCGAGAGCACGCGCGAACGCATCGTCGAGTGTTAGAGCCCCGGTCGGCGACGCCGCCTGAGCATACGCAGGCGCCGGCGAGCACGCCGCGCAAGCGGCCCCAAACAGGACCGCATAGCGATGAAATGACACGGAAAACTCCTCTGTCGCAAACCGTCAGTGCCTGCGCGGAAACGCAGACGCGTTGTCTGGATCAGAGGAAGATGCGGGGGGGCTTTTTCAGCGGTGCAAAAAGGCCCGACGCGCTGACGCTGGACAGTTCAGCCCACGTCATACGCGTAAGGGTCAAGGGCCGGGACACAGCCGCGGGCTCATCGACTGCGGTGAAGGCCGCAACGGCATGCACGTGGAAACCACCATGTGTTGCGTCTCCGCCTGCGCCATTGTCGTTGGTCGAGTGGTCGTCGTCGGCCTGCTCGTGATCGTGGTGATGATCATGACCAGCCTGCCCACGGGCGGCATCCTCGGAAATCACATGGAGAATGGCGCTGTTGTCGTGCGCGCTGTGTGCGTGGGCAGGCGCTGCCACAACCATGCCGTAGCTTGCGAAGGCAAGCATCAGGCAGAGGCTGATGAGGCGGCGAAGCTTAGACATGCCCGTGTTTTGACGAAAAACCATTGCCGTACAATGAACGCCCTTCCGTCTACCCCAAAGAGAGACGCGGGCAAAATGCATTCTCCTGCAGCGAGACGCTTGGTCACGGCATCGTGTCGTCTGGCCTGTACGGAAATGCCGCGCTGCCTCAGGTCCGCGCTCGAGAGCGGGCCCTCAGAATAAGGCGGCACCATCCTCGTACCATCTCCCCTGCCCCTATCGGCCCACACCGGGGAAGCGTTATGGTCATTCCGCCGCTCGGGACGGAGCAGCGATCAGAACTCGTTCATACGGGAGAGACCCATGACGTTGAACATTGATCGTCGTACCGCCCTCGCCGCAGCCGCAACCGCCGGCGCCATGCTGGTCGTACAGAGCACCGCTAGCGCCCAGCAAACACAGACGACGGCTGCGCGTTACCAGCCACAGCCCTTGCCCTTCGACCCAAAAACCATACCCGGTCTATCGGAAAAGATTCTCGTTTCCCATCACGACAACAACTATGTCGGCGCCGTGAACAGGTTGGGCGCCATCGAAAATGAGTTTGCCAAGCTCGACGTAAGCACAGCCCCCGGCTTCATGCTCAACGGGCTCAAGCGAGAAGAACTGCTCGCGATGAACTCGATGATCCTCCACGAGGCCTACTTCAACTCACTTGGCTCCGGCGGCGGCAGTCCCGGTGAAAAGCTGAGCACCCAAATCAAGAGAGACTTCGGGAGCGAGAAAATCTGGCGCGATCAGTTTGCGGCCATGGGCAAGGCGCTAGGCGGGGGCTCAGGCTGGGTGCTACTCACCTGGTCTCCACGCGCGGGCAGGCTCGTGAACCAATGGGCTTTCGATCACACAATGACCGCTGCCGACGGCCGCGTTCTAATTGCGCTCGATATGTACGAACACGCTTACCACATGGACTACGGCGCAAAGGGAGCTGCATACGTGGATGCGTTCATGGGCGCTTTGAGCTGGAAGGCCGCCAACGATGCGTATTCTTTTGCGTCGCGATGAATTGAATCACGCGAGAAATGGCGTAGCGAAGCGAGACGTTCCCACTTTCTGCAAGACTAGGCTGCGCTTGGCTCATCGTCGACGCGAGGCCTAAGTGCATCAGCATCGGCAGGCGTAGCGGATTGTTCGCGTTGATCTCAGCGTCAGCAGACCTTGCTGTTCGCCGTGACAGCCAGCGGCAACTCTGCGCGATGGAGTTCGACCAACCCAGATCGCGAGTAATAGCCGCATGATTATAAATACAAGGATTGCCACCCCGCTCGTACCCGCGAGGGAACTGTGAAGCTCTAACGCAAACAAGACGGGTCGTTTCAATCCCTGATCAGACCCTGGCAATAATAGTAGACCGTGGCTCCTTATCGTGATGTGAGGCACCCTCTCAAGCACTTCGAAGGTCAGCCGCCGTCTTACGTGAATCGTTGCTGTCGCTGCTTACCTGGCACGCAGCGGCGCGCTGGACAGCGACGCCGCTTTTGCTGTGGTGAAGCGCTATCAGATCAATTCCTCTCAACGCCTGCGGCCATCCAAGCCGCTTCAAGACTAGCTTCGATCAGTCTCCTGATTTCGTTCTCGTCCCAGCCATTGCGTCTCGCGGCGTCGAGTAACAGTCGGTTGACCTGTTCGGCCAGGGCCGGTGCGGCCGCACGGGAAGCTTCAGCCCAGCCTTCGCAGTATTCATAGTAGGCGCGGTCCCCAGCAATACTTGCTTCCTGAACAGTTGGGCGACCAAACGCGATCTGGGTGAAGCTAACGCGACCTGAGGGACAGCCTAGTGGATCGCTAAAATTGTTGGCCTCTAGCCGCGTGGCGAGATCTACGTAGATCCGGGCCAGAGCTACGTCAGGCGCAGCTTCCTCCCAGTAGTCCGACTCAGTCTGCTGCTCTATTAAGCGTGCAAGTTCCTGCCAAGTCTGCCCCGCCTCGCCATAGGCGCCCAAACGCAAGAGTCCGGCGGCAACTACGTCGTGGGTCGAGCCTTCGAAGCCATATCGGCCTGCGCCCTGAGCCTTTGCATTTCGCCAGGCCGCCAGGGAGAGGTCGTCCTGACCGGTCGCTTCATGGGCGCGCGCCAGCATGACAGCCGTGAAGTGATCGTCATCGATACTCTTCCACTCTTTCGCAACGTCGACCGCGCCAGACGCGTCGCCCGCCATGACCAGGGAGCCAATCAGGAAAGCAACGACATCTGCTTCCGGTATATACCATCCGGAGTGTGCATAGTTTCCACATCTAAAGTCCCGTGGCTCTCCGTTTCCGGCAGTCCGCGACATATACTGGCGTCCTTTCGTAAGCGCTCTGCGCAGCGCATCAACAGCCGCGGCAGGTTGGCCCGCGATCAAGAACGCGCGCCCGAGCGGCACTAACGCTTCGCACTCGACGTCGCCCGCACTCGCCGCGAACCTCAGCAGGATGGCTACGGACCGCTTTGCAAGATCGGTCCGTTCTTTGCGCGAGTAGGTGACCACCCGGCTGGCCAACCACGTCAAACCGGCGCTGCCATACCCCCTCGCGACTTCTGTCATCTGGACAAAACCGTACAATTCAACGTTGTCATCCGACTCAACGATTTTATCCTCGTCGCCATACTGCTGCAGCGCCGAAGCCCGCGCCTGCCCTGCGAGGCCTATACCATCCATCAGTTGCCGCCTGAGGCTCGTCGCTCTGGCGGTGTCAGCGCGGATCTGAGCAATTGCCACTCGGCCGAGCATGGCCTCGGCCCATTCACGCAGCCCCGGACCAGACAACGACGTAATCGCCGCCAGATCGTCGTCGGCCCGCTGGTAGTCCTGAAGACAGATCCTCGCACTTACCCTTGCCGTCAGAATGGGTATCAGAGCCGCTTGCGCTTGCTGGCGCATTTGAGGTCGTGACGATGCGATCATCGCGTCCTGCCGCGACTTGCGGGAATCAGCATCCGCTAGCGCGGCGTTGCAATCTGTCGGCTCCGCAGACGGGAGAACCGCAGCAACCGCGATCCCGCCTGCGCTTGTCTGGAGCAGGTATTTCCCTCCCGTACCCTGCGTCTCAGAACTTACGCCGATGCGAAACTCACCGCCTTCACCGAAGTCGAACTCAATTTCTCTGAAGCCATTGTCGCGGGAGCCGAAATTTTCGTAGTAAGAATCTCCATCGGCTATGGCGATGAGCGTAGGAAACTCGGCGGAGCTGACGCGAAAACTAACCTTCTGTCCTGGTGTGGCCCGGAACGCATACCAATCGACGTAAGCGTTGTTCATGCTGACATGGTCGCTCCCAATTAGCGTTCCGCTGATGCTCTCTCCAGCCGTCAGCCGGGGCAACTCCTCCAGAACGAGCCGGTAGGTTCCCCGCTCATTGTGCTCACGCGCGCTGACCTCAATCTGATAGGTGCCGTCACGAGGAATAACGAGATACAGCGCTGAATCATGGATTGCAGTCTTGTAGTCGCGTGGAGCGCCAAAATTATAACCAAACTGGTTGTCATTCTCCTCGTAGAAATCGTCGGGTCCTTCGACGGTCAGCATCGTATCAAACTGGTCCGATTCAGTCGCAACATATAGTTGCTGTCCAGCGCGAGCATGTAGGGTGTATGAGCCCACTTGAAGGCCGCCCGCCTGGCCTGATCTTGTCTCGTCCGGCTTCAGGATCTGTTGCGCTTCGGCGTGCATTGCCACCATCAAAGCGAACGGGAGCATCCAGAAAGCTCGCGTGTACGCCGGCGGCCGCTTGATTTCGAACATTCTGTGCCCCAACCGAGATCGCATTGCGAAGACTGCGCTTACCTCTAACAGTCCGTGATTAGTCTCAAGAATAACCGCTGTTGATGTCAACTTAAGCGGCGCCGATCTGGTACGAGATGTTGCCTGGGCCGTGTCGGCTCGCTACGATTTGGCCGGTGGAGATGGCCCCATGATGCAGCTGCGCGCGGTGCTGGCGCCTTGCGCTATCGCTTTAGCACTTGTCGGAGCCGGGAGTGCGCCAGCTCAACCCACTGACCAGCCATGTCAGTCCGCTCCGCAATCCTATCAATGCCAGACCTTCCTGCGTGACAGCGCTTTTCTGACAGCTCAAAGCGAAGCGCTCAGCAATACTGCCGACGCCATGGCGCGAGTTGGAGCCCGTGCGGTCGCCCAGACAGACGACATGGCCCTCGCAGCACGCGATGTGGAAGCCGCCAAAAATACACGGGATGAGCTAGAGGCCGACCTCGCCATACTGACGGCCAGGCGGGTGCCGGATGAAGAGCACAGCAGAGTGAGCCTTAGGCTTCAAGAGCTCGATGCCGCGTTCGAGGAAGCACATGCCCGCTTCCGACGAGCGTTTCCGGCCTACTTCGAAATGGTCGCGCCATCACCACTCGCCGTCGCCGAGGTCCAGAATCTGCTGGCCGAGGACGAGGCATTGTTGTTTTACGCGCGCCCAGCAGGCGCTACGTTTGTTTGGGCGCTTACACGTGAAACGGCCAGTTGGACGAGATTGCCGGTCTCGGGAACGTCGCTTGCAGCCCAGATCGGCGAGTTTCGCGCCAGCCTCGACCCGACCGGGGGTAGCCAACGGCGCCCGGTCGACGGCAAGTCCCGGACTGGGGGCGAAAGCCCGTTCAACACGGCGCTGGGGCGAAAGCTCTACGACCAGCTGATCGCGCCCATCGGTTCCGATGCGCTTCGCAGGAAGCGCCTAGTCATAGTTGCTTCAGGCCCCCTCGCAAGCCTTCCGTTTGCAGCTCTACCCATGGCAGATCCCCCTAGCGCA
>Ga0075163_10001705_pt1 | contig 29638 bp, 7 predicted proteins | sample JI1023141ADNA_FD_71478 | JGI IMG/M metagenome (GOLD analysis project Ga0075163, IMG submission 71478) | Wastewater effluent complex algal communities from Wisconsin, to seasonally profile nutrient transformation and Carbon sequestration -... | ecosystem: Engineered > WWTP > Effluent > Algae...
CCAAGTGTCAGCTACATCGCCCGCACCATAGATGGCATATCCGCCGAGAATTCCAGCAGTGTTCAGTGTAGATGTGGATGCGGCTCCCCGGAAGAAAGAGGTGGCAGAACCTACGTTTCTCGTGATTCCTGCCAAATCGAGAGATGCGGTGGCGTCCGCTGGCGTGTCAAAAGACTGGGATCCAGCACCCAACGTCAAACCGGTCAGAGACTCTATCGTTGTGAGCCCGTTGACGATGATGCGCGCTGCCCCCAGATTTAGCGCACCTGGAATAATATTTGTTGCTCCACTCGAGTAATCCAGAATCAACTCGGCACCGTTGCTAATCGTAAACGTGCCGGCCAGAGCATTGTCCGCACTCATGATCATAGAGCCAAAACCAGACATAGCGAAATTTCCAGCACCCCCGATGCTGCCGGAAAAGACCCCCCGGTTCCCCTGTGACAGGCTCAAGGTCTTGCCACTTGTGATTCCCACCGTGCCTCCCCCACTGAGGGAGCCGATGGTATCGTTCTCAATAAAATTGAGAGTCGCGCCTGAACCGACCGTCACAGGTGTCGCGTCCCCAATGGCTCCACCTGCGGCGGCACGGAACGAACGCACCAAACCTCCATTTATGGTGAGAGGGCCGGTGAAGGTATTGGCACCCGTAAGTTCCCAGCCATTCGCACCAATTGTAGCATTCACCGTTACTCCGCCCGTGCCGGTGATTGCACCAGAGAAGTTTCCACTGGCTGCTCCAGTCAGGGTATTGACGGTGAGCGTTCCATTTCCCAAGGCCACCGTGCCGCTGGATGTCAGCGAGTTCAGTGTCTGACTGGCACCGTTGAGATCAAACAAGGTCGCGGCCGTGGTGACCACCAAGTTGGTCGTGGGAGCCAGAGAACCGATGCCGCCCGTCGTAGCGGCGCCCACGCCGGTTGCCGCGCCGTAACCGCCCAGTCGCAGCGTGCCCGCATCAACGGTCACATTGGCAACAGTGCTAGCACCCCAGAGATCCAAGAGTGCAGTACCTGACTTCTGGAAAGTACCACCACCCGAAAGAACCCCGCCAAAGACCCGCGGACTTGTGGTGCCCGCCTGTCGAAGAATGTTCGTGGCCGCAATGTCGATCACACCACCAGTCTGCCCGAGAAAATTGCCACCAAGATTCGATTGGGACGCAACCCCCCCACCGAGCGTGTATGGAGCATAACCGACCACCCGACCTCCACCGCCGATATAGGCAATGGTATCTGTGGCCCCAATCGCATAGTTTAAGATCGTGCCAGTCCGGTTTCCAAGCACTATGAAATTCGCGTCATCCAAACGCCCAGTGCCGGAAATCGTAACAGCCCCCTGATCAACGCGGAATATTCCATCATAAGTATGAGAACCAGTGAGGGTCAGTCCACCAGTGCCGGTTTTCATGAAGCCGGTTTCTCCATTTGCTCCAGCCAGTACACCCGCCCATGAAGTGGTAGCATTATTCCCTCCAACCACCAGCACACCAGATGAGACACCGCCGTTGAACAAATCAATGGTGCCCCCGGTTCCGGCAAGAGACCCCACCTCTTGATACTGCCGGACTTGCGCATTTGGACCGAAAAAGCTCACATTGCCGCCAGTGTTGACAACAAGAGGCGATGATTTGCCCAGTGTCTGATGCATGGCAAGCTCACTTCCTAGCAACAGCGTTCCAGCATTTACTGTGGTTGTGCCAGCATGCGTAGCCGGGGTGGTGATCCACAGGACACCAGGACCATCCTTCGCCACCCCCCCCGGGCCCGTTATAGTTGAAGAAATCATGCCCGTTGGTATGACTGTCGTAGAAGGAGTACTCGCAATGCTTGCCGGCTCACTGATCTCAATCTGGGTGGGACTAATGACACGGCGGACAAAGGTTCCCGCCACATAGCCTGTTCCTGTCAGTAGAGTGCCTTCAACCAAGCCGTGGGCACCCGAGAAGGTGACATTAGTGCTGCCGAGGATAAGTGTCGCACCAGCGAGTGTCGATGATCCCGCTATCCCACTGCCGACGGTGAGCGTTGCACCAGAGCCCAAGTTCACAGTTGAACCTTGGCCACCTACCAGGGTCGCGAGATTCTGATCGACATTTACCCCAAGTGTGGCTCCCTTGCCAATCAGCGCAACACTTGAACCGGAGGCGAGGGTATTCGGTGAAGCCGCAGCAAGCGTCAGACCGCCGGAAGCCACTTGCACCGTTCCGAAGGCGGATTGATTGAGAGTTAGTGTCAAGGTGCCAGTGCCAACCTTAGAGACACCGCCTGTCCCTGTGATCGTACCTGCATAGGTTGTGCTGGTGTTATCCAAACCCACAGTCAATCTCCCCGAACCCAATGTGAGAGCACCGTCACCAGCCAAAGAGCCAATGGATTCACTGACATTATTGAGAGCTAGAGTGGCGGGGGCGGCGATTGTCACAGCAGAACGGTCTGAAATCCGCTGCAGGAGTGTACTGGCGTTGCTCAACTGGATGGTTCCACCAGTGATGTTAGTCGCGCCTGTGTAGCTATTGCCACCGCCGAGAACCCAGGTGTTGCTTCCCGTATATGAGACACCAGCCGCGCCGCTGATTACACCATTGAAAGTGGCAGGTGCTCCACCGCCATCCGCGACAGTCAAGTTTGAGCCCGCCCCAAGCAATACCCGGCTGTCAGTCACGCCCGCCAGGCTGCCGATCGTGTCAGCAAAGCCAGCGTTTACCTGATAGGTGGCACCGGCAGAAGTGAGATCGACAGCAGTCGTGTCAGAAAGGGCGTCAGCGACATTAGCGATAAAAATGCCGGTCCCATTAACAATTACCGTGCTGCTGAGCATGGGTTTATTGATCTGCAAGATGCCGTTGTTGATCGTCGTGGATCCCGTGTACGTCAGAGCTCCACCAGCGGTCAACGTCTGGGTGTAAGCGCCGTTCTTGACTAGACTTCCTCCCGGTCCCGAAACGGCACCTTGATATGCCTGCGCCACGCTCGCCGCGGTCGGGTTATTACCAGTGAGAGTCAACGTGTTGGCCCCAAGAACAACAACCGCCGTCGAAACGTCCCCCCGAAGTGCCGCAGTAGAAACATTAAAGGTGGTCAAATCGAGCGTCGCTGTTGCTGCATTCAGCAGCATCCGGCTGTTTGGGGAAATAGCAGTTGAAGAACCAGCCTGCAAAGTCGTGGCACTGGAAACATTTGTGTCGCCATAATAGGTGTTGTTGCCTGACAAAGTGGCCAAGCCCCGATTGATGGTGAATACACCCGACCCGGAAATATTATTGGCTATGGTTGTTTCCCCAGATGTCGCTGCGGTGGTCTTATTGAGAACCAGAGTGCCATGATTGATAACGTCCCCTGCGCCCAAAGTTGCCGCATTGCCACCAGTGACGTTGTTACCTAGATTGACAATTCCAGCAGCGATCGTGGTAGCGCCACCGTATGTATTTACCCCCGTGAGGGTGAGCGTGCCCCCCCCAGCCTTGGTCAGATTGAGCACATCCGCGCCATTGTTGGCAATAACCGAACCGATCGTCATGGTGTTTTGATTGTTCCAGATAAATAGCTCATCTGGGGTTCCATCGGCCGCCCCCCCAGAAGTCAGGGTGCCCCCAGTGAAGGTGGTGGCGAAATTCTGGTTCCGGAGGATTCCGCCGCTGGTGAGATTGAGCGTGAAGCCTGTCAGCGTAATCGTCTGGGCAGCTGCACCCAAAAGCTTGAGGGAGTTGATGTCCCTGTTGGCAGTCAGAGTCACGTTGGCAGTTTGCGATTCGTTCAAGCCGCCGCCTGTCCATCCCGTTTCGGCAGTCGTCGTCGTGGCAACGGCGGCGAATGCATTGGTGGAGAAATCCGAATTGTTGATCACTGCCCACCCACCGAGAATGCCATTGACGTTTGTAGTGGTAGTGGTGGCAGATGCCGCTGTGGCGGTATTCAGAACGGCACCGGTGCCACGAGTGATTGCTCCCATTCCGAGTATCCGGGTCGCAGCCCCTGTGATCGTATTGGTGCCCGCACCGAGGATGACACCACCAACTGCCTCTGTGCCGCCCACAGTCCCAGACAAGGTGATCGAGCCACGATTTAGCGTCAAGGTGGAGGCGTCGGCGAGCCTGTTACCCGCAACTGTCTGGTCGATGGTCAATGTGCTTCCTCCCGCTACCGTAGTCGCGCCAAGTGCATTGGCGGTTCCCGAAAGCGTGACGGCGTTGCCAGCACCGGTTGGCATTCCACTGATGCTTAATGCACCTCCCCCGGTGACATTTCCACTGAGCACCACAGTGCCAGCACCGGCGGTGCCACCTTGAATCGTCAGAGCATTGGAGCCTGTATTGACGGCCGAACTGACGGTGAGAGTGCGGCCATCCCGCACACTCCATGTTTGGGGAGCACCCAGCACCACCGACAGGGCAAAACCGGCAGTGGTGGTGTCGGACGACAGGGTCAGACTCTGCGTAGCTGCTGACATATTGATTCCGCTGGCACCAATAGTCAGCGTCTGGTTCTGACCATTCTCATTGCGGATTGTGATCAACCCACCCGGATCAAGGACGAGCAATCCCGCCACGGTGAGATTTGTGCTCGCCGTCTGCGACACGTCAAGCGTCCGTGCTCCATTGATCAGATTATTAAACGCAATGATGTCGGCCGCCCCAGGCGCAACCCCCTCCCCATAATTGACAATGGTGTTAAATCCAGCCGTGGTGGCCACGTCTAATCTCGTGCCATCCGCATTGCTTTTGTAGAGCGTATCGGCATATCCGAAAGTGCTCCAACTGAGAGTGGCCACAAGCATCAGCCCGGCGATGAGTTCTCGGAATCTACGGAGGGAACGAAGTGAATGCATAATGTTAAAATTGCTTTGGTGAGTCCGCAGTGCTCGACAACGGTTTAATTTCGAACAGAGAGCGTGATGGGCATTGAAGGGGCATGGCGAATCAAATCAAAATCATTCTTCTAGACACTCGATGTAACCACAATGTCATAAACTCCCGCAATGTTTTTGTTTGAAATCGGCTACTTTTTTCGTGATAGTTCGCCAGTGATTCATTGACACCCGTGGGGATGGCTGGTTCAATCGTTTTTATCAAGGCATTTCAAATCTGTAGCATGGTCATGCGCTTGTGCCTCTTCCAGCTCGAATTCCCTTCATGACCGCAATTGACTGGAAATGTGCGATTCGGTAACCGGAACGCTAATGGAGCGGGTGATCAGAATCGAACTGACGTATCAAGCTTGGGAAGCTCGTGTTCTACCATTGAACTACACCCGCATTCGCAAGGTTGATCATTCTGAATCGCACTGCCCTCTTCGTCAACCACTGTCCACTCTTGGATCAAAACTAAACGACGGCGGCTTCAAATTGAGCCTGAACGATTAAAAGATTTAGCTCTTAGGTTTCCTCGGGGTCGCGTTCTACTCCCATTCGATGCTCGCTGGAGGTTTAGTGGAAATATCATAGAGTACCCGATTTACTCCTTGGACTGTATTGAGAATCTTGTTCGACGTGGCGCGAAGCACCTCATACGGCAATTCTACCCAATCAGCCGTCATTGCATCCTCGCTGACCACTGCGCGAAGTGAGACGGCCTGTTCATAAGAACGCTCATCACCTTTGACTCCGACTGTCTTTACAGGGAGAAGCGCGGCATAGGATTGCCAGACCCGCTCATACCATCCGGAGCGACGAAGTTCCCCGATAAAGATTGCGTCCGCCTGCTGAGTGATCGCGATGCGCTCGGACGTGATTTCACCTGGGATTCGAACAGCCAGTCCAGGCCCCGGGAAGGGGTGTCTCCACAAGGCATCATGGGGAATACCCAGACTCTCCCCAAGTGCACGCACCTCATCCTTGAAGAGTTCGGCAAGCGGCTCTAGTACCTTGCCTTGTTCCTTCAATACTAGTATGCGATCGACTCGATTGTGGTGGGTTTTGATTTTTGAAGCGATAGAGCCACTTGTTGCGCTCTCGATCACGTCGGGATACAGAGTTCCTTGTGCCAGCAGTTCAACATTCGAAGCAGCGTCCCAGAATACATCAATAAAGAGATTGCCAATAATTTGGCGCTTCTGCTCTGGATCGGTGACTCCCTTGAGCGCGCCTAGAAATCGCGCGCTCGCATCAATTGTCTCAATTGGGACACCTACTTGTTCAAATTGCGTCTTTACCTCCGCCGCTTCATTTAGACGCATCAACCCCGTGTCTATGAACAGTGCCCGCAACTTCACCCCTGCTCGCTGCAATAACACCGCCAAAACCGTAGAATCAACGCCACCTGAAACGCCACAGATGACTTCACGACCGCCCACTTCCACCTTGATGCTTTCAAGCATCTGATTCTTAAACTCATGGATGTCGAACTTGGCAAGCGTTGCCCCTGTTCTGGTGAGGAAGTTCTTCAGAATGACCGTTCCTTCGTGTGAATGCGTTACCTCGGGGTGGAATTGAATTCCAAAGCAGCGTTCGCCCCATTGCAAGGCAACTGGCACAGCATCCTCATTGGTGGCGATAACCGTCGTTTCCGGAGAGAAGTTCGAACATGTGTCCGAATGACTCATCCAGACCTGGGACTCGCGGGAGACGCCATTGAAAAGCGCGGATTTTTCACTGACGACCAATTTAGCAGAGCCATACTCGCGAGTAACGCCCGGCTTTACCGCTCCGCCGTGCTTGATATTCAGGAGTTGCATGCCGTAGCATACGCCTAGCACCGGCACCCCCAGATTCATGAGTAGTTTGAAGTCAACATCAGGAGCGTCCCTGTCCGATGTGCTCCTAGGGCCACCGGAGAGGATCACCGCGCCAGGGTTCTTCAATTCCGACAGCCGATCAGGCGGATAAAGGTGCGAGGCAAATCCAAGCTCGCGCACCCGGCGCACAATTAGCTGGCTGTATTGGGAGCCGTAATCGAGAACGGCGACTTCATGATCTATCATTAGATGAAAATTGACAAATTTACGTTGGCTCGTAGTTCACTGGTTCCTCCGTGATAACAATATCGTGTGGATGACTTTCCTTTAGTCCGCCAGCGGTGATACGGACGAATCGCGCTTTCTCCCGAAGCTCTTCTAGACATGTAGCCCCAACGTAACCCATTCCAGAACGCAAGCCTCCCATGAGTTGAAACACTACTTCCGCGAGAGGCCCTTTATATGGCACCCGAGCTTCCACCCCCTCTGGTACTAATTTTCCAGATGAATTCTGGCCATAACGATCTCCGGAACCCTTTCGCATCGCTTTAAGTGAGCCCATCCCCCGGTATTCCTTGAACGTGCGACCTTGCCACTTAACCATATTGCCAGGGCTTTCGGATGTACCGGCGAGCAGTGACCCGATCATTATTAAATCGGCCCCACCAGCAAGAGCCTTTACAATGTCGCCTGAATAGCGAATGCCTCCGTCCGCGATAACCGAAACACCTCGTGCTCGGCAAACATTCGCCACTTCACGCACAGCTGAAAACTGTGCCATGCCGACGCCTGAAATGATTCGTGTTGTGCAGATGGAGCCGGGACCAACACCAACCTTAACAGCCGAAGCGCCTGCATCACAGAGATCCCTTGCGCCCTCTGCCGTCACTACATTGCCCGCAATGACAGGAGTTCGATCACCGAGGGCCTCCCGCAGATGAGAGATCACAGTGATCACACGAGTGGTGTGTCCTGTCGCTGCATCGATGAAGACCGCATCCGCTCCTGCTGCCTGGATGGCAAGCGCACGATCCACACAGTCTTCACCTACACCCACTGCAGCTCCGACGCGCAACTGTCCATTTTCATCCTTCGCCGCTGAGGTAAACATTTGTCGTTTTATGATGTCCTGCTTTGTTATCAAGCCGGCCAACCTTCCTTGATCATCCACAAGTGGTAGTTTTTCAATTCTGTGTGTATAGAGAATCTTGAGAGCTTCTTCGAGGCTCATTTTTGGAGTCCCTGTAATCAAGCGCTCCCGAGGGGTCATCATCACATGAACCGGCGTACTATCGTCCTCAATATACCACATGTCGCGACTAGTAACCATGCCAACGAGACGCCCATCTGTACCCACAACTGGGAAACCACTCACTCCTTTTTCTTGCATCAATCGGGTTAGTTCACCTAGCACTGTCTCGGGCCGAACAGTATGAGGACTCTGGATCACGCTGTTCTCGGATCGCTTCACACGCGCCACTTGCTCGGCCTGAAAATCAATAGTGCAATTGCGGTGAATGATTCCAAGCCCCCCTTCACGTGCCAAGGAAATGGCCAGTTCCGACTCGGTTACAGTATCCATTGCCGAGGAGAGCACCGGAATTTTCAAGTTTATGCTACTGCCTAGTTTCGTGTCGAGACTGACTTCACCCGGCAACACTTGACTCAGACCGGGAAGAACAAGGACATCATCAAAACTAAGCGCGAGATGCGGTGTATCGATCATAGATCACTAAACCCACGGAATGCTCCCTGTCATCAGCAAAATATCCTTGCCCTGAGAATTCATGCCCTTTTTATAAGGGCCGTGAATAATTTAAAGATTGCACGTGTCGGGCCGATTTTGAGTTTGATTGAGTTGGTTGTCATGGACGATAAAGACGCGCTTTACTCGTGTAAGGATCCAGTTGAATGCACACAAAGTTCTTTGGTGCCGAAGCTGCAGCGTCTTCCTCTGGTACCACGGTCAGAAAACTCTTTGACAAGGTTGGAGAAACCGCGCCCGTGGCGCCCGATGTAGATGTTCCACTAGTCGTCGATGACGATAGCGCGGTTATTACCTTGAAACTTCCGTCGGGATAGAAGTGAAACGCGCAATATGCTGCATTTGGATCAATTGCAAAGAAATCGCCCGCCATCCCCATTGGCGAGCGAAGGAGTGGCGAAAGTGTTTCTGATGTCGCCATTACTACGCCAGAAGGCAATATAAACGCCTCGCTAAGAGCTTTGGGGGCAATCCCCCCCCCCACGGGATCAACGTACTCTGGGTCAACGAGTTGCACGGCACGAAATCCTTTCTCACCCCCTGGAAGATCATTTGGTAGGTAAAGATAGAACCGTAGTTCGACGGGCGAGCTCATTGTGAGTGCAAGTTGCTGGGCTTGCGTCACCCTGCTGAGTATTGTGTCTCCTGCAGATGTAAGCTTCATAGCTCGAATCACCGTGAACAAGCTAGGAACGGCAGTAGCAACTATGATTCCAATTACCACAATTACAGCCAGTAATTCAACCAATGAAAAACCCGTTTGCCACCAGTTTTGTTTTTGCGAGGTCTCCCGCAACTTGAGAGAAGCTTTCATTTGGTTGTATATTTCGACCGGGTCATCAATTATTGTCGTTTAATGCGATAGTCGTGGAAAAGACGCGGTAGTTCACTCGCTTTGATCGCAACGAGTCTTCTAGTGCGCCCAAGTCTCGATCCAAAGCCGCAGCAGACTCAAAAGCAGCGCCGCTATCGGAAACCAATCCCTCCAATTGATTAGCAAGTTCAAGCCGATCCGCGGTCTGCTCGTCAATTGCTACCATAACAACTCTGATCAATGGTGGAAGTAAATGCTGCGACCCCTGATCGGTTGGATACTCTGTTGTTCCTGCATTAGCCACTTTTGTGGAATCGAACCCAAACTTTGGTGCGATGGAGACGTTGCCGTCGTCATCTGTATCGTTCTTGAAACGAGGGGAGAACAGGAGTAGAATAATATTATCAGCGATTGGTCGCGTTAGTCCGCGAGTATCGCTATTTTCATTGCTTTTCATGGCTGTTCCTGCATCCTCAAACCACTTGCCATCGGGAGCAGAGTATATGGAATTGCTTTCAGCGTAGGGCGAATACTCCATTACGCGGAAGCGATTCTTGGCAGTGATCGAATTAATGAAATCGGGACGAAAACCCTCATCACTCCCATACTGAACGAAATAACCTCGGGCACATAGGAGGCTGCTCAATCCAGCATTTGCTGGATCTCCAATTACCCCCAGTGGCGCTTGGAAGAATACTGCGTGACCCGACGTCTCACCTCCACCGTTTGGCACCAGTTTTGACGCCTCACCGCAAATAAACTGAAGATCTGACTTCCTTATGTATTTTGTCACTGGGCTGGTTGGATCGCCTGGGGTCTCCCGTTCATCCATCAAGTAGCTCCCCACAGTCGCTTGGGTCAGGTTCTTGGTTATTAGATCGAAAGCAAAGCGTACCTCTCGGAATTGTGCAATTCGCGCATTGGATCTCGACCAAGTTTTCTGGGTCATTCCGATCATTTGTGCGATTATCATAAGCAGGATTGCCAAGATGGTCATTGAAACCATCACTTCAACAAGGGAGAATCCGCACTGATTTCTTCTTCCAACTGGAGATCTCAGTTTTTCTCTCATCGGCATGATTAGTCCGTCCTGCATGGCATTAGTTGCTCTTGGCTAGAAGGCTGGAATAGGTCGCCACCAACCGGGATTTTGAGGAATCGTTAAAGGAAAAGTTTCTTTCGCTAGTCGTGGCTATGCGGACGATCAAAAGCCGAAGATTGTCATTTGAACCGCTACCGCCAACTGCTGAGAGCGTGACAGGTGTCGATAGCACTTCTGTCTGAACCAAATATGTTAGCATGCCAGCGTTTGCTCCTGAAGAGATCGCTCCCCCTTGGTAGTCGAACTCTCTGAACGCTTTATCAGCGCCCCTTCCAGTTACTAGACTCCACGGCATCGCTTGGTATTCACTTGCGATCTGTTGGAAAATTCTTGTCTTATATGCAATATCTCCCGTCTTCCTGGAAACCTCGAGCCCATGAGGGAGAAGTCCAATAACAGTCAAAACACTGACTGCAACGATCCCAATTGCCATTAAGACCTCAACCAGTGAGAATCCACGATTAGGTGCCACTGTCGTTTGGAAACAAGAAATACTACGCTCTGCATGTCTACAATGTGAGTTCATAACGGTGACCAAGGTTAAGAAAAGACTGAATTTGAATCACGGGTCGAATCGCTTCGCTTCCAGCACGCGAAAACGATAATACTCCTCAAGCGAGTTCGAACCGTAGGGATCCGACTGCGTAGCATAGTCTGGAATAACGCCGGATGAGGAGGGGTCGATGTACCGCTCCAAAAGTCTGGAGCCCCGGTATTCTCCAACGACTTTATCTTTTGTCAGATCTATGGTATCAACGCCTGCCGATCGCGCTTTTTGAATCACTTGCGCGCGTACGAAGACCCGAAACGTGTCAGAACGCGTTGTGATGCGGCTATATATATTTGCGTAAGGCTTTTCCTTCATGTTGTCTCCAGTGAGCGAATGATTGTCCCAAAAGGTGTTCATTTTGCCAGTTCGGTTGGTGGCAGAGGTAGGCTTTACCACGTTCATTCCTGTATAGGCGGGAATGGTTGAGGGGGCATCCTTCGGGATGAGGTGAAGTTCGCAGAACTGGCTCGCAGACCGCAGAAGTCCCTGTTTTCCAGCTGTTCCCGCTGCGTGGCTGAAGCGCTCATCCAATTGTTTCACCGTCTCTGCGGCGTCGATTTTACGGTAGAAATTCCTGGGTTTTTGGTTCTCTGTGTTTGCTCCCAAGGGATCACCAGCAAAATCCGACCAATAGGCAAGCGGCCACTTGCCATTCTTGTTAACCTGAACCTTGTAATAAGGTGCATCGTCGCGTTTGATCGCCGCCATCAATTCGCCCTTGAGCACGGCGTGGAGTCCTGTCGCACGCTTGATATGGGTGAAGGGCAGTATTTGATAATTAACATTCACCCTCCCAGCTTGCGACAATGGCTCGCTGATTGCATACGGCTCGACCACCGGCATGCAGAACAGGTCCAAGAGAAAATGATCCGCTGGACTTGTTGCACCCGGGTGGCTGTCGCTGGACTCTATGGCTACGGGAGTGTTCAACGGCTGTGAGTGAGGTCGGAACAACAATGTCCGCCACGGCACACCATTTGTTGCCATGTCAGAAGAGCCCGCCGGAGCCTTGGATCCCCATACTCCCGTCGGCAGTGAGCCGAACATTACTGGAGACGAAATCATACGATTTGGCGTAAAGAAGGCCGGCGACCCACTGGAACTTTCCATTGTATCAAACAGATATGCACTTCTCACCCAACGCACAGCATTGTCGATCCAGAACGGAAATTTCGCAAAATTTCCTTCGTCTGGCTTATTAATGTAGGCCCCGTCGCGAGAGTTGCTGATTCCATTGTCCCAATCTCTGTAACGATTGGTTGCTTTCATGGTCTCTTCATTGTGAGGCAAATCAGGCACCTTGTCATTGCTATAATTTGCACCTGTCGTAAGCCTGTAGTCCGCCTTAGTTTGATTGTCAACATCTCCACTTCGGTCAAACCCACCCTCTGCATCCGATCGATAAGCGGACATATTATGGGCCATGATGATGTCGTTAGACCCCACCTGCCACATGGGATGAATGACCCACTGATCTGCCGGCGGATTTCGCCGGGCTGCCATTAACCTATAGTCGCCGTACCGGGGTATCATCGAACGAACCACATCAAACCCAAAGTTTGAGATGTTTTCGTTCTCCGTCCCTATCATTTCACGGTTAATCTTGATTCCACCAGATTTGTAGAATTGATCACCGACTGGCAGTGCAGCCCCGTTCGCTTGCGCGACTGCGCAAGACCAGATGAGCTGCCCCATGTGACTGACCGTTACTCGTCGTGAATCGTTGTTATCTTTCTGATAATACTTCAACGGCAAATTGAACGTAGTCGAGGTATGGGAACCACCCGGCACGCCCGCTGCCGCTCCGAATGCATCACTGCGAAGTCTACCACCAAGGCCCGCTGAAATTGGTCCCGTACCATTATTCAAAATCACTGAGTTTGAATTGTTAAGGTAACCGCCAGCGCTGCCATCGTACCTTCCCATTACTCCACTATAGCTGAAACTCCAAAACCGGGGAGCCTGGGTGGCGGAGTAATGGGTGATGTCCCCCGTTGTCTGATTCACGACGATTCGCTGGGGGGTCGAGACCGTCACTAGGGAAGGTGTCGGAGTTACTTGCTCTTCGGTCGGAAAATTGATCTCGATCTCTTGGATCGGTTCTCGGTAGCCTGGATCTGATTTCCTCCATGCGTGCGTGTCATAGACCCTTATCTTCAGTGGCTTCTTCACCTGAAACTTGAACTCGGTGCTGTCAACCGTCTTGAAATTGCTAACGAAATCCATGTTGATCAGTTTTCCGTGGACCTGGGAAGTAGAACCAGAATCATATCCCGAGTCAGTCATCGGACCAATAGGCTTTGCCCGACGGTTAGCCACAATGTTTCTGAAACTAGATGCCCCCCCCACACGTTGGGCTGTGTTTCCGAAACGTTCGGCACTGTAGGTAGCACGTCCACTCTTTATCGGCATCTCTGCCGTTGTGCTGAAAACCGCCTGTCCGTTAATCTCAATACCAGCCACCTGTTCACCGTCCAGCACAAGGGTGTATTCAGGATCAAACCCAGTCCATCCCACGGAAGGGCAGAAAAGTTCGATTTGTAGCATGCATTGAATTCGGCGTTGATTCTCTTCCAGCGGCCTGTTTCTTTCCAAACTGCCGTTCCAGTTCGCCGGGTTTATCCCAGGATGATTTCGTGGATTCCTTGGACTCGCCGGGTTGTTATCATTCCAGTCAATGCCGTATTTTGCAGCTATGGTGTTATCTCCTCTAGTTGGGTAAGGAGGATAGTTGGAATACCAATATGCGTCCTCGGGAGGAGCGTTGCCAGGAAGTCTCTGCACCTGCGTCCTATATGTCAAAGTCGGCTCATAGTCATCGGGGAACGTCACCTTGGGCGCGGTTCGTCCTCCACTTTTTATGCCACTCTTCGCTGTGTATGAGGTGTCGGCCCAAGGTTCGAAACTCCCGGCGTCATTTTTCCCGTCCGCAGTGCAGATGAAGTGGAGACCGACTTCTGAGACGGTGATGTTTCGACCAAAGCCCTGATAATCCTTGCCTTCAATGTTCCATCGGCTGGGGCTTACTTGGCCGTGTCCTGGATAGGCGTTCTCTATGGCATCGACATCAGGAATTTCGCCCCCATGCCCGCGCCCATCGTCCGTACGATTAGTCCTGTAATGAGGCTCGGTATAAGTGATGTATTTCTGCCCTTCACGAAGCTTGTCTCTCTCTTCATATAGTTTCGTCAAATTGCCCGCTAAAGCCCCTCCTTGCACCAAGACCGGGTCTTGGTATTTTTCCAAATTGTTCTGATTTTTTGCGAGATCCGCTTTTGCAATGATTTCCTTCCCTTCAAGGGATAGTGCGCTGTCATAAAGATTAATGCAGCGAATGTAGTCAAAAATTTCCACCAAAATCTGACGCGAATCGTCCACACCATATTTTGTCTCGAAACTTGCTCCACCACCGGAAGAAGCGCCTGGCCACGTCTTTTGCATCATTTTGTGGAGATACGACATGAGTTGCTTGTTTCGGTCCAACTCGATATCTTCGAATTGGTGATGCGCATTCTGACGCTGGAAGGCGTAAAGCTTTCCGGGCCCTGAACTCCCCTTGATAGTCGCACAAAACTTGATCAGTTTGTCGTAAGTAGTCTGATTCTGCCCCAGAGTTGCATCCTCTCTCAAAACCGGTATGGGCCACATTGCCACCCGGGGCACGCCAAAGATGCTGAACTCGGGCGAACGGCTATTCGCTGTCAGGAAAAACCGAGACCGCTCAAGCTTCGAGGGAGACAAGAGTTCAATACCACTTGGGCTGGACAGTTCATTGGGCTGACGCGTGCTCGATGCCGCCATCACTTCTGAAAACCTCAATTCATCCAATGAAACATAGAGCCTCTCAGACATGGCCGAGCTCACATCGGCAATTGTGATGGGCGGGGCCGACTTATCAATGAAATCATCTGGATCGAACGGTAGCGTTCCCCCTCGGGAACCACCTTTGTTGATTTTTGGTGCGATTCCATAAATTCGTTCACGAAAATCAAGGACTTCGTTTAGCGAGTTGCCCGTAAGGCCATAGGTATCAAGATCCTTATTTGGAAAGAGGATCGAACTCAGTGCAACTGTGGCCGGGTGCCCTGGATAGCGCTGATACTCGAACTGCACTGGAGGTGCGTCATTGAATCCACGGTCACGCTCGTGATAGAAGTAAGGTGGCACCCAATACGCAGGTTCGGATGCCGTGTTAATGTTGACCTTGCAAGACTCGTCATCGGTCCAAAAAGCGATACGACCCACAATTGGATTGTCCTCGCTTGGAGCGCTATTCTCGCCTGCGCCCATCGGCACAAATTTCTGTGCGCCATTGAGTACACCCATCGCACCGTTTCTTAATACATACAGCCATTCGACAGGCATAGGAACGCGCAAGTCGTCCACTTTGGCAGTTCCCGTCGCCATGACGACGCCTTTTACCGTTGTTCCAGTCCCTAGGTTGCTCTTATCGAAGTATTGAAATCCTTCGACAGCATCATTTGTACTCCCCCCCCCACTGTGCGCCGCTCGGGGATCGACTATTGGAAAGAACACAGAAGGTATGGCGCTACCAGCCTTTGCCCGCACAACGGGCTCATTAAGGTCAACATATCTTGCCGGCTGTGCGTCCCAATTGTCCGCAGGGGCGTCATTGGCCAGCAACGTCTCACCTGCAACCCCCGGTGTCTTGACGATCATCGTGGAATCTGAATACAACTTATAACCCGCGTACAACGCTCCCGTATCCAGATATTGTCGTACCACACCAGGTTGGGTAGCGTGGAACTCGCGAGTGTTTCCATTGTTGGTGACTTGGCGACTACCGGCTTGAATCTGTCCCACAACCAGAGACACCGCGTTCTCCGATAACTGACGCGCGGCTTCGCCGTTCGAGGAAATGGTGGTGGACTGAAACTCGGAATCGGCTGAGGTGAGAAACGCCATCACGATGATGGTAATGAGCGCCATCATCGAAAGCACCGTAATTAACGCGAGCCCTTTTCGACGTTTGAAAACTGATGATTTGCGAGTGGAGTTTGGTTTCATTTGACCTCCTTTTTATTGGATTTTTTCAATTAAACTGGTTTTCGGAAAAGATGTCAAGGTCATTGCAAGGTATTTACTTTGAGCATACATGGTGGGTGTGAAAAATGGAGCAATGGACCTTTGTACTTTGAGACTCAGAGACCCGTTTTCCTCCGACTCTGAAACCGAAAGGTAAGCTTGTTTGGGCAAATTAAGGCGGGCGTTTACCTCGGCACTCGGATCTCTGTAGGCGCTAGGCCCCCTCCCTGGTCTCCAAACTGAAGACAGGGATCTCAATATCTCTTCTCGAGACAAGCTCCGCCGACGCCGGGATTCGAGGTAGAGTTGGGAAACTGCGGCCTAGTGACACATGCACATCGCCCAGCAATTTCAGCGGCGTGAACATCCATAACTAAAAGGTCTGCGTCGATGAAAAAGTCCGGCCAAGGCACCGAGCAGGAGCAGCACCATCCGGGACGGTTCTGGAGCGAGATAGGTCAACTGTCCAAAGGTGGCGAACTGCGATGTGTCCCAGTCGAGCGGATTTGAATTCACGAAGTTCAACTGATCTGCTAAATCACCACCGCTGTAGGTCAGATTGGTCCAATCAAGCACATTGAAGACTTGATTAGCCGCCGGCGAATAGCCCAGCGAGATCTTGATCGCAGCAAGAACATCCACAGTTAGGGTAGTTCCGGCACCAAGCACTGAAACAAAATCATAGCCTGTTGCACCGCTACCTTGGAGAGCACCGTTAAGCTGGAACAACGCCGTGCTACCCGCACCGAGGGTCAATCCACCTGTGAATGCCAGAGATTCCGTCGCAGAATCAAAGCTGGCATTGGCATCACTGACTCCGGTGCCAGGCTGGAGGATGGCACCGCTGTTGATGGTCGTAAGGCCGGCGATGCTCCCTGTGCCGCCGAGAACGGTGCCAACCCCATTGACCGTCACCGTGCCAGAACCCGTGCCGGAGCCCGTGGTGTTGTTCACGAGCAAGATCCCCGCATTCACGGCAGTAGTGCCGTTATAGGTGTTGCCTGTGGTGTTGGACAGCGTTGCTACACCGGCTCCCGCCTTTCTCACATTCAGGGTGTCAGCACCGACGGAATTCACTGAGATCAAGCCGGAAAACGTGACGCCAGTGGCGGTGTTGGTGATAGCGGCGGAACTGATGTCGAGTGTGAGGCTCTCGGCTCCCGAACTCTGGCTTTGCATCGTGATGGTTCCCGAAAACACGACAGGGCTCACACTCAGATCGGTGAGCGTCGAGACCGCGCCTAGGGTCGTGGTGCCGGAGCTACCGGTGGCGTTGAGATCAATGTTGTTGGTGACGGTGGTGCCGGTCACCCGCGCGAGGAGTGCCACGTTCGGATTCGCATTTGCTTCCCTCCAGAGGACGGGGCTCGTATTGACAGTCGCCACTGTGGGAGCCGACATGAAGTAGTTCTGGTTGGGCACGGGTCCATTTGCAACCTGCACGGTCGTGCCGTAAACCATCTCGGATGTCGCATCGAATTGCGCCACGCGGACGAGGGTCATATCCCCACCACTCACCGCGCTGATCTGGTAGATACCATTGCGCGCAGGATTGCCGGTCTCGTCCTTCACCAGCAGGTTCTTCCCAACGTCTGCAACGGTGTAGGATCCGCCTCCGAAATCAGTCGGCACCCCTGAATAGGTGCCCAGCGAAAACACAGCACCGCAATCGGAAAGGGCCATACCTCCTGAGGCACGGTCCACCACCACCGCCAAGTTCGTTCGCGTATCGCCGAGTTCGACGGTGCCAGTTCCAAGAGTCGCAGTGGCGGACGAAAGTTCAATCGTGCCGTCGCGGATGATGGTGGCACCATCGATCGCCGCGCCGGAAGGCGCAATCAGACCGCTTCCGTAGCTATTCGCTGCATTGAGCCGCACCGTTCCGCCATCGACGACGGTGATAGATCCATTGGCACCGCTCACCGCAGCACTGAACTGCAAAATAGCATCTGTATCGGGGCCGACGAAGGTTCTGCGGCCCAGGCTGACCGCACCAAGGACGTCCACATCCACCACGGTTGCGGCTGCATTGCCGTTTGTGGCCTCGATGCTGGTGGTGCCAGCGCTGTTGAAAGTGCCAATGGTAATGCCATTCACCGCCGGCACGGAGTAGGTTACAGGACTGGCCTCAGTGTCTCCGATGAACTCGAGTTTAAGCGCGTCTCCTGTTTGCGTGTCGATGGTCGTTCCGACATTGATGAGGGCGCTGGCTCCAGAGCCGAACACGCTGCCACTGGTCGTGCGTTTGCCTTGAAGCGTGCCCTGCACCAGATTCGTTCCGGCGGTGTGAGTGTTGATCCCGCTCAGCAGCAGCGTTCCCTGGCCAGTCTTGTTGAGAGTGCCGCCTGCTCCGCCCGAGAGGACACCGCTCAGCTCCCCTTCAATCGCAGTGGGACCGTTTGGCACATTCACCGTGCGAGCAACGGTGCCGAAAGCAATTGGATTGGTGAAGGTAACCTTGGCGGTGGCATTGGTCGAGCCCAAGACAAGGCTGCCGGTGGTTAGAAACTGTGGAGTGGTGCCCCAGGTAAGCGCGGCCCCTGAATTCACCGTGGCAGATTGATTCGTGCCATAAGCCGCGAAGCCCCCGCTGGTGCCGGCAGCCCATTGGACTTGGCTCGCGCCTGTCCCCAACGTCCGGCTGAAATTGCCCGAAGCCGTAGTGAGGCCGACCACACCGCCGTTGATGTTCAGATTGCCGCCGCCGAGGGCTGCTGCGTTGTTGAGTTTGAGCACGCCCGCTCGCACTTCGGTAAAGCCCGCATAGTTGTTGGCTCCGCTCAGCGTAACCGTGCCAGTTCCCGTCTTGATCAAATTGAGTTTGTCGAGCGCATCAGGATCTGTCACGGCACCGCTGAGGATCAACTCCGCACAGTTGTTGGAAGTGAGGAACAGGTCCTTGGTCTCGGCGGTGACGAGTTGGCTTTGCAGTGTGATGTCGCCGCTCAAGGTGGCCGAGCCATGCATGACAGCACTCGATAGTTCGATTGTCGTGGTGCCGGTGCCGTTGGTGGCATTGACGTCAATCGGGTTCGTGATCGGGGATGCAAGGGAGGTTCCAATCATAAGCGCAACATTGGGATTTGGATCCGAGACATCCTGCTTCCACAAAATGGGACTGGTATTTGCCGTTGCCGCCCCGCTTGCCAGGAAGAATGTCTTGGCAGCAGATGATCCGGCCGTAACGGAAACCGTACGGCCGTAGGTCATATCAGTGCCTACATCCAAATCTGCCACGCGTTTGATGTCCATGGTTCCCGCCACCGTATCCACCGACACAATCTCATAAATGCCGTTCCTCTCTGGATTCAAATCTTCATCCTTGATCAGAATCCTTGTATTGACAGCTCCCGCCCCATAAGTGACCCCATCGAAGGTGGTACTGACGTCAAGGAATGCACCAGGACCACCAAAACTGATGAAACCATTACTCAGCGGGTCAAATGAACCTTGCCGCAGAGTAACCGAAGTGCCGTTACTTGCGCGATCAACCGCAGTCAAAGGCGTCATCACATCCCCGAGTTCCACCGTGCCAACTCCGAGTGAGGTTTCCTGACCGACGACGACTATTCCAGCACGAAGGATAGTGGCACCATCAATTGCCTCACCTGGTAAACCTCCAGAGACACCATATGAATTGGCCCCTTCCAATCTCAGGGTGCCTCCATCTGTCACGGTAATTCCTCCAACACCGGTCACTGCACCGGAGAATGTTGAGGTTATTGCGCTTGCGGGTGACACGAAGACATCCTTGCCCAACTCGATGCTTCCTGTGAGGGCGCTATTAATTGTCTGAAAATCAATGCTTGTGATCCCTTGAGTGTTCAGAGTCCCGACGATCACGTTGTTGGCGATTGAAGGTGTTTCGATCCGCCAGATCAGCGCATCATCGGCTTGAGTATCCTCAGTGGTTCCGATATTCATCACACCGGTCCCTATTGCGGTATTATTAGAGACGATGAGGGTGCCATTACCCAAAGTCACACCGCCCGCGTGGGTGCTGGCAGTTGGCATTCGGAGAGTGCCTGTGTCCGTCTTGATGATGCCCCCCACACCGCTCAATGCACCTGAAAGGATGGCGTCCTCCGCATCACTGCCGTTCTGTACACGCACAAAGCGATCTCTGATTCCCAGTGCAATAGGGTTCTGAAAGTCAACGGTCTTGTCCGCATCCCGATTGCTCAAAATTAGGGTCGAACCGTCGGGCAGAAATGATGCAGCACCCCACGTAAGTTGGGTACTGCCACCTCCGAGGTTCACGCTGCGATCAGTTGTGTAGGCTGCAAAACCACCACTGCCCTTGAACTCAATCTGGTTCACTGCGGTGCCGACGGAGCGTGTGAAATTATTGAAGTTGAGTCCGATGATTCCCTCCTCCATCACGATGTGGCTCAAACCACCACTCGTCGCGATCCCACCCGGGACCGCATTGAGGCTATCCAAGCGCAGCACTCCACCATGAACATAGGTGTTCCCGGTGTAGGCGTTGGTCCCGGTCAAGGCTGTCGTCCCCGTACCCGTCTGCACAAGGTTCATCTTTACGCTGCCGGATGGGTCCACCAAGCTTGATCCGATGACGAAAGTGCTGTGAGCATTGTAATTGTGCAAAATGAGATCCTTCGTACCATTGGCGGCCGAGTAATTGCTGGTAATAGCACCCCCAGTGATCGTCTTTTGTCCGGTTCCGACCAAGTTTCCAACAAGAATGGCACCGCTTTCGATGGTCAACTGGCCAGACACCGTCACCAAGCTGTCGTCTTTGACAATGTACCGAAGAGTGTTGGTGGAAATGTTGCCTCCCGTCGTGCCGCTAAAGGAACCAGCCGGCCCCTCAGAGGGGTCATCTGCCGAAGTCCAGTTTGCGGGATTGTTAAAGAATGACCCAATGTCATAGACGGACGCATCGTCCGCAGAGATAATTTCGCTGGTGGGTCCGGATGCCAGTGCAAAGTTATTAATCCCCGCCTGGCTTGATGAGGTGTCCCAATAGGCCGCCCAAGGTATCACTACGCCGTTCTCTATCCCGGGCACAGGGAATCGGATGTTGGCAGTTCCTCCGTTCGTGGGGTTCTCAACAAACAACACGGTTCCGCCGGCCTGCCGCGTGGAAGTCGTGTTGATGGGGCTGGAAGTGTCCGCCGGATCACCAAGAATCAAGGTGGTCACAATCGGATTGGAACTACCGTCCACGCCATTACTGCTAACGCGAACCTCGGAAGCCCCTGTCTTGATGATCAACCCCCCGTTCATGTCCTGTGAACGACTGGCAGTGGGATCAGACTTTACTTCAAAACCACCCCCGGCAACCGTCAAAGTCGCCAAGCTACTGGCAAATCGATTATTGGCCGAATTCATGATGACAGAGATCAGGCCTTGATCGGCAGTGTAATTGATCAGTCCGGTCGCGCTTCCCGCCAAGGTCAACGTCCCCTCTCCGAACTTGGTCAACGAGTCCGACCCCGCCACACCACCTGTGAACTTAAGATTGCCGCTCTCTCTGGATATGTTGAAAATGGCATCGTAGTTGGCGGTAAACCCGCGATTGGTGGTGGTGGACGAACCCGCGTATTCCAACGTTCCTCCATTGAACACCAGCCCGCCTGCCACAGAGATGCCGCCTGTTCCCAACGCGCCTGGCACCGTCATGTTCGAAAGACTTTTGATGATCACAACGCCCTCATTAAGGGCAGTCACACCTGAGTATGTGTTGGCTCCGGTCAGCAATACGGACCCCGGACCGTTCTTGGTCAGTCCGGTGGCATAGGCAAACAAAAGAGAAGACCCCGTTTCATCCGCGTTGGCCGCTGGGCTAATCGTCACTGTGCCGGCTCCTACATTGATCGAGGATATGGTGGCTCCGAGAGGGATGCCAGCTCCCGCCACGGTCATTCCGTTGACCAATCCAGTCGTATTCCCGATTCCTACGTTGATAACCCCGGAATTTTGGGTGGTGTTTCCAGTCTTGGAAACATCGGGCTGAACGTTGGCAATAGGAGCAGAGATGTGCAGCAGGCCATTAAGATCATACTGATGCAAGGTCAAATCCAAGCCCACGGCGCTACCACCAGCCCTGAGGCTACCAGACCCGTCGATGGTTACCGTGTGCGTCCCTGCATTTGGCGTCATCAAGAGTGCAGATGCGGTGATGGTATTGGTTCCGTTCAACGTGAGATTAATGTCCTTGTTCTCATTGAATCGAAGGGTGTTGGTGGTGGCCCCGGTCTGCGAGTTGCTGGACAGAGTGACCGTTGTGTTATTGGCTGGTGCCCATGTGTCAGGCACATACGCAGTGAATGCGGTGATCTGACCGTCGAGGGTATTGGCACCCGTGCCGGTAGGTCCGCCATTCTTGGCCCAATCCGTGCCAGCGATGGTGGCATAGCCGCCCAAGATGCCGTTCACGTTGAAAGTGTCAGTGGTCGCAATGTTCGAAGCACTGAAATTTACCGTGGCACCACCTGCGCGCGTGATGGCGTTCATGAATAATCTGGACGTGCCGCTGGTGCGGGTGACAGCATTGGTACCGGCTCCTAGAGTTGTGGCCCGAACCACTTCATCGTGACTTCCGCCAGAGAGCACCAATTCCCCCCCCAAACGACCACCACCCAAGGTCAGGATACCGTTGTTTCCAAGCTTGCTGTTGTTGTTGGAGCCGTATTCCAGAATCAGCTTTCCGGCAGAGACGGTAAAGAAACCGCTCTGCGCCGCAGGGTCAGTGTCACTTGCATGCGTATTCGCGCCACTCAACGTCAACGTGCCTTCTCCGGCTTGGGTTATGCCGCCATGGCCTCGCAGAGTTCCTGACAGCGTGAGCGAGGCCCCTGGCACGATTGTGATCGTCGTCAGGGCATTTGCCGCGACAGTCCCGGCCCAGGAGCTGTTGCCTTGGGTTACAGACAGGCCGCCGCCTTGCAGGTACAAATCCTCCTGGGCCGTGTAAGCGACATTGGCCAAATCCAACCGTCCGCCATAAACAAAAGTACCCGCATTGGTATCCCCGAGTGCGTTGTTCGCACTCACCCCAAGGGTGCCCTCGAGGATGGTTGTCTCACCCTTGTAGAGATTTGACGGGTTCGTCAGGATCCATGTACCCGAACCAGTTTTCTTCAGCGCGATTCCGTCTCCCGTATCCGGCAGTTCCAGATTAAAGAGATTCGACCCGAGGCCATATCCTCCAAGATTTAAAGTGGAGATTCCACCAAGGCCATCCACAGCGACTGCAGGTGAAAAGCCTAAAACTCCAAAATCAATCGTAGCTCCCCGCAAGGTTCCGTTCGCATAAATTCCCGCCCCCTGAGACCCAGCTCCAATGGTAAAGGAACGGTCGGTCACCTGGGAAAATGATCCCGAGTACCGCAAGCCCGCACCGTCGGCGATGAACAGATTGGCCGCATCGCTGCTCGAGGCACCGATACTGCTCGGACCAAAGGAGAAATCCAGCAAAGTGACGTCGAGCACGCCAGCTTCGATTCGCGTGGGCCCCGAGTAGTTTGAAATAACGGAACTTAACGCCAGCACACCCGATCCCCTCTTGATTATACCGAGAGTCCCCAAATCATCCGTTAGTTTTCCGCTGAAAGTCGAGTTAAAGATCGTGTCCACGATCAAGTTGGACGGAGTGACGCCAGCAGCCCTGACCTCACCTGCGCCCTGAAGATCCCCGACGGTAAAATCAGTACTATCGAGCGTGAAACTGCCGGTAGATACGATCAAGGGGATGAGTGATGGGGAATTCAGGGCCGTGGCGCTCGTCACTGTAACGGCGGCGCCAGAGACTTGGATTGTAGAACCCAAGTATGTGTTATTGCCAGAGATCGTGGCTACACCCGCACTGAACGTGATCGTGTTGTTGATCGTGTTGTTCCCCGTGATATTAAATTCGTCAACACCATTGAGGCGAATCTCTCCTTGGACGATCACGCCGCCATTGATGTTGACGATGCCGTTGCCGTCCATGCGGATGTTCCCCACCGTCAAGCCTGTCGTCGCAAGACTTCCCAGATTCGTAGTTCCGTTATTATGATCTACAAAACCAACCTGTGTGTTGTTGCCGGTGATGCTCAGATTTGCACCCGTGGCCGAAGCGCCATTGTTCGTGACGCCACCCATGAGGTTTGAGTTGGCCCCACTAAATGTGACGTTTCCCAACCCAGTCTTGAATAACATTCCCTGGCTACCATCAACCACGTTCGAAAGGGTGAAACTCTGACCTGAGTCCACATCAATCGTGCCGCCTCCGGGGCCGATGGTGAGACCACGATTGGCGGCCAGCGAAAATGTTGCTTGCGCACGCAAGGTGCCTCCATTGAGCGTCAATTGATCTGCCACGAAGGACACGGGCACGGCACCCAGTCGAGGATCGCTGTTGATGAGAAGAATGCCCTCGTTCACATAGGTCTTGCCAGTGTAGGTATTGGCTCCCCCCAGATTGAGAATGCCCGGCCCGGCTTTCACCAAGGAAACTGGATTGCCGTTGTTCGCGATGACGGAGTTGATCAGCAATTGCCGGGTCGCGCTGTCACCCACGTTCACGTTCAATTCATACAAGCCGCTGGACACTCCGGCCGATGGTCCGGCCGTGAGAATGCCATTGTTGGCCGCGCTGCCAATGATGTGCTGAGCTCCACTCGACAAAATGCCCCCGGAGGCCACGGTCAGCACGAAGGCGTTATTGCTCATGGACACAGTCCGCGCCGTTCCACCCTGGATATTCAACGAGTTAATCGTCCGACTGGCAGATAGCGCCCGATTTGCGCTGTTCTCCTTAATGTTTTGAGTTGCAGCCCATGAAGTTTCCGCTGTGTTCAGCGTGTAGGTGGCGAGGGGCTCGACGCCGTTGGCCGTGTAGGTGGCCCACTCGTTACCCATGCGGGCCCAGCCGCCAATGATCCCGTCGTCAAGATTGCCGCTCACGCCGGAGGTGAAAATGACCTTGTTCGCCCCGCCGAGGACCAAGGATGGCGTCGGTGTCACCGCATCCGTGGCGGTGAAACTCAGGGACGAACCAGCCGAGCGTGCAAGGCTGGCAAAGGTCAGCGTCCCCGTGCTTGAGGCACCGACGGATACCAGATTAATGAGAGTCCGGCCCGCCTGGAGGTTGAGCGTTCCGATGGTCTCGGTACTCCCAGTGCCATGGGAGTAGGTCAAGGTCCCGCCCTTGCCGATGAACGAAACGGCATTCCCGATGCGATCCGTGGCACCCGTGCTGGAGAGCGTGAGGATGCCATTGCCGGCTTGAGTGATACTGGTGTGAGCACCTGTGAACGCGCCCGTACCATTGAGAGTGGTGGTGCCCCGGTCCAGGGTGATCGCCCCCCCGACACTGATTGGCACGGCAAATGTCGCATTGGGATTGTCCAAGGTGAGAGTTCCGGTGATGACCGTGGTTCCCGTTCCCTGATACTGCGCATTTGGAGGAGATCCCAAGGCTCCCGCCCCTGAGAAGAGCATGTTACCATTTACCTGGAGCGTTCCATTTTGCGCAAAAATTTCGCCCTCCATAAAGTTGAGTGCCCCGTTGACCGTCACCGTCTTTCCGGCATCAATGGTCAGGTTGGCTCCGTCAGTGGTGAGCCCGGCATTAAAGACCGTGTTGGCCCTGAAGATAACCGTTCCGTCGGAGGCAAGGAAAGGTGATGCGAAAGTCCGGGTTCCACCACCCGTGACTGTGAGCCCGCTGGTAGCTGTTCCTGTGGCCGGATTGCTGATCGTAATCGTATTGCTATCCACGATGCTCTCGATGGTCGTGCCCCCGGGAATATTGGCCCCAGTGATTGGCATGCCGACCAGCAAACCTCCGCTATAAACTGTCACTGTTTTGCTCGTATTCGTTGTCCGGGCTACGATGGAGCCTTCGCCGAGAATCAAGTTGCCCCCCCCTCTTTTCTCGGTCAACACGGCACTTGTGTCAGTGTAAGGAGTGATGAAGCGCTGATCACCTGAATTGTCGAATACAAGGGTGGCGTTGTTGTTGGTGATCTGCCCCGTCATGAACGTGGTATTGTTTAAAACGAGGGTGCCCGCATTGATCGTCGTGCCGCCCGTGTGCCGAATGTTTCCTCCCGCTAGCGTGAGCACGCCTGCTCCGTCCTTGACGAGCACCAGCGTCCCAGTGCCAGCGGTCTCGATGGCGGACTTGTCGCGCATAATACCGTTAAAGATGGAGTTGTCCGTGTTGTTAATGGTCAGCACAGCATTGGTGGCCAAATTCTCTCCTCCGCGGCCCTCGATCACACCTTGCCCTGTCGTGTCGATCACACCGGCGATCGTTTCATTGAAGGTGCCTGCGGCGCTGCCTAGACGGAAAAACGAATTGTGGCTACCGGCAGACTGGAATGTGATCGTTGCTGTGTCCGCAATCTGATCGCTTCGAGACAGTACCAGCAACGCGGCGCTGCGACCATCCGTGGTTGCATTTCCAAGTCTGATGTCTCCCGCAATAGCGTTTCCGCTGGTTGTATTCAGACGAAGCGTGCTCGTTGCGTTGCCTCCATTATTGATGGCCGTCAGGCCGGTGTAAGTATTGATGCCGCGAAACTCCACCGCCCCGCCGCCCCACTTCACAAAGCTGCCGCCGCCGTTAACGACGCCCGTCATCAAAATAGTGCCTGTGGTCACATTGGCATCAAGGCTGGAGTTCAAGGTAACAGGAACATTGATCTGTTCCGTCTGACCGGAGACAACTTTATTCAAAGTGGCATTGGTGCCTGTTGTTGTCTGGAAAAGAAAGCTGCCAGCCGCCCCCACATCAAGAACAAACGCATTTGAGCCATTCTGGTCTCCGATTGTCAGCGCTCCGAGGGTAATCAACTGGTTGAGCTGTATCGTTGCCGTACCCGAAATGTCAGATGTCAGCGCAGCAATTGCGTCGATCCCGTTCGGGAATCCAGTGTTCGGGGTCTGATACCATTGAGCTGCATTGTCCCATGCGTACGTCCCGCCAGCAGTCTTGTTGAAGCTGAAAATCGTGACTTGCGCATACGCCGAGCCTCCCCAGGCAATAATGCCAGCAAGCAAGATCCGAACTAGCGTGGAAATCACGCAGCGAGGCAGAGAGAAAGTCTTCATTGTAAATACTTGGTAGTTTGCCGTTATCGCAAGTGTGTGGTTAAAAGACAAGAAAAATCATCCCGGCGTTCAGACACGATAGTAATCTCCGGTTTGGCCCCCGCAACGGATGAACTGCGGTTAACAGGTTCATTCAATTTGCGCAGCGCCTTCGATCACTTCAATTCGGAGATTTTTCAGGTCGCCAGCCTCCTTGGTGGCTAGCACGGACACGGGCGTCCGTCCGACGGGCAGATCGAGATCAATCGCGCTCTCGGGTGTCTGGATGATTTTCTCCCCTACCACGACAATGACGCCCTTGGTTTCACTGAGACCGAGCTTCACCTTGCCGACTGAGCTCAGTTTCAGTCCGAACTGCGCGATTTTCGGGAACCACGGGTACATCCTGGCCGCTGGCGTCAGTTCATCGAGCGCCAAATCGCCGCTGACCTTGCTGAGCGACAACTGCCAGGGGAACGTGTGGCTGGCGTCGTGCAGCGCCTGAAGGCCGGTGTGGCGGACGAAATCGATGTCGGCCTGCTCCATCTTGCCCATGACCTTCCAAGTGCGGACAAAGCGGTTCGTTTTGATCTTGTAGTCGCCCTCGCGGCCCAACTCGGAGAGGAAGCGCACGAGATCGACAAACTCGTCCTCGCGCAGACTGGCAGTCATGCCGGGAGGCATCATCGAAACCGGGCTCATCTGACGGCTGGCGATCTTGGCCTTGGGCACCTTTTGGAGTTGGTTCGCGGGATCGCGGATGACGACCTCGGCCTGCCCATCCTGAACCAGACCGCCGGAGATGACCTTTCCGTCGGTCGTGTTGATCACGATCATGTGATAGCCCTCTTTGATCTTCTTGCTCGGCTCCAGGAGCGACTCGATGAGGTAGTCCACCGGCGCACTGCCACCGATGCTGACGAGATTTGGCCCGAGCACCCCGCCGGCCTCGCCGATGGCGTGACAGGTCTGGCAGAGCAATTGCTGACGACGATAAACCTGCTCGCCTCGAGCGGCGCTGCCCAGCGTCTTCACCTTGGCCACCATCGCGCTCATCTCCTCGGGCGTGAGCGGACGGTCCATCTGCTTCACACCCCCGGCCTTTCTCAAGGCCTCGATCAGCGGCCCCTGCACGCCGCGGCTCGATGCCATGCGGATGCCCTCGATGGCGACTACATCTGGGATCGTCTTCCCGGCGAGTTCCTTGGCCAGCGCGTTCGGAAGCTGCTTGTTCCGCAAAAACGCGCCGATCACCGGCGACGCCTCCGCGCCATCTTTTGCCTGCGACAAGAACTCCACCGCGCGCTTGGCGGCAAGCTGGGGGCCCACGTCGGCCATTCCCTGGATCGCAATGCTGCGCAGCGCGGCCTGCTCACGGAACATCTTGTCGAAAAAGTCGCGCGACTTCACACCGCCGAGCAACGTGAGTCCCTGCACGGCACCCTCGCGGATTGGCGGCAGCGTGTCGGCCTTCGTCACGATGTTCATCAGCGCCTCGCGGGCCGACTCGATCTTCCAGCCGCCCGTCAGGATCGTGGCACGATGCACGATCTCGGGCTTCGGACTGGCCAGCCACGCTTGCGCGATGGCTTCCGCGCCTTCCGGCTTCACACCACGCGCACTGGCGGCCTTCACGAGTGCATCGAGCACACCGACCTGCAGCGAGGCCAGTGCGGGATCATTCGCCATGTCTGCCATCTGCTTCGCCTGCGCGGCATCGGCGGCATCACCGGCCATGGCGAGCACGGCTGCGGCATCATCAGGGGCGAGCTTGCCTTTCTTCAGCACAGCAAAGAGAGACGCCAGCGCATCAGTGCGCCCCGTGGACTTCATGGCGAAGACCATGTGCTTCGGGTTGTCGTTCAGCTTGATCGTACCCTTGGCAAAGGCGGGCATCCACACATCCGCCTGCTCGCGCCCAATGAGTTCGAGGAGGAAGTCCAGATTCTCGTCCATCGCGCTATCGAGCACGCGGAGCGCCACGTTGAAGGCCTCTGGTGTGCGGATGTCAGCCAGCACGGCCAGGGCCCAGAGCCTGACTTGTGCGTGACCATCGGCAACCGCCGCCTCCAGCACCTTCATCGCGCCCGGAAGTTCCTTCCAACGATGCGAGAGAATCCGCAGCGCGGCAGCCTTGGTGTGGTGATCGTCGATGGCCCAAAGCTCCCGCCAGAGCTTCGGCGAGAACGCATTCACGCCCTCGCGCGCCCACGCCGCCTCGAGAAGGTTGTGCGCGTAGTTCTTGTCATCCTTCGCCAGCTTGCCCGCCCATTCGTCCAGCGGGGCCACGACTTTGGCCGCGCCCGCATCGCGCAGCTCACGCTTGGCAAAGTGGCGCGTCCATTTCCTCGGCGACTTCAACATTTCGAGCAGATCGGACACCGTGGCACCCGCGAATTTCGGCTGCTCGCTCAGCGGTCGGCCCTTTGCCGTCAGCCTCCAGATTCTCCCGTGCGTGTGGTCGCGCCGCTCATCGCGGAAGTCCACCTCGCCGTGCTGGATGATCGGGTTGTACCAGTCGCAAATATAGAGCGCGCCGTCAGGTCCGACTTTCGTGTCGATGGGGCGAAAGGCTGGATGCTTCGACGCCAGCACGTCGGAGACTTGGGTCGAAATGTAGCCGCTGCCGCTCTCGGTCAGCTTG
>Ga0075163_10001706_pt1 | contig 29630 bp, 18 predicted proteins | sample JI1023141ADNA_FD_71478 | JGI IMG/M metagenome (GOLD analysis project Ga0075163, IMG submission 71478) | Wastewater effluent complex algal communities from Wisconsin, to seasonally profile nutrient transformation and Carbon sequestration -... | ecosystem: Engineered > WWTP > Effluent > Algae...
GTAGTGGGGGGCATGTTTACGGCAACCAATCGCCAGTTAGATAATCCAAATTTAAATTGGCTTCACAAGTCGGCTTACACCGGTGGTCTGGATTTTCTGCATCACTGGAAAGCGCGGATGTATTATATAAGTGCCAAGGGAATGTTGAGTCGTGTAAATGGAAGTACGGAAGCAATCAGTGCTACACAACTTTCATCAGAACGTTTTTTTCAGCGCCCCGATAACCGACATACGGAGTATGATGCGAATCGTAAATCGTTAACCGGAACCGGTGGTCAGCTTGTAATTGGTAAGAAGAGTGGAAACCTTGTTTCGGATTTGGGTGTAACCTGGCAAAGCCCCGAACTGGAATTAAATGATGTTGGCTTTTTGCCGCAGACAGATATTATCTCGCAATGGTTCTGGATGCAATACCGTATTTTAAAACCAAAAGGAATAACTCGTTCGCAACGTTATAATATTAATGAGTGGCGCGAGTATGATTTTGGTGGGCGCAACCTGAACGAAGGGTATAATGTAAATGCACATGCTGAGTTTAAAAACTTCTGGCAAGCCGGTGGTGGTGTAACGTATCGGGTGCGTTCTGCTTCTAATAACGATTTGCGCGGTGGGCCCACGTTGCGCTATCCCAGCATGTTTTATTATTGGGGTTATGTAAACACCGATCATCGAAAAAAATTCTATGCTATGCTTACACCTGAATTTGGTTTTGGTCAGAAACATTATTCGCGCAGTATGTTTATGGAGTTGCGACTTACATGGCGGCCAACCAATGCGTTGAATCTTTCATTGGCACCCAGTTACAGTCGCAACCAAAACGAAATGCAATATGTGGCTACAGCCGATGCAAGCGGAGAACCAAGATATGTAGTGGGAAGAATAGATCAGAACACTGTGCGGATGGTGATCCGGGCCACCTATATGCTTACACCTAATTTATCTATACAATATTATGGGCAACCTTTTGGAACAGCCGGTAAGTACTCTGAATTTAAATCAATAACAGATCCGTATGCTTCGGAATACGGAAACAGATATACCTCGCTTACCAGTATGCTAACAGCATTAAATAATGACTATACGATAGATGAAAATGGTGATGCGACTGCCGATTATTCATTTGGCAAACCCGATTTTAATTTCGGTCAGTTTCGATCTAACATGGTAATGCGTTGGGAATACATTCCAGGCTCTACGTTTTTCTTGGTATGGACCCGCGAACGCAACGGAGCGTTTTACGATTCACATCCTGATTATAAATCATATTCGTTCGATTTCAACCAGAAAGGACACAATATTTTTCTGATGAAGTTTACGTATAGGTTTAGAGCGTAGGGATTGAGAACCTCTAACCTCCTTTCGACATCTCTAGTTTCTCAAACAAGTTCATGGGCTTGTTGTTGAAATTATCTTTCAAAAGATAAACAGAGCCAATTACAAACAATATAAATCCAATGGCGATTAGCCATTGTGTACCCGAAATTTTTTGAATCGCTTCGCGCTGGTTAGGCTCGCAAACATTGCCAGGGCAAAGTTTGGCTTTCTCTTTAAAGATGAGATTATACACAAGGCAGCCCAGACAAATTCCGAATGAAGCTTCAAAGAATAAAAAGATCAAACACATAAGGCACGACAGCCCGGTAAATATGCTCCACGTATTGTAAACCACCATCAGCACGAACATGGTGCCGGAAAGCGCTAGTCCTATAAACCAAGAAAATTTTTTTTGTGGTGCGCCTACATACTCGGGCTTTTGATTTCCAACTATAATTCTTCCGATAATAAGCGATGGTGCAAACCGCGGGTTGATTAACAAGCGGATCAAAAAATCGAAAAAGAAAAGATAGATAACCGTTTTAGCTAATAAGAATTCATTCTTAAATAGAATTAGCAGGAGCGAGAGGAATGCAAAAAAGAACATGATACCAGCCGCAGCCCGGATTTCGCGTTCATTCAATACGGGCACCTGATAGCCATCTACGTGCTCGCCAAACTGTACAATTTTGCTCATGATTTATGGGGGTAATGCCCTCTTGTACGAGCATTCCCACCAAATTGTTTAACACGCGATTTCTTTTTATTCGCTTATCGAACAATTCCTTGACATCAAAACTCATTCAGAGCGAAGGCTGTTCACCGGATTCTCGGCCATGGCTCTTAACCCATGTATGCTGATGGTTAATAGAGTAATACTCACAATCACCAGTCCGGCAATCAAAAAAATCCACCAGTGCATTTCGGTATGGTAAGCAAAGTCACTTAGCCAACTCTGCATCATTATGTAAGCCAATGGGCAAGCAATTACAATGGCAATAATTATCAGTTTGATAAAATTGCTTGAGAGTATGCCGATCAGATTCATAAAGGAAGCACCCAGTACTTTGCGGATGCCAATCTCCTTCATGCGTTGTTGCATCATGTAAGAAGATAAACCGAACAACCCCATGCAAGCTAACAGAATAGCCGTTGCGGCAAACAGACTCATTACTTTGCCCAACTGATTTTCTGTTTTATACATGCGTGCATACGTCTCGTCTAAGAAACTGTATTCAAACGGGCGGTTAGGGATAAATTTTTTCCATTGCTCTTCTGCGTAAGCTATTGTACCCGGAATATCATCGCCTGAGATTTTTATAATCATTCTTCCGCCAAAGGGTGCCGTAAACAATACAATTGGTTTTATAGCATTGTGTACCGATTGAAAATTAAAATCCTGAACTACACCTTTTATAGTACCCCCGCTATTCAAAATTAATTCGCGGCCAATGGCCTCTTCGGGTGTAAAACCTAATTGGCGGGCAGCGCTTTCGTTGAGGATGTATTGATACCTGCGTAGCTTTTCATCTTCTATTTCCGCACCACGAATGTCGGCTTCAGAAAAATCTTCGCCTGCTATAAGTTGAAGTCCGCTGGCGGCAACGAAGCCCTCATCAACCGGATTGGCAAAAACTCCGATCACTTCTGTTTCGGGCATGGAGGGCAGTCGCATGCTGTAACCACCATTTATGCTTACCGGTGTGCTTGCGCAGCGCGAGACCTCTTTAATTTGAATATGCTTTTTTAACTCCGACTTAAAAGTTTCTATTTGTTTAGAATCGGTACCCCAACCAATAAACATGGTGAGCACGTGCGTGCGATCGTAACCCAGATTTCTGTTTTGAATGTAATTTAATTGGTTGCGAATAATCACCGTGCAAACAATCAGAAACACGGTAATGGAGAATTGAAAAACAACCAAAGACTGTTGGAGTCTGCGGGCCGAAGAACTGTTTTTGAATAGCCCTTTTAAAATGCGCGCAGGTTGCATACCCGATAAAATCAATGCCGGGTAACTACCTGCGGCAAGACTAATCAAGATGGTGATGCAAAACGTAATCAGTAAAAACGAAGGTGATAACAAATCGGTTACTAAGAAATTACGACTAACAAAGCTGTTAAACTGCGGTAACAACAACGAAGCTGCACAAAAGCTTACCAACACCGAAAGGCAACACACTACAAACGCTTCGCCTATAAATTGCCAGAACAATTGATTGCGTGCGGCCCCTGATACTTTGCGCACGCCTACTTCTTTTGCACGTTCAATTGATTTGGCCGTACTTAAATTTACATAGGTAGAGCACACAATAATAATGATGAGCAAGGCCACCCCGCCTAATAACAACAAGTAGGTAATGCTGGTGTTGGATGCAAAGGCTGCGTAAGGTGAATACAAGTGTACCTCATTAAATTTTTCGAGGTGAAAACGAATGGTGGCACCCGTGCCGGCCATTTCTTTTTCCATAAAGGGATCGAGTTTTTCGAGCAGAGGCGCAAATGCGAGTTCGTCACTCAATAATAAATAAGTTGTGTAGTTGGCGTTGAAGTATGTCTTCTCCTGATTCTGTCCCATAGAACTGAACGAAGCCAGGAAATCGAACTGAAGTTGTGAGTTTTTCGGATAATCCTTTATTACGCCCGTAACTTCAAATGGAGTTTTGTTTGTACCTACTTCTAAAGTTTTACCGATTACATTTTCGCTACCAAAGTATTTCGCTGCCATAGATTCGGTTAACACGATTTTTTTCGGTCCGTTTAGTGCTACCGCGGCATTGCCTTGCAGCATTTCGTAATCGAACGTGTTGAAGAACGAAGAATCGGCATACATGAAGTTGGGTTCGGTAACCGGTTCGTTGTTGAGATACAGAATAGCATCGGCATCGGTCATGCGAACACCTTTCTCAACTTCCGGAAATGTGCGCGATAATACAGGCGCAACTTTGGTACTGGTAAAAGTGCCCTTGTGGGTTTCGGTGCTTCCTTCAAAGCCGTATTCCATTACCACGCGGGCAATGCGTTTTCCGTTCGATTGAAACTTATCGAAACTGAGTTCGTGCTGAATAAACAAGGCAATGAGTAAACAGGCTGTAATACCAGTAGTAAGTCCGAGTACATTTATAACCGTAGAAGGTTTATTCTTCCACAGGTTGCGCAGCGCGATTTTAAAATTGTTTCTGAACATATCGATAGGATTAGTTGAATAATAATTTTTTCTGCGCCCGATAATCCCCGGACGACACAATAGCAATACATCTATACTAAATAGAACATCCGCTTTAAGCTTTCCGTTTTTAGCTCTTCGTTCATACACCTCCGTTAAATCGCCCTCTATATAATCTTGCAAGCGCGGGTTACAATACCAGCGGAAGAAGCGGAGGGGGAGTTTGGGCGGGTATGGTTTTTGGTTTTTCAATGTGTTTGATTGTTATCACATTACTCAGAGCGCAAAGATTCAGTTACAGGTGATGTTGAAATTTTTAATGACTGCGCCACTACCGTTAATGTAGCGATGACGATTGTAACCAATGTTGTGAGAACAAACGTGCCTAGCGATAAGTCAATGTGATAGGCAAAATGACTAATCCAATTGTTAAGCGCGTAGAACGATAGCGGTAATGCTACAACGGCCGAAATACCAACCAATAAAATAAAATCTTTTGTTAGCAGTGTAATCACCTGAACACTGGAAGCTCCCATTACTTTGCGAATGCCTATTTCTTTTGTTCTTTGATTGGCAGAGAGCGCAACCAAACCAAGTAAGCCCATACAAGCAATAATCATTGTTAATACGGTAGCTGTGGCAATCAAGCTTCCAAGTTTAAACTCAGTGGTGTATTGTTCCTGAATCCTGTCGTTTAGATAAAAACAAGTAAAAGGCGCATCGGGGTTAATTTGTTTCCACACTTTTTCCATTGCGAGAATAGTAGTAGCATTATTCTGTGCTCGCACTAACGTAAGGTTTAAGTCATAGCTTGGGTACAACACGAGCGGCTCTATCCGGCTATAAAGCGATTTGAAATGAAAATCTTGTACAACACCAATGATTGTACCGTGCCGCCAAACTTCAGCGCCACCCTCTAATGGTGGAACGAACATAGAAAAGGATTTGCCAATAGCATCAGAAATATTTTCCCAACCAAGCTCTCGCACAGCCGATTCGTTTAAGATGAACGCTTCTTGTTCATCTTTCTTCGAGGACTCAACAAAATTTCTACCGGCCAATAGTTTAATTCCCATAGTTTCAACAAAAGGGCCTGCTACTCCGAAGTAGCTCATTTGACTTGTTGAGTCAGTAGTTACATCTTGTGTTTTGTAGGCACTTCGAGGCAAAAGTCCGGGAATTAATTGAGGCACTCCGGTTACTTCTTCAACTCCTGCAATTTTTTTGAATTCAGTTCTTAGTTGTGGAAAGCCATCGCCATCTAAAACAAAGACCTGATCCTTATCAAACCCCATGTCTTTGTTTTGCAGAAAGTTTAATTGCTGAAGCACCACAAGCATAGCCGCCAGAAAGAATGTGGACACAGCAAATTGAAAGACAATTAAACTTTTGCGAACTGAAAAATTGCCAGTGCGTACACCTATTCCTTTCAAAGATGTTACGGGCTTCAGTCTTGCGAGGAAAAGTGCTGGATATGCGCCCGCGCAAAAACTGACTAACAAAATAACGACTACAATGCCACCAAAAAATGGTACTGTGAGCAGGGAATCAAATGTTATTGCCTTTCCGAAAAACTGATTGAAAGCAGGCGTGGTAATGCCTACCAGTACAAGGCCTAGCAATAAAGCAAATACAGTGGTAACAAGAGCCTCACCAAAAAACTGGTGAATCAATTGCAATCTTAATGCTCCCAGGCTTTTTCGCATGCCAACTTCTTTTACGCGAGTTGAGACGCGCGCGATGTTAAGATTAGTAAAGTTTATTGCCGCGAGTACGAGAATAAACAAAGCCGCGCTTCCTAATATATATAAGTATGATTTGTTTCCCCCAGGTTTAAATTCAGCTTGAAGATTTGATTCTAAGTGAATACTTGTAAGTGGTTGTAACGATATGGCTACGGATGGATCGGAGAAATTAGTTTTGAATAGTTGTTGGGCTGCGGTCTGTAAGTCGGATGCTGAAACACCATCAGCAGGAAGCAGGTAAGTATAAAACGTGGGCATACCCCAGTTGTTATCCAGCTCGCTACCCATAACCATGTGCAGCGTAGAAAATGAAATCAGAAAATCAAAAGATAGGTGTGAGTTGGCGGGCACCTCTTTCATTACACCAGTAACCGTTAAGTCATTACCCCAAAATTTTAATTGCTTACCCATCGGGTCTTCATCACCAAAATATTTGTTGGCCATAGATTCAGTAAGCACGATGGAGTTTTTATCCATTAAGGCTTTTGCCGGATTACCGGCAACTAAAGGCCAGGTGAAAACCGAGAACACACCAGGGTCGGTAAACACAACACCGCTTTCAACAAATACTTTTTCGTTATGACGAATTTTAGCTGGTGAGAATAGTGGCCAGAACCTAACGCTTTGTTCTACCAAATGAGGATATGCTTCTTTTATTTGTGGAGCCAAAGCCGGAGGCATCTTCGCCCAATCACTTGCTACCACACGTTGAATTTTTTCAGCATGTTTATGGTATGTGTCGTAACTCAACTCATCAGCTATGTATAAACTAATCAGTAAGCAACTGGCGATACCAAGGGCAAGCCCGCTAATATTGAAAAAAGAATGAGTCTTGCTGCGAACGAGGTTTCGCCAGCCAATCAAAAGGTAATTTTTATACATGCTCCAATTGTTAAAGTATGGTCTCTTGTGTGTTGATTTCATAATTCCCGGTCTGAACAGAAGAAGTACATCAATTATAAATCTCACGTCAGCAATTCTCTTCCCAGATTTTTTCAATCGTTTCTCATACACCTCCGTTAAATCTCCTTCTATATAATCTTGCAAGCGCGGGTTGCAATACCAGCGGAAGAAGCGCGTTGCTAACCTAGGTGGAGTTTGTTTTTTAGATTTCACTTTTTTTAACTTCAAAAGTTGACAGTTGACAAATGGGCAATTGACAAAGTTTTTGCCTATTGTCAATTGCCTATTGTCAATTGATTTGTTGTCAACTGATACTCCAGCACCGCCTTCGGTATAGCTTTCCACAATTGCTCACGCGTTTCTTTCGCGTAAAGCATGGCTTTTTTGCCGAGTGCAGTGATTTCAAAATATCGTCTGGGTCGGCCGGCACGGTCTTCGGTGCTTTCGCCCGAAAAAGATTTGAGATAACCTTTCTCTTCTAACCGGAGCAAGGCAGTATGCAACGCACCCATACTTACGGTGCGCGTTAAGCGCGATTCGATTTCATCTTTAATGGCTACACTGTAGGCTTCGTTGTTAAGAATGCCTACGGTGAGTAGCACGATCTCTTCAAACTCGCCCAGTTGATAATTTTTCATTGGAAAGATATTATTATCTAATTGTAGGAATAATAATTATGCCACTCTTCGAATCTTTGTTTTTACAGTTGAATAGGGGTAGTCACTCGAAGGGTGTGTTCGAATGCGCACAAGTTTGTCTGAAAGCGGTATGGATTGATTTTGCTTGAGTTGTTCCTATCAAAGCGTAGTAATGATAATTCTTTTTGCTCCCTAAAACCTCTTTTTCACTATCAATTTGCCATTATAATAGTCAAATTGTAAAATATAATTTACAATTTGTAAACTTTTGATGTACATTTGGCTCAAACAAATCAGAGCTATGGAAAAATCAAAAAAACCTTTATCCGACCGTTTGCCATTGTACGCACTCATTTGGGTGTTAAGCTACATTGGAAGTTTAGGCGCATTGAAAATGCTGTCCTTACCTGAAGAATTTGAAGTTATTCTGACCATTGTACCAGCGTTGGCATTTGCGCTTTTTCTGTATACGTTCTACCGCTATGTGCACTTGATGGACGAAGTGCAAATTAAGATTCGCATGGAAGCCGCTGTCGTTGCTTTTTCGCTTGCTTTGGTTACAGTCATGACCTTGGGACTGGTTGATATTGCTTTTAAGTTAAACGGAGAAGACTGGAACTTTCGATTTTTAGCACCCATGTTCATGGCTTACTATCTAATCGGTTTAGTAATCTCAAAACGGAAATACAACATCGACCATGAAGAACACGATTAAGGTAGAGCGTGCCAAGAAAAACTGGACGCAAGCCGAACTCGCGGAGAAAATTGGAGTATCGCGTCAAGCCATCAACTCGATTGAAGCCAGCAAGTTTGTTCCGTCAACGGTGTTGGCTCTGAGGATGGCCAAAGAATTTGGAGCATCCGTGGAAAGTATTTTTCAATTGGAAGAAACAGATTTGGTATGAGGACAAAGAGTTACTCCGAACTTAAACTGCCGAAGCTCATTCTGAGCGAAGGCTGTTCACCGGATTAGCCCCTGCAGCTTTAATTGTTTGAAAACCGGAAGTTATCAAAGCCACAACCAGCGTAATGATACCGCCACTTAAAAACATCCAGGCTGCAGGCTCTATTTTATACGTAAACCCTTCAAGCCATAAACGCATAAGAACAAATGCTACGGGAGTAGCTATCAGAAATGCGATTAAGATTAGTAACATGAACTCTTTTGAGAAAAAGAGAATGATTTCTGCTGCCGATGCACCTAGAATTTTTCGAATACCCACTTCCTTGGTTTTTCTGGAAGTGATGAAGGTCATCAATCCAAATAAACCAAGGCAACCGATCAACGCAACAATAATGGAAAACACCGTAAAGCCTTTAAAAGATAGCGTTTCTACAAAGTATTCTTTCGCGATAGAGTCATCTACAAATTCGTATTGAAAGATAGAAGTAGTGAAGCTTTGCTTCCACATTTGCTCAATGGATTGTAGAACCTCGGGCTTTACGTTAGCCAAATGAACAAACGCCAGATTTTGGAAATGATTCCAATTCAATAAAACACAAGGAGTTATTTCATGCTGAAGCGAATTGTTATGAAAGTCGCGCACAACACCTACAATAGTAGCTTCACCTTCATTAATAGCGAGTCTTTTGCCAATAGCTTCTTCTGCAGTCCAGCCTAACGATTTGAGTAAACGCTCGTTCACAATAAACTCATCAAACTCAAATTTGTTCTCAGAGAAATTTTTGCCGCTTATTAATTTCAGGTTATAAAAATCCAGATAATTCAAATCTCCAATTTTCATCTCAGCCTCCATGCCTTCTTCACCGGGTTGACCAGGCAGTCGAAAGAGCGTTCCTAACGCAAAACCATTAACGGCCATCGGTGGCCCGGAACCAAACGATACTTTAGTTACATCTTTATTTTGCAGCAAGGTGTTTTTAAATTCATTCAACTTGTCGAATTGCGGAACCCGTACCGAAATAACGGCATCGGTTGAAAAACCTAACTCTCCATTTTTGAAAAAGTGCATTTGCATGCCGACAATAATAGCGGCAATAATAAAAAGCTGCATCATACTGAATTGAAATACTGTAAGCGATTTCCGAATTGTAAAACCAGAATCGGCACCAATAGATAAATTGTTTCGCATGATTTGCAACGGCTTAAACGAAGCCAGTATCAATGCCGGGTATAAAGTTCCTAATAAAATGGTTATCAGCCCCAGTAACAACACAAGCCCCACATCGCTCCACTGCAACGCTAATTGTAAATGGATGGTGTGGAGAAAGAAATTTAACTGACTGAGTAAACCATACGTAATGCCCAGCGAGACGATAATCGTAATAAAGACTAACAATGTATTTTCCAGAATAAATTGGCGAACAAGGTTAGACCAGGTACTACCGATTATCTTTCTTACGCCTACTTCCTTAGCGCGTGCGGTAGATTTTGCAGTTACCAGGTTTATAAAATTGGCAATGGCAATCAGTAAAATAAAAATACCCACAAAAGCTAATGCCTGAAGAATGCGCTTAGACATCGTGTATCCACCCGGACTGCTGCCATAAATGGTTTCAGTGTGAATTTCTTCAAGCGGTTGCAACAAGTAGGAGATGCGCTGATCATCTTCGGCATTTAGATATTTCTTTTTCCAACTGGCCACGCGAGTTTCAATCTCTTGCTTCGCGAGTTGATCGGGCAACACCACAAACGTAGTACCTTGATAATTCCCTGACCAATTAGACGATGGATAGGGATTGTTCTGCCGGAAAAACTCGTAAGGAACTAGAATCTCGTAGCGGAGATTGCTGTTGCCAGGTGCATTCTTAACAACACCGGTTATTTGCAATGGATCTTTTCCATTAAGCATAATGGTTTTACCGAGAATAGATGAATCGTTGGCCTGATCACCAAAACACTTGCGTGCAATCTGCTCTGTAATAATAATAGAGTTGGTGTGCTGAAGTGCAGTATGGGGATCGCCCAAAACCCAATTCAGGTCAAATACTTTTGGATAGTAAGGATCAACAAACAAAACATAGTTTGACTCAAACCGGTTGTCGGCATTTTCAAAACTAAAAAACCGATTAACCGGACCAGCGGTTTGTGTTACCAGTTCAAACTCACTAAAATCATTTCGAAGTGCTTCGGCCAGTGGGTAGGCCGTGGTGTTCCAATAAAGTGTTTGATCGGGAAACTTTGTATGCTGCACTACGCGATAGGTTTCCTTAGCCTTCGGATGAAAGTTGTCGAAACCTGATTCGTACTTGATAAAAATAAAGATGATCAGGCAGCAGGCAATACCAATGGTAAGACCCAAAATGTTGATGGTAGAATAAACTTTGTTTTTAAGTAACTGCCGACTGCCAATTTTTAAATGATGTTGAAACATAATCAGGTTAGAAGTTGATTTGAATGCTTTAAGATTTCTAAGTTTAAAGGAGGTGATTACATCCCAAAAGAATCTCCATTTCGCTTTGCGGAGAGAATTTGTTGCAACTCTTTTCTCAAAGAGTTCAATCAGGTCGCCTTCAATCTCATCGAGATAATCTTCGCGGCAGAACCAACGGAGAAATTGGAGGGAGCGTTTTGGTGGTTGTATTTTCATTATTAAAAGGTTCCTTCTATAATCATTGAGCTTTAGCCCTACCAAAAATTCCAATTAGAATATTTACTACATAAACGAGTTGCCCAAAAACAAATAGAAGGGATAAAATTTGCATGGTCGTTCCAATCAACTCGTGTCTGTCGTTTGTATACGATGTTGGGTTAATACCTATGTATAGAACAATTGCAATGAGGAGCGTGGTAATAACCGTTATAAGAACGTGAATCCAGATGATAGTTATCGAATAAAGAAATTTATTGGTAACTAAATAAATCATCCAGGAGGATAGAAGCAAGAATGGAAATCCCCAAACTATGCTGCTTAGGGGAAAGCTGAACATAGTTATGTCCTGGATATCAATTTCAGCGATGGGGCGAAAGGCGAGTGCAAGCAGTAACGCAATGGTTGTAAACAAAAGCAGTACATACGGGCTTTCTTTAATACTAAGTATTGATTTCATAATAGTTGAGTTTTGTATGTCGACATTTATAAACTGCGGCCTGAGATGCATCATCACACTCCAAACAAATTTCCATTTTGCTTTGCGCGGAGAACTTTCAGATTGTTTGATAAAAACCTCCGTCAAGTCGCCTTCAATCTCATCGAGATAATCTTCGTGGCAAAACCAGCGGAGAAATTGGAGGGGTCGTTTGGGAGGTCTCATTTCTGTTATTTATGCTGTTGTCATTCCCTTCTTAAACTCTTCACAGGATCTTCCATGGCTGCTTTGATTGCCTGCCAACTCACGGTTACCAGCGCCATCAGAATGACGGACAGTCCCGCCAGCAAAAACACTCCTGTACCTATCTCAATGCGATCAGCAAAATTTTTCAGCCATTGATTCGTCATGTACCAGGTGATGGGGGTTGCGATCACGAAACCAATAAACACCAGCTTCAGAAAATCCTTGCTTAGCATAACCACGATACCGGATACACTTGCCCCCAGTACCCTTCGTACACCCAACTCTTTCGTGCGCTGATCCACTGTGAAGGAAGTTAACCCAAACAGACCAAGGCAACAGATAAACAGGGCTATTACAGCAAAAATGTTTACCAGTTTTCCCGTCACTTGTTCACTTCGATATCGTTGATCGAACTGTTGATCGAGGAATGTGTAATTCAATGGATATCCAGCATTAAAATTTTGATAAACAGTCCTCAAGCTTTCGAGTGCTTGTTGTGTTTCCCCAGGCTTTGTGCGCATGTAAAGCTGCCCTGCGGATTTAAGATGAAAGCGAATAACAACGGGTTCGATGGGTGAATAGAGTGAATTCATACTAAAGTTTTTCACCACTCCAACGATCGGTCCCTTATCGCCATAAACATTCAGCACTTTGCCTACGACATCCAGATAGCTATTAGGACCACCGATCATCTTCGCTGTTTCTTCATTTACTATGTAGGCCATCGAGTCTGAAAACGTTCTTGAGAAATCGCGACCCGTCACTAACTCCATCTGCATGGTCTTCGTAAAATCGTAATATGAATTGATGATGAAGAATAGTTGACTATTGTCGGGATCTTTGCCATCCCAACCAACGCTGAGTGTGTTGTTGCGGACTTCCAGCGGATTCTGACCGGTTGCAGTAACACTTGCAATACCGGGTTGCATTAGCAGTTCTTCTGCTACTGCATCATAACGGTCTAGCAAAGCTCCTTCGCGTGCCACAAACAAAAGATTCTCGCGCTCTAAACCCAAGTTCTTAGTGCGGTTGTAATCGAGCTGCAGATATACTACCACGGTAGACACAATCAATAGCACTGCGAGTGCAAACTGAAAAACTACAAGCCCCTTGCGAAAGAAAACTGCAATGCCCGAGTGTTGCTTAAAAGTCCCGCGCATAACAGCAACCGGTTTGAATGAAGACAAGTACAAAGCGGGATAGCTGCCTGACCATATGCCAGCCATCAGTGTGATGCCAATGATGCCTAATAACATTGAGCCATTCAGATTTTCGTAAGTAAGGTGTTTACCCGTGAGATAATTAAATGCAGGAAGCAAGCTGATAACGATCACAAGCGCGAGCAGAAAAGAAATGAACGACATCGCGACAGACTCTGTGATGAACTGCATAATCAGTGATTTCCTTTGCGCGCCAATTGCCTTGCGCACACCTATCTCGCAAGCGCGTTGCGATGAACGTGCAGTAGCGAGGTTCATGAAGTTGATGCAGGCGATGATGAGAATAAAAATTGCTATGGCTGAGAATATGCGCACATATTCTATACGTCCTCCTATCAACTTGCCATCTCTGTAGAACGAATGCAGATACCCATCTTCAAAAGGTTGAAGGAAGATCTGGTGATCAGTGGCCTTTGTATGACGATTAAAAATGTCAGCTACCTTTCGATTGAATTCCTCCAGTGATGTTCCTTCCTGCAGCTTCGCATAAATACCATAGGCCATGAAGTACCAATGAGCGCGTCCTTTGTTACTTGCGAAGTATTCCTCGACCGGAAGCAGGATGTCGAACTTTATGGATGAATTCTCTGGAACATCGCGTAACACTCCTGTAATTGTAAACTCTTTACGATGATCCACGGTAATGCTTCGGCCGAGTGCATTTTCCCAATCATCTCCGAAGATTTTTTTGGCTGTCCTTTCGGTGATTACAGCGGAGGTCATTTCCGTAAGTGCCTTCTCCGCGTTGCCGTGGATAAATGGAAATGAAAATATGTTGAAAAATGCTGACCCCACATATCCGCCTGATTCGCGAAAGCTTTCATCGCCACTTGTTACAACCAGTTCCTGATTAAGATAAGTGATCACGCTCTCCTCCACTTCCGGAAACTCCGCAGACATTTCATCAGCAATGCCTCTGGGCAGTGACGTCATGGTGTACGTTTGTCCGCCTGTGTTAAAATGGCGCCATGCCTGGTGTATCTGATTACCATCTTTGTGAAACCTGTCATAGTTGGTTTCGTCAATCACCCAAAGCAAGATGAAAAAACTACAGGCCAGCCCGATGGACAGCCCAAGAATATTAATGCCGGAATAAATTTTTTTTCGGAGGAGATTGCGGAAGGCTATTTTAAAATAACTTTTATACATACCGTACGAATTAGGTTGATAACTTTTAAACGATTTCATAAACTCCGGCCTGAAGTATTTGAAAACACTCCAAGCAAACTTCCATTTCGCTTTTCGCAGAGAACTTTCAGATTGTTTTATAAATAACTCCGTCAAGTCGCCTTCAATCTCATCGAGATAATCTTCGCGGCAGAACCAGCGGAGAAATTGAAGAGGACGTTTGGGAGGATTATTTTTCATGTTCAACTGTCGTTGTGAATAGTAATCGGTAAGTGGTGATCGGTAATCGGTAAACCTAACCGATTACTACTTACCGATCACCGATTACCATTTTCATCCAAACGATATTTTAGGAATCTGTTTGTAGATGCTATTGCGTAAATCATATTGTGCATCCAACATTCTTTTTCCCAAAGCAGTAATGACGTAAAACTTTTTGCGTCTGCCACCACGGTCTTCGGTTATTCCACCAAATCGCGATTTAACAAAGCCTTTGTCTTCAATGCGTTTTAAGGCAACATGAACTGCACTGATGTTTATTTTCTTTTTTAATTTTTCTTCAAGGCCTTCCAGAATGGTTACGCCATAAGCCTCATCGTGCTGGGCCGCCACCATTAGCAGCACCAACTCTTCAAATTCACCAAGAGTGTGTTGTGTCATAATATTTACTTAACAAACGTGAATGTAATAGATTAGTTTCACTTTTGTTAAGTAAAGGGAGAAAAAATTTCCCGGCTTAAACCGGGAAATTCAGAATGAACTTAGAATTGCTATTCTGACCTCAAACTATTCACCGGATTGACCAGTGCTGCTTTAATGGATTGGTAGCTCACTGTCAATAATGTTAATGCCAGTGCGCCCATTCCGGTCAGGGCAAATACCGGCCACGAAATTTCAATTCTATAAGCAAATCCTTGTAACCAGTTGTGCATAATATAAATGGCTATCGGAATTGCCATCAGGAAGGAGATGCCCACGAGTACAATAAAGTACTTAACCGATAAGTTGAAAATGCTCGCCAACGAAGCGCCTAACACTTTCCTTACACCTAATTCTTTCCTGCGCTGTTCAATCATAAATGCAGAAAGTCCAAAAAGACCCAGGCATGCAATGAAAATGGTGAAGAACGTAAAACAGTTAAGGATTAAACCCATGCGCCTGACATTGTCATACATTCGGCCATAGGATTCGTCCATGAAGGTGTATCTAAATTCCAGTGTGGGTGCAAATTTTTTCCATGTGCCTTCTATTGCCGCAAGCAAGTCTGGAATATTCTCTGTATCTATCTTCACGGAAGTGACAGTACTGGAGCTGTTATACACAAACACTAATGGTTGTATCTGCTCTTCGATGGTTTGGTAGTTAAAGTCTTCCACTATTCCAATGATTTCCAATCGTTGGCGCTGGCTGATTCTGTGGCCGATGGGATCTTTGTATCCAAGCGCCTTTGCCATGGCTTGATTGATGATGGCTGGACGGAGACTGTCTATGTCGTTTTTAGGACCAAAGTTTCTTCCAAGAACGAGATTCATCCCCAACGTCTCGATGTAGTCTTCATCTACCTGCCAGAACTGTGCTTGAAAATTTGTTGGGTCGCCATCCGGAAGGGGCTCTACGTTTGAACTATTCCGGTGGCTTCCTTCTACGGGTAAGTAGGAACTATTGCTGGCGTTTGTTATTCCGGCAATTTGTCTTAGTTCGTTCTTGAACGCAGTAACATTTCCGGTTGCGTTTACGCCCTGTATCTGAATCACCTGGTCTTTGTCGAATCCCAGATCTCTGGTCATAATGAAATTCATTTGATCCTGAACGATCAATGCGCATGCAATCAAGACGATCGAAATCGTAAACTGAAAAACGACTAAAGCACTTCTCAGCCCTGGAGATTTCCTGTTGCTGCTTACAGCACCCTTGAGTACATGAACGGGATTGAATTTTGATAAATAGAAGGATGGGTACAGGCCTGCGAGGATACTAACAAGAACGATACTGGCGAGTAACGATGGCAGAAACCAGTTTGACGTCCATGGTATATCAATGGAACGTTGAGCAAGTTCATTGAAATAGGGGAGGGCAAGAAAGGTAATGCCCAATCCAACCGCGAACACGAATAGTGTCGTTATAAAAGACTCTGTGAGGAATTGTGCTATCAAGCTTTGCCTGCGTGAGCCTACTACTTTCCTCAAGCCAACTTCTTTGGCTCGGGTGGTAGATTGAGCCGTACTTAAATTGATAAAGTTAATGGAGGCAATGACAAGGATAAAAAAAGCTATCGAGGCAAAGATCCATATGAATCGGATATCGCCACGCGATTTCCCTTCTTTGATTTGGCCTGAATATAAATGAATGTCTTGCAACGGTTGAAGCTCCAATCTTGATTGAGTCGCTAAGAGCTCTGCATTTTGTGCGGCCTGAATTTCGGTAGAAAGGCAGAATATAATTGTCGTACATCACTTCAGTCAATTTCTTTTTAAATGCAACGATGTCAGTTCCGGACCGTATCTGTACAAGATTCGTAAAATTGCGTTGCGACCAGCGTGCTTCTTCACCTTCGTCATAAAAAGTGGCTCCTTTAAGTGTAATGAAAAATTCATAATCGAAATTTGAATTCGCTGGAAAGTCTTTCATCACACCTGAGATAACAAAAGGTTGATTCTCTTTACCATTCAGGTAAATGATTTTTCCCACGGGATTTTCGTTTTTGAAAAATTTTTTGGATTTAGATTCGCTGAATACAATACTGAAAGGTACTTCCAGTGCGCTGCTTCCATCACCATGAATAAATGGAATGTGAAGCATATCGAGAATGGACTGATCTGCATAAGCAAAACCAGTTTCGTGAAATTGTTGTGTGTTTCCTTCTACTTGAATTTCATTGCTTCCTGCACCGTACCGTTGCGGATTATCCATAATGCGTCCGGCTTTTTCAATCTCTATGAAATCAGACTTCATGGTTGAGGCCATAGGAGCAGGATGATGGACGCCCCATTCGTCCTTACCATCCACATTGAAGTATTGAGTTAATCGGTAGATATTCTCCGAATCAGGAATATGCTTATCGTAACTCATTTCATGGAGAATGAAAAGTGCAATAAGCAAACAAGCCGAAACACCGATGCTAAGGCCGACAATATTAATCATACCAAATCCCTTGTTCTTCAAAAGATTGCGCCATCCGATTTTAAAATAACTTTTATACATACCGTACGTGTTTAAATTTTTATAGCCTTCAATTGGCCGGATAATTTCAGGTCTTAATAAGAGAAAAACATCCAATACAAATCGCACATCGGCTTTCCACTTTCCTTTTTTTTGCTGCGCGATCTTTATAGTCTTCCAACAAATCGCCCTCGATGTGATTGAGCATCCGTGGATGACAATACCATCGGAAGAAGCGGAGGGCAAACTTTGGTGGATAGTTTTTAATTTTCATTTTACTCATAGTTGCCAGTTGCTGGTTCCCGGTAACTGGAATCCGGTAACTATTCCGACCTTAAACTTTTTACCGGATTAGCTACCGCAGCTTTAATTGCCTGAAAGCTTACGGTTAATAAAGTAATAACCAGAGCTCCAAGTGCAGTAAAGACAAATACATTCCACGAAATAGCCGTGCGGTATTCATATTGCCCTAACCAGCTATTCATAAAATAATACGAAAGTGGAATAGAAACGCTGCACGCGATAATAACCAACACAGCAAAATCTTTGGAGAGCATCTTCCATAAATTGGGAATGGAGGCGCCCAGTATTTTTCTGATTCCAATTTCTTTAGTCCGCTGCTCCGCTATAAAAGAGGCAAGGCCAAACAATCCCAGGCAACTGATAAGCAACGCTAATACACTAAACAGCGTGGCCAGTTTTCCAATGCGTTCTTCGGCTTTAAACTTTGCATCATAGGCTTCATCGGCAAAGGTGTAATCGAAAGGTGCAGAAGGAACAATGCTGGCCAATACCGATTGGACTTTTGGTAACGCTTCGTGCGCACTAACTGTCGGCTTTATTTTAATATATAACCATTGCATATCACTTTCCGAAAGAAAAATAATAGACGGGTCTGTTGGTTCATACGGTGAACCTTTCACCATATCTTTGACCACACCCAGTATTTTAAACTCACCCCTGTCCATCCACGAAAGTGATTCACCCACGGGATTTTCTAAACTTAGAATTGCAGCGGCAGATTCGTTAATTACAATTCCCGATAAATCGGATGGAAAATCTCTTGAGAAATCACGACCGGCCACAAATTCCCACCCAACAGTTTTACCATATTCATGTGTAACATAAATGGTGTTGAACGTTTGATCATACTTATTGCCATGCCACGAGAAACCGCCATTCCAACCGCGCGTATCAATAATAGAATAGTTTGCTTCCGCAATTTCTTCTACCATGTTGGTGCTCTTTAACTCATTTCGCAAAGTGTGATATTGACCTTTGTATTCGGGCGAGGCTGTTCGCATGCCAATCAGGTTTGCACGCGAATAACCAACTGGTCGGTTTTTGGCAAACTGAATTTGCTGATAGACAATGATTGTTCCGATAGTAAGCGTAATGGAAACGGTAAATTGCACAACCACCAACACGCGTCTTGGTAGCACAGCAAACCGACCGGCTTTGAAAGTGCCTTTCAAAATTTTTACAGCATTGAAGGAAGACAAATAAAGTGCGGGATAACTACCGGCTAACAAACCGGTAAATAAAGTGAATGCAACACACGCTAACCAAAACATTGGATTGCTGATGGGTAATGAAATGTTTTTATCACTCACATAATTAAACCACGGCAAGCTTAACTGCACAATAATTAATGCGATTATTGCAGATAGAAATGCTACCAGCAATGTTTCACCAAAAAATTGTTGAATGAGCTGGCCCCGCATAGAACCAATTGACTTTCGGATGCCAACTTCTTTAGCTCTTTTTTCGGAGCGGGCCGTACTTAAGTTCATGAAGTTGATACAAGCTAATAGCAAAACAAAAACTCCGATAGCACTGTAATACCAAACCGACAGCATGCGCTTGCTTGTAGTTAGTTCGCCATTTTTAAATTCGGAATCCAAATGCCATTTGCGCATAGGGTGCAAAAAGATTTCCGGCTTCGACTCTTTGGTTTCAGCATCCACATGCGCCAGCATAACATCTTTTATGTATCGGGACAGTTCTTCAAAATTTCCTCCTTCGTTAATCTGCAAATAGATATAGACAAAGTAATTATCCCACGAAGTCAATGATCCCCAGCCATCAATGTATAGATCGAGCGGAGCAAAATAGGAGGCATCATAAAAGGTTGAGTTCTTGGGCAGATCTTCATACACACCGGTTACTTTCAAATCCCACTTGGCGTCCATCAGCACCACCTGATTGATAGGATCGGTATCGCCAAATAATTTTTTAGCAACCGACTCAGCAAGTAAAATTGATTTCATGTCGGTAAGGCCATTGCGTGTTCCGCGAACCATTTTTAAAGTCAACATTTCTGCTCCTTCGGGCTGCATGAAGTAGCCACTTTGCGTGAATTTGTTTTCTCCGAAAGCGAGTACCCGTTCTTCGGTGCGCGCACGAATCATAGCCACATTTTTAAAATGCGAAGCATATTCGGTTTTAAGTAATGTACCGAGGCCGGTTACATGTGAAGTACTGACTCCTCTTTCACCGCCCCAGTTCTGCAAACGATATACTTGCGCAATGGTCTCATAGTTTTGATGATCCTTGTTAAAAGACAACTCATCATAAACCCACAAACTAATAAGCATGGCTACAGCCATACCTAACGCTAGCCCGCCTATGTTAATAAAAGAGTAACCTTTATTCTTGGCGAGGTTACGCCATCCGATTTTAAAATAACTTTTATACATACCGTACGTGTTTAAATTTTTATAACCTTCCAGTGGCCGGATAATTTCAGGTCTTAATAAGAGCAATACATCTAATACAAATCGCGCATCGGCTTTCCACTTTCCCTTTTTATGAACGCGATCTCTATAGTCTTCCAACAAATCGCCCTCGATGTGATTGAGCATTCGTGGATGACAATACCACCGGAAGAAGCGGTGTGCGAATCTTGGTGGACCAGTTGTCTTTTTCATTTTAAGTTTATCATCGTTACCAGTTTCCAGTAAATGGAATTCGGAAACCGTTAACCGGTAACTATTCAGAGCGAAGGCTATTCACCGGGTTCATCCGCGCAGCTCGGGCCGCCCGCAAGCCAATGGTAACAAACGCAATAAATAGCGTGAGCAAGATTGCCAGTGCAAACACCGAAATCCCAAACGGAACGCGATACGCAAACTCCTGCAACCAACTCCGCATAAAGAACCACGCTATGGGCAAGCCAACAACACCCGCAATAACAACCAGTATTAAAAATTCTTTTGAGATTAAACTCACAATGCTGTTTACCGATGCGCCCATTACTTTGCGCACTCCAATTTCTTTCATCCTGCTTTCTACCGAGTACGACACTAATGCAAACAGACCGAGGCAGGCAATTACCACTACAATAATTGAAAGTGTAAGAAAAATTTGTCCGCGCCTGGCATCGGTTACATATAACTCCTCAAACCGCGAATCGAGAAACGTATATTCCAATGGAGTATTCGGATCAATTTTGTTGTTGATTGTTTTTAAAGTTTCAATTGTTTGTGCCCAGTCGTTGGTTTTGATTTTTAACGTATAATAATCTATAACCTGAATGGAAGTATTGAGAGCACCAAAGATTACGGGCATCATATTGGCGCGTAACGATTCAAAATGAAAATCTTCCACCACACCAATAATTTCTACTCTGAATGGTTGCTCAAGTTCTTCCATTCGTTCGCCATACCTCACTTTAGGAATCTCAATGGTTTGCCCGATGGGATCGGTAAGTCCTAACTGTTCAACAGCCAGTTGCGTGAGAACAATCTTGAGCGAATCGGCAACGGGATCATTAATAGTGCGGCCAGCCAATAGTTTAATCTGATAGGTTTCCAGAAAGTCGTTATCAATGCCCACAAAAATCATTTCGCTTCCATTTATGTTCTCGCTGCTTTTGGTGGTAGCAATGGGAAAGCTTTTCCACTCGCCCGGTACACGCGTAGAAGCAGTAATACCAAGTACTTCAGCAGGTTTACTGAATTCTGTTTTAACGGTTTCAAAATTTCTGCGCAGGTTACGGCTGTTCACATCTATCACCACCATGTTTTCATGATTAAAGCCAAGGTCTTTTTCGCGCAGGTAATTAAGTTGCTGATAAATGACCAACGTAGAAGCAACCATCATAATCGAAATTGCGAACTGTGCAACCAGCAAAGCCTTTCTTACAGACAAACTACTGCCGCCAAGTTTTACTTCACGCTTAAGCGCATCCACAATCGAAACGCGGGTGGCAATAAAGGACGGGTATTGTGCCGATAAAATGCCGACTATGAAAATGATAAAAAGAATTCCAATCATCCACTCCAAAGGTAGTGTTGTAATGGAAAGTTCTTTGCTGGCAAACACATTCACAAATGGCAGCACCGCATAAACAATCGCAATAGCGATGATTAAGGAAAGCAACGATAGCACTACAGAGTCGGTAATAAATTGTGTTACCATTTGAAACCGGGGAGCACCTAATGTTTTATGCGTTCCGATTTCGCGGGTGCGTTTTATGGCTACTGCAGTTGCCAGATTCATGTAGTTGAGACAAGCGGTGAGCAGCAAGATTATACCTAAAGCAGCAAACGTGTAGAGGTAGAATGGTTTTATGTTATGGGCATTAAACTCATCGGCAGCCGATTGAAATTGTTCGGTCTCGGTATGAATTTCTTGAAGGGGTTGTAATTGGAAGTTGCTTTTGAATTCGCGATCAGAAGGATAATTCGACTTTACCAGATTTTTTATTTTGGCCGTAAGTAAAGCCACATCGCTTTGCGGTTTTAATTTTAGATAGGTGGTGTATTCGGTATCCACCCAATCGGTATTTACATATTGTGCATAATCTTGATACTGCACATTCCAGGTAGCATCTGAAAACAGAAGTGAAATTTGCAGGTGCGAATTCTTTGGAAAATCTTTCATCACGCCACCTACCGTTAAATACACCGGCTTTCCCTGGCGCAGATATCCCGACCAGATTTGTTTTCCTAAAGCCGGGCCTTCACCAAAATATTTTTCTTTAATGGATTCTGAAATTACAATCGCATCGGAATTTTGAAGTACACTTTTTGGATTGCCCTCTATCAATGGAAAATTAAAGAAGGTAAAGAAGTTAGGATCAGCAGAGAGTGCGCGTTCATGGGTACGCGTTTGCGGATCGTTGCCAAGGGTTACCCGCCCGAAAGCCGACAGTCGGCACATATCTTCAATTTCCTGAAATTGTTCGCGGGCCTCTTTGCCAAGTGCAGGTGCAACAGAAGACACACTTCTTATGGTTCCGTTTTCTTGTTGCTCATGCTGAATGATTCTATAAATTTTTTCTGCATCGGCATGAAACCTATCGAACGAAAGTTCATCATGCAGGTAAAGTGCTAAGAGTATAAAACACGAAAAGCCCAGTGTCAATACCGAAATATTAATAGCGGCAAAAGTTTTGTTTTTGGCCAATTGCCGAAAGCTGATTTTGAAATAGTTTTTATACATACCGTACGTGTTTAAATTTTTATAGCCTTCTAATGGCCGGATAATTTCAGGTCTTAGCAAAAGCAATACATCCAATACAAATCGCAAATCGGCTCGCCACTTTCCTTTTTTATGAACACGATCTCTATAGTCTTCCAACAAATCGCCCTCGATGTGATTGAGCATCCGCGGATGACAATACCACCGGAAGAAGCGGTGAAAGAGTTTGGGTGGAGCTACAGGCTTTTTCATCTTTGGTTTAAATCATGGTTACCGGTTTCCAGTTACCAGTGACTGGATACCGGTAACTGGAAACTATTACCACTTCAAACTTCTTAACTTGCTTCATCACCTAGCTGAATTTCACATTAAGCGATACATCTGGAATGGCGCCCCAAAGTGCATTGCGCGTTTCGCGCGAATATTCCATTGCTCTTTTACCAAGTGCTGTTACCTGAAAATATTTTTTAGGTCGGCCCATGCGTTCTTCTGTTGGCTCACCATCGTGCGAGCGGATATAGCCTTTGTCTTCCAACCGAACCAATGCAGTATGCATAGCGCCCATACTCACATTGCGCTTCAGCCGCGATTCAATTTCATTTTTGATAGCTACGCCATAGGCTTCTTTATATAATATGGCGATGGTGAGCATTACAATTTCCTCGAATTCACCCAATTGGTATTTCTTCATAGCAAGACTATTTTCCTAAATGTAGGAATAATCGTGCCAACACAGATTTTAGTCTGATTTTAAGGATTGAGTACAACTAACTGTACGGATAACAGAACAGGAGTGTGCGGATTCGGAACATAGGAACTTCTATTTGCGCTCAATCACACGGTACATTCCGCACGCTTGCACAAACTTGAACTGCTTGTAAAACGGTGCGAGTTGCTCGCCAGAGAAAAGTCCTGCCGTGGCACCATCGGGGGCGTTTGTATCTAACCATTGTTCGATGGCGCGCATCATTTTGGTACCGACTTGTTGATGTTGCCATTGCGGATGAACAATCACATCCTTCACATAAAAAATACATTTACCATCGCCCAGAAGAAAGGCGCAACCAATAGCTTCACCGGTTTCTGAATTTTCGGCAACCACCGCGTAAACTGTTGATTCTAAATTTTGATTGTAGGATGAAAGGTCTGGGGTTTTCCAGTTTACCGACTCGGTTAGCCTACAAACTTCTTCGAAAGTTGGCGTGCGCTCTACAATTTTTACCGGTACTTTTTGTTTGGTTATGTCTTTAATTTCTGTTCCCGGTGCGGTGAAAATTAAATGATGGCCGTTGATGTCTTGAACGATATATTCCGAAAAACCCCAGCCGGTAGATTGCAAGGGAGTTACAATCTCGGCTTTATTCTTTTGATGCATTGTATACAAGGTCGAAAGTTGTCGCACTTTAATCCACACATAATGCCGCACGGGATGCGCAACAAAATCTTTACTTGAGTAGAACTGAACATGAACCGCACCCCAAGAAACTGCACCAATATCGCTTGGCTCTCCAGAAGATGTCCATTGTTCGCGAAAGCCCAGCACTTCGCGCCAATAAGCAATGGTTTGGTTCACATCGCGCACGGGTAACACGGGCTCAACATGGTCGAGTGAGAGTTGTTGGTAATCGACAGGGTTTTCGAATTGCATCGCTAGTTTAATTTTCGGTAAGAAAGTTACACTAAATCCGCTGTTCAAACTTAAACGCTATTCATTCTTCAACGTCTGTGCCGGGTTTACACGCGTGGTTCTTAAGGTAAAGTATCCCAGCGTAATCCAGGCAATAACAACAAGTGTTAATCCTGAAACAATAAACACAATGGGATGGATGCCCACCTGGTAAATAAAATTGTTGAGCCAGCGATCCATCAGCCACCACGCCAGAGGTGTGGCAAGCACAATGGCTAATGCAATAAGTTTAGTGAAGTCGCGTAGCAACAGAATTATCAATCCACCAACGGAAGCACCCAACACTTTGCGGATGCCCACTTCTTTCATACGCTGACTAAACGTAAGCATAGCCATGCCAAACAATCCGAAACATGCAATTACAATTGCTATAAATGCAAACGCACTAAAAATAACGGCCGTGCGTGCTTCCGATTCATATTGTTTATCGAGCCGGTCGTCCAGAAAAGCAAACTCAAATTGAAATGAATGCTCGAACTCTTGATACACCTTTTGAATTTGTGCCAGCGTGCTTTCAAAGTTCCCGGTGTTTAGTTTTACAATCAGATGATTATAAGCAGGGTAAGGAATCATCAGCAAGGGCCTGAGCGGATCGTGCAGGGATTGAAAATGAAAATCCTTTACCACACCTATTACACGTCCTACTATTGGGTTGTCGTTCTCATAGGCATGCCAATGAATTTCTTTTCCTACCACCGATGAACTGCTAAGTTGCTTTGCTGCGGTTTCATTGATAACAAACTTCACTTCAGTTGAACTGGGTTTATCATCCATTGTAAAATAGCGGCCTTCAACTAATTCCAGGTTCATCGTTTTCTGAAAATCATAATCCACAAAAACTTCGGAAGTTGTGATATCGTTTTCTGGTGCTTCTACTAACGAGATAGAATTTTGATTGAATTGTCCGCCCGGCATATTAGAACTTGCCGAAACGGAAGTAACATCCTCAATTCGGCTCAATTCATTTTTGATGGCCTCCATGCGTCTGTCCATGTGCTCATCCTTCATCGGAATAACAAGTACTTCTTCTTTGCCGAAGCCCAGGTTTTTGTTTTGAATGAAATTGAGTTGGTTGTAGATAATAACCGCTCCGGAAATTAATATCATTGAAATGGCAAACTGAAAAACAATCAACCCATTGCGCAAACCATTACCGCGATGCGAGGTTTGGAATTTTCCTTTCAAAATACTTTGTGGCTGAATGGCCGAAAGAAAAACAGCCGGATAAATTCCCGAGCCAATCCCAATAACGAGTGCTACTATCAATAAAATCGGCAATGCTTCCCAATAATTTAATGAAAGCGATTGGCCGGTGAGGGAGTTATAGAATGGTAAACTTACTTCAAGCGCTAATACTGCAAACACGAGTGCGATACCGGTTACTAAAATGGATTCGCCTATAAACTGTACCGATAATTGTTGACGCATGGCGCCCATCGTTTTCCGAATCCCGATTTCTTTGGCCCGTTCTACTGACTTGGCCGTCATTAAATTCATAAAATTAATACAGGCAATGAGCAGCGTGAGCAATGCTGCAGCGCCCATGATATAGACGTATTCAATGTTGCCGTTCGTTTCAAGCTCCCAACGCACGTGCGATTTCAAATGTATGTCTGTTACGGGCTGCACACGAAAGCCCATGTTGTTGGCGATGAGGTTTCTGTAATATTCATCTGGTAAATCGATGTACTTGCGCATCGCTGGCATCAACTTGGCTTCAAGTGCTTTTGGGTCAGTACCGGGCTTCAATCGTACATAATTAAAGTGACCAAAGTCGGCCCACGTATAATATTCGTCATCCGGATCGAACGACTTTTCGCGCACATAAGAAATCAACATGTCGAAATGAAAATGCGATTGTGCTGGAACATCTTTAAACACAGCCATCACTTCCAGCAGTGCACTGTCCGGATACACAATCAAATGTTTACCAATAGGATCAGCATCATTAAAATATTTTTTAGCAGTTGATTCTGAAATTAAAATTCCATTTACATTCTGCAACGCTTTACGAGCATTGCCACGAACCACCGGAAAACCAAACACATCAAAAAAAGTTGTGTCAACGGCTAATAAGTTTTTCTCGTCAAAGCGAACATCATTTTCCGGGTTGGCCATTGAATAGATAGCACGCGTTAAGCCCGCTGCCCAGAGGGGCGATAAAGTAACCGCGCTTTCTACTTCGGGAAAATCGGCCACCAGCGCTTGCGCCATGGGGTGCGGGGTGCGTGTTTGCGGATTCTCATTTTCCCACGTAATGCGGTAAAGATTTTCAGGTTGATCATAATACTGGTCGTAACCCAGTTCATACCGAACATACGTAGCCATCAAAAAAACACTAGCGATACCCAATGCCAGCCCGCTGATGTTTATGAATGCATGAACTTTGCTTTTCAACAAATTGCGCCAACCGATTTTAAAATAACTTTTATACATACCGTAGGTGTTTAGTCTTTCTGTTCCTTCTGTTGGTTTAATGATGCCAGGCCTGAATAACAACAGCACATCTTTAATAAAGTGTGCATCTGCTTTCAGCTTTCCACTTTTAATTCTTCGTTCTTCATGCAACTCCATCAAATCACCTTCAATGCTATCGCGCAACTTCGGGTGGCAGAACCAGCGGAAGAAGCGGAGGGGAAGTTTAGGTGGATATGGGTTTCTATTTTTCAATTGTGTTTCTTTTAATGTTACCGGTTTCCAGTTACCGGTGACTGGAAACTATTCACTTCTCAAACTCTCAACCGGATTAGCCACAACCGCCTTAAGCGAACGATAACCAACAGTTACCAGCACGACTAACGCAATAATGAATAACTCCAGCACAAACATCCAAAGACTGATGTCAACCTTGAAGGCATAATTCGATAGCCACTCTGTCATCACTAACCAGCCGACAGGCGCGGCAATTAAAAAAGCAACAACAACCAATGCTGTAAACTCTTTGCCGAAAATCCAGAGTATTTGAACAACATCGCCACCTAAAACTTTTCTGATACCAATCTCTTTTGTTTTTTGAACGGCCATAAAAGAAACCAAACCATATAAGCCCAGCGCTCCAATGATTAAAGCAATGCTCGCAAAAATGTAAACAATAGAAACCATCTGTTGCTCGGTCTGATAAAAGCTGGCGATCTGATCATCCAGAAAATCATACTTATAAATCAAATCGGGATACATGCCACTCCACACTTTCTCTATTGCGGTAAGTGTTTCATTTGCATTGCGCATGTTAATTTTAACCGCAATTGAATTGTAGGTGTTTCCCGAGGTGGTTAGAAACACAGGCTTTATGTCGGCATGGAAAGATTGTTCATGAAAATCTTTAACGACACCAACTACTGGTCCTTTCCACGAACCATTAACAGTTATGTTCTTCCCAAGAATTTCTTCGGGCGAAGCGAGATTCAGCTTTGATAAAAGATTTTCGTTCACCAGAAATTCGCGCACTGTGTCGGATGGAGTAAGATTTCGGCCCGCGATAATTTCTAATGAGAAGGTTGAGAGGTAATCCTCATCCGCACCTTTATGACTAATGGAGAAAGGCTCGGTCTCGGCACGGTCATCAAACTTTATGGATGTTGTCCAATGATTATCGGATGCGGGGGCGCCAAAACATAGCGATACGTTTTCAACACCCGGAACTTGCAATAATTGAGACTTAACCGTTTTTAATTTTTCATCATTCGATCCTACGGGCATCATAATGATGGCGTCTGAATCGAAACCCATATCGGTTTTACTGAAGTACCGCATCTGGAAAAACATAACGATTAATCCCAGCAACAAAATTTGTGAAATCGAAAATTGAGTAACAATAAGTACACGCCTGATATTGAAACTCCCGGTTTGTTTACCACTTAGTTTTCCTTTTAATGCCAGCACCGGTTTAAAACCCGAAAGTACAATGCCCGGATAGGCACCCGATAAACCGGTAACCACTACTATCAAAGCAATAACAAACAACAGCAGTCGCGTATCGGTAAATAAATTGATGCTGATGTTGGTGTTAAGAAAACTATTTAGTTGTGGAAGTATAGCGTACGAAAAAGCAAGTGCCAGTGTCGTAGCTACCAGAACTACCAATCCGGTTTCGACAGTAAACTGCCAGAATAGTTGGCCGCGGGCACCGCCTAAACTTTTGCGTACCCCTACTTCTTTGGAGCGATTAACGGCTTGGGCAGTAGTTAAGTTGATAAAATTTAAGCTTGCCGTTAGCACCAGAAGCGCACCCACCAATGAAAGAATCCAGATAGTAGTTTTACTCATCACGCCTTCATAGCGTGCATTAAAATGTACATCGTTTAAAGGTTGAAGTTTATAGTGGTGCACGTTTTTACTCTTCGGGCGAAATCTTTTTACATACGCAGCAACAGCTTGTTCTACTTCGGCTGGATTTACACCGGGCTTTAGTTTAGTGTATGTTTTAATACTGCTGGTAATGCCGCCCCAGGCATCGTCCGAAGCATACCACTCGTTGTATTGTTTTATTGTGCTGTACGAAAAATAGATTTCAGTTTGGATGTCGGAATTAATGGGCAGGTCTTTCAGAACACCAGAAACAATGAAATCAATTTTATTATTTAACCGAATAGTTTTTCCGATAGCAGACTCATCGCCAAAATATTTTGCTGCAACTTTTTCAGTAAGGATGGCGGTGTTGGGTTCAACAAGAATAGTTTGCGGATTCCCGGTGAGCAACGGAAAATTGAAGATTTTAAATAGCTCAGGTTCGGCAAAGGCAATGGTTTCGTTGAACTTCTTGTTCTCACCTTTTTCTTCAATGGTGATTAACTCATTGTATTCCGTACACATTCGAGAAGTGTGTTCGCTAAAGGTATAGTCATCGCGAAAAAACTTACCGAAGGGTGGGGGTACACTGGCATCATATTCCACCTCATCGCGATGTTCTTCAGTTACAAACCGATAAATTCTATCCACATCCGTATGAAAATTATCAAAACTTAGATGGTAGTTAACCAATGCAAAAATGATAAGGGCGCAGGAGAT
>Ga0075163_10001707_pt1 | contig 29623 bp, 27 predicted proteins | sample JI1023141ADNA_FD_71478 | JGI IMG/M metagenome (GOLD analysis project Ga0075163, IMG submission 71478) | Wastewater effluent complex algal communities from Wisconsin, to seasonally profile nutrient transformation and Carbon sequestration -... | ecosystem: Engineered > WWTP > Effluent > Algae...
GTGAGGTCGATGTGGATCTCGGTGCAGGGGCCGCAGGGGCCGGTGTCGCCCATCATCCAGAAGTTGTCCTTCTTGTTGCCGTTGACGATGTGGATCTCGGGATCGAGGCCGATGCTGCGGAACTTCTCAGCCCAGATGTCCCAGGCTTCCTGGTCGCGGTCAGCGGGGTCGCCTTTGGATTTGTCGGGCTGGTAGATGGTGGCGAACACGCGGGTCGGCGGGAACTTCCACTTCTCGATCACGAGTTCCCAGGCCCAGGAGATGGCTTCCTTCTTGAAGTAGTCGCCGAAGGACCAGTTCCCCAGCATCTCGAAGAGCGTGTGGTGGTAGGTGTCGAGGCCCACATCTTCGAGGTCGTTGTGCTTGCCACCGGCGCGGATGCACTTCTGCGTGTCCGCCGCGCGCGTGGGCAATCCTTTGTGCAACACGCCGGGCCAGGTATCGACATCCGCGCTGCGCTCGCCGAGGAAGATGGGCACGAACTGGTTCATGCCCGCGTTCGTGAAGATGCGCGCGCCGTCGCGGCTGGTGTAGCCGACGTTGTCACTGGGGACGATGGTGTGGTCCTTCGATTTGAAGAAGTCGAGGAAGGATTGGCGGATCTGGGCGCTGGTCATCATGGCTGGGAAAAAGGAGCGCGGAAGCTAGGCGGGGAGAGGGAAAGGTAAAGAGCGCGGAAAGTGAATCCGCGGAGCGGCGGGCGACGCATCATTTGTGTGATAGCCCTGACCATGCCATCCATGGTGGACGTAGCTGTCTGGAGCCAGCGCCCTGTGATTCCTCGCGGGCGACGGTCTGGCGTACTCTCCCACATGGAATCCGACATCGAGAATGACCGCGACACCGACGAGACGCTCCTGCAAAAGGTGGCGGGCGGCGACGAACGCGCCTTTTCGGAATTGTATGACCGCTTCTCCGCGCCGCTCTTCGGCCTGATGCGCCAGATGCTCGATGACGTGCATGAGGCGGAGGATCTACTGCAGGATGGCTTTGTGAACCTGTGGGACAAGGCCGCGAACTACGACCCGACGAAGGGCAAGGCCTTCTCATGGGCGGTGATGATTTTCCGAAACAAGGCGATCGACCGTCTCCGCGCGCGGGGTCGCCGCGCCCGTCTCACCGAGCGTGCCGCCGAGGAGCCGGATCTGTGGACGCGCGAGGCCACGCAACGCGCCGATGACGCAGCCGATGACGTGGACCGTGCATCGATGGTGCGGAAGGCGATGGTGGCGCTGCCGACGGAGCAGCGAAAGCTCATCGAGCTGGCCTTCCTGAAAGGGCTCACGCATCACGGCATCGCGGAGTCGCTGGGCCTGCCACTCGGCACGGTGAAGACGAGCATCCGCCGCGGCCTGCTGCGACTGCGTGAGGTGATGAAACGCGGCGCGCAGTGAGCGCGGCACGCTGCTGAGCCGTCGTGAGCACTCCGCGCATCCTTTGGAAATGGCCACCACTCGTGCTTGCGGGCGCTTGTCTCGTCGTGGCTGCGCCGGTGCTGGTGACGATCGACACGCTCCTCATGTGGAAGATCACGCTCGGCGTGACGGAATACGGCCACCGCCTCGCACTCGTGCCCGTGCTGCTTGGGGTGGTGTCGTGGAGGAAAAGGCAGCGACTCGCGGCTGGTGCGGCTCTTGCCGCTGCGCTAACGCTTCTCGTGCCACTGATGCAGGCGGTCAAAGTCGCGAGCACGCTGCCGCGCGAGGTGGATACCGCGTTTCGGATCACCGAGGCTGCAAAAACTCCGCCGCTGGTGCTGCGGGATCTTTGGCTCGGTCGTGCGCCAGACAGGGTCGAGGCGAAGCGGCTGGTCTATGCGCGCGATGGCGACGAGGAGCGCGCTTTGTTGTTCCATGCCTCGCAGACTCGGCGACCTGCGCCTTGTTTGATCGTGATTCACAGCGGCGGCTGGGACGGCGGCTCGGCGGAGGAGTTTCCGGAGTGGAATCATCACTGGGCGCGAGAAGGCTACGCAGTGGCGGCGATCGAGTATCGTCTGGCTCCGCGCTGGCGATGGCCCGCGCAACGCGACGATGTGGCCGCAGCGCTAACGTTTCTCAAAGCGCAGGCTGCGACGCTCGGTGTGGATGCGGAGAGATTCGTCCTCATCGGTCGCTCCGCTGGCGGGCAGATCGCGACGGCGGCGGCGTGCGGATTGAATGATGCGACCATTCGCGGCTGCATCTCGCTTTACGCCCCGGCGGATATGCCCTTCGCGTGGAAGTATGCCGATCCCGCTGACGTGCTCGACTCGCCGCGCCTGCTCCGCCAATACCTCGGCGGCAGCGAGGAAGAAGCGCCGGAGCTTTACCGCGACGCGTCGGCCACGCTCATCGCTACGGCGAGTAGTCCTCCGATGCTCATGATTCACGGCCAGCGTGACACGCTCGTGTGGCATCGGCAGAGCGAGCGGCTGGCGGCGAAGCTGGGCGAAGTGGGCGTGCCACACTTTCATCTCTCATTGCCGTGGGCCACTCACGCGCTGGATTATCCCTTCCACGGTCCCGGCGCGCAGCTCACGCGGTATTCGGTGGGGCGGTTTTTGGAGAAGATCACGCAATAGCAAACGCCCCTCCGAGCCGCAGGCTCTTTGGACTGCGGCAGCCTGCTACCGCTTTCGCAAAGGCAGCCCTGCTGCCGACCGAATGCGGAGAGCGTGCGGAGCTGGCGACAAAGGAAATGGAAACGTGAAGGCCTGCGACGCCAGCAGGGCTGGCTCGGAAAAGCGGCAGCAGGGCTGCACGCAGTCCAAGGAAGACTCTTCTTACTTCCCTGCCCCAACCCCCAGCGCTCGACCGATGCGGCTGACCACTCGGTGTGCCACATCATAAGAGCGCGCGGCGAGCGGCGAGTAGTTTTTGCGCGAGGTGATGATCAGCGCCTCGCAGCCCGACGGTGAGAACATGTCGTGGTGATGCGAACCGGGTGCCGCGTGGAGAAAATCACCCGCGCGCAAGGTTTGACCATCAAGCGTGGCATCACCGGAGAGGATGTACACGTCCTCAGTCCCCGCGTGATCATGAGGCGGAAACGTCGCGCCAGCGGCGCAAGCCACCATGAGGATCGCTTGATCGCGCGTGGCCGAGAGTTCGCGTACGCGCACACCGCGATACGGCGTGGCCATCCAGCGCAGCGTGTCACTATTCTTTAGCAAAGCAGCCGCATGGGGCGGCACGGCATCACCAGCGCTCTTCGGAGAGGTGGCTCCGGCATTCCGGGCGCGGACAGCAGCGAGCACGCGCTCCTTCAGCTCGGCTCGCGGCATCTCGCCTTTGCCAAAAGCTGCCAGCGTGATGGCACCGGCCACTTCTTCATAGTCGGCAGCCAAGGTCGCAGCGCGGCTGTGAGGGCTGTCCAGAAAAGTCTGGAATTGCGCACGCTCGCCTTCGTCGAGCGTGCCGAGGACATGACGCAACGCCAGATCGTCGAGGGTATCCTCGGAAGTTGATGTTGGGTCGTCGTTCATGGTGGTGGAAATGGAAACCGAGGGTGGCCGCGGCATCAACTGAGTTTCTCCAGAGTTGCCTTGCCGCGTTGTTTGGTCTCGGGGTCGTCTTTCTCGACGTTCGGCATCGCGAGACCTTGGCGCAGCAGTTTGATGGCGTCGTCTTTGCGGCCCATCGCCGCGTAGGTGCGGCCGAGTTCGATGTGATGGATCAGCCTGTCAGGCCGCAGGGCGATGGCTTTCTCAAAGCAGCGCACCGCTTCCTCATTCGATGCGGCGGGCAGGCCGCCGTAAGCGACGTAAGCCAGCGCGCGCGTGACGCCACCGATGTCTGCCAGCTCCTGATGCCAGCGCCCGAGCAGATGCCAGGCGTAGTCGTTGCGCGGGTTCAGCTTCACCGCTTTCTCAGCCGAGAGCTTGATCTGACGGGAGGCTTCCACGCTCTCTTTGTTGCCCATGAATGGCGTGAGCTTTCCCAAGCAAATGGCCACGGACAAATGCGGATCGCACTCGCTCGGCGCGGCCTTCACCGCGCGCTCCGCATACGCCAGTGCCTTGCGGCCCGAGGCGATCTTCTCACTCTTCGCGGCTAGGTCAGTCATGCGGAAGACGTATTGCCGCGCGATCTTCACCAGCAGCGCCGCATTCGCAGGCTCCAGTTTCTCAGCCGGCAGGTAGTATTGCAGCGCGGCATCGGGCTCATTCTTCGCGTCATACACGTCCCCTTGCTTCGTGAGTTCGGCGAAATTGCCGAACGCATGACCGATGGAGGCGAGCACGAACGCGATGATCAGCGAGGATCTCATGGCTTCACAAAACGGTAGTGCGAGACGATCCATTCCTCGCCGCCGCGGTATCCCCACAGCTCGGCGCAGGCGAGGAAAAACAACCGCCACCAAACCCACCAGCGCGCCACATTCTCCCGACCGTAGGTCTCGGCGAAGAGCGGCAGGATCTCCGCACGGTGCGCGTCCATGTTTGCCAGCCAAGCTTCGCTCGTCTTCGAGTAGTGGAGGCCGCTGACGCGCCAGTGATCCTCGATCTTCAGATCGTCCTGGAAGTAGAGCAGCAGGTCGTCGCTCGGCATCTGGCCGCCGGTGAAAAAGTACTTGGCCATCCAGTCGTCATCACTGCGGACCTCGTAGTGGTAGGCGTATTCGCGGTGCGTGAAGATGTGAACGAAGAGCTTCCCGCCCGGCTTCAGCCAAGTGGAGACGCGGCGCATCAGCTCCTGGTAGTTCTTCATGTGCTCGAACATCTCCACGGACACGCAGCGGTCGAAGACGCCATCGCCCACGCCGCCGAAGTGAATCATGTTCGCCGTGACGATGGTCAGGTTCGTCAGTCCGCGCTTCGCCGCTTCGGCATCGATGAATTGCTTCTGCGTGCGCGAATTCGACACGCTGGTGATGCGCGCATTCGGATAATGCTCCGCCATCCAGAGCGAGAGCGAGCCCCAGCCGCAGCCAAGTTCGAGAATGCGCTGCCCATCTTCCAGCTCCGCCCGCTCGCACGTGAGCTTCAGCATCGCGGCTTCGGATTCATCAAAGGTCGTGCTCTCGCTCGGCCAGTAGCCGGAGCTGTATTTCAAATGCTTGCCCAGCACGAGCTGGTAAAAGCGCGTGGGCACCTCGTAGTGCTGCTCGTTTGCCTCATCGGTCGCGATGGCGACAGGCATCTGCTTCAGCCCAGCCACATGCTTCATCAAGGCCGCGTGCTGCCCCTCGGCGGTCGGCTGCTTGTTCTCGCGCAGCGTCTCAGCGAGCCGGTGGCGAATGCCCATGCGCAGCATCGCATCGGGCAGAATGTCTTTGGCGAGAATGGCGTTGATGGTGCTCATGGCGGACTCACGGGGTGATTCGCGCAGCGGGTCGGCTTGGATTCAGATTCTTGCGCCGCCAGTGTCACCGGGCCTTCAGGTGGTCGGCGAGATTTCCAGCGTAGCCAGCGAGTTCGAGAAAGGCGCGGCCGATCATCTGGCCGCGAGCGTCGAGCACATCGCACGCACCTTCCCAATACGGCAGGCCGGACACCTCGCTGCCCAGCTCCTGATCCTCACGCAGCGGACGCAGCTCAAAGGTCCGCCCTTCCGCCTCGATGCGCGCACCGATGGGGTAGTCCGCCTTGGTCCGTGGAGACGTCCAGCGGCGCGTGGCCGTCCAACGGAAATCACCGGCACCGATCTGCCTCACGCCACCTTGTTTGTCGATCCACGCCAGGCTCGTTCCCGCCGGATCGCTCGACCCATCCGCCCGTCTCATGCGGTAAACCATCACCTCGGTGCCATCGTTCAATTGCAGGCTGGCCCAGTCCCACCCGACCTGGCCTTCATCGAGCTGGCTGCTGCTGAACTCGTGGTCCATCCATGCTTGGCCTGTCACATCGTGTGTCTGGCCGGCCACGCGAAGACGGCCGCTGGCTTCGAGCCGAGGCCAGGTAAGGTAGTGGCTCGCTGCGGCAGGCGAGTTGCCTTTGCGCGACACGCCCTCCTTGCCAAAGACCACCAGCGGCTTTCCGGGCCGCAGCGTGAGCGTGAGTTGCGCATCGGCGCGGATCGTGGCGGCGAGTTCGAGCTGGTCTCCGTTCATTCGCAGCGACCAGTTGCCATTGCGGACGTCGAGTGCCGTGGTCGATGAAGCTGCATCCCAGCCCTCCCGGTTCAGCCGCTCCTCGTGCAGAAAATTTTGGCCGCCCACGTCCAGCAGGGCGCAGTGGGCGAGGAAGAGCGGCTCGCCCGCAGCCGTCGCCGCCTGGCGGAAAAAGGTGACCTGAAAACCAAAGTGCTGACCATTTGGCGCGTTGAGGTGGCCCGTTACATACCACCACTCCGTGCGGAACTCGGGATGGCTGCCGTGATCGCGGGGAAACTGAAACACACGGCCCGGCTGTGGCAGCGCAAAGCCATCCGGCGTCGTCTGCGCCAGGCACGACATCGAAGCGAGCATCCAGATGAAAAGCCAGCGTGTCATCATTCCTCCTGTTCGCTTTTGAGTCTGGCCGCCCAGCGGCCCACGCCTGCGGAAACGAGCACGCCCACCGCAACCACGGCGATGCTGAGGGCGGTCAATTGCCACACGGGCAGGGAAAAGGAAAGCGTCCAGCCGAAGGCCTGCTTGTTCACGCGCGCGATCAGCAGCCAGCCGAGCCACAGCCCGCTGCCGATGCCGCCGAGCACGCCGGCCAGCGCGATGCCCGCACCCTCCCAGGCACAGGCGGCGGCCACATCACGCGGGGCAAAGCCGATCGCGCGCAGCGTCGTGAGATCACCTCGCCGGTCGAGCATCAGGCTCGCGAGCGCCAGACCGAGACCTGCGACGGCGACGACCACGCCAACGGCCTCCAGCGCATACGTCACGGCGAAGGTTTGCTGGAAGATGCGCAGCGCCTCGCTGCGCAGGTGCGATTGCGTGAAGACGTTCAGCCCCGGATGCGCGCGTTGCAGCGTGGCGCGAACCTCCTCGGCGTCCGCGCCTGGCTTGAGCATGAGGGCCACGCGCCAAGCGTCGTCTTTGCCGAACCACTCGCGGAACGAAGCGCGCGGCACCGTGACGCTGCCACGCTCGTTGCCGTAGTCGGCATAAATGCCGACGATGCGCACGGTGCGGCTCCCGACCGGTGTGGGGATTGTGAGCGAGTCGCCACGCTTCAGGCCGAGCCGTGTGCCGAGACTTTCATTGATGAGCGCGGGATTGTCAGGCGCGAGCCACCAGTCCGGCCCAGGTGACTGCACCCAGGCGTAGAGGTCGTGCCGCTGCGTGAAGTCAGCCTGATTCCCGAGCACATGGATCGGGCCGTCTCGCAGCGTCACGGAGACATGCTGAAGCGTGGCGAGTTCCGCGATCTGTGGGAGCTGCCGTACAGCTTCCACCGTCGCGGCGCTGATCGAGTGCGTGGACGATGCGCTCTGGCTGCCAGCGCTCGCGAGATAGAGGTCGGCCTTCATCGAGCGTGTGATCCAGCCGCGCATGGTGTGATCGAAACTGGCGATCATCACGGCCATGCCGCTCGTCATCGCCACGGCACTGACCAGCGCGGCGATGGCGAACCGATGCCGCACGGATGGCATGCGAAGATGACTGAAGGCGACGGAAGTAATCGCGCCGCCGCTCCACCGGAATGCGCGCAGCAGCAGCCCCGCCGCCAGCGCAGCGCCCAGCAGCCAGCAGACGGCCGCCACATACGCGGCCAGCGGCACTTGCGAGCCGCCGAGCTTGAGCGGGCCCAAGTTGGAAAGCAAAAGTGCCAGACCGCAGAGAACGCCGCCGATCCACTCCGCGCGCCAGAGGCGGCCACCCTGCCACGGTGACGAATGACGGCTCAGCACTTCGGCGGGAAGCGTGTCCGCCGCCTGACGCGCCGGCCACCATGCGGCCACGAGACTGGTGACCACGCACAGGCCGATGCCAATGATCGTTTCATCCAAATGCAGCGCGGCCGAGGTCGCCGTGCTCGCCCCGTAAAGCGCCGTCATCGTGCGCGCGACGCCCCGCACGGCAATCTGCGCCGCGAGCCAGCCGCCCGTCACCCCGAGCACGCCAGCGATCAGGCCGAGCAATGCGGCCTCGATCAAAAAGGCAAGGCGCACGCTGCGTGCGGTGATCCCGAGCGAGCGGAGGATCGCGATCTCCTCGCGCCGACGGATGACGACGCCATCCAGCGCCTGAAAAGTGAGATAGCCGCCCACGAGCAGAGCGAGCAACGAGAGGATGGAGAGATTCAGCCGGAAAGCAGACGTCATGCTACCGGCGAGAGACTGGCGATCTTCGTGGTCCAGCACCTGCCATCGGTCTCGCGCTACACCGTTCAACATGCGGCCTGCGTCTTCCCGCAAGTTTGGAAATGCGGAGCCTTTGGCCACGAGCACCTCCACGCGATCGAGTTCATCCGCACGTTGCAGCACCCGTTGCGCCGCAGGAAGATCCATCAGCAGCACATGCGCGGGCGGAGATGGCACGTCCGGCAGCGCGGGCATGAGTCCGGCGATGGTGAACGCGAGAACGGCATCATTCACCACGAGCTGGATGGTCGAGCCCACGCTCCAGCCCTCGCGCTGGGCCATAGCCTCGCTGACAAACACCGCGTCACCTCTCGCCGGTGGTGGTTGCTGCCGGGCGCGGCCGCCTGCGAGATTTTGCAGGGCAATCAGATCCATGCCGACGAGACGCCACGTCGGGCGCGATCCGATGTTCGCCGCCGCATTGTCCACATGAGGCACCACGGTGGCTTCGATGATGGGAAGCAGCGTCACGGGAGACGGGCCGAGAGCGTCCCGCATCTCGCGCAGCCACGGCGTCTTCAGCAGTCCGGCAGGTGCGCGCAGCGTCCAGTCGGAGTCGCGCGTGATGCCATCGGTGAAGCGGGCAAAGCCGTCGAGCGCGGAGCGGTTTGCCAGACGCATGGCCACATGCACGGCGGTGCCGAGCGCGAGGATGGCCAGCAGCATCACCTGCTGCCGCCACGCGAGGTGCCAGTGCCGGAGCGCGCAGTCGCGCAGAATGATCCACACGTCACGCATGGTCACACGAGCTGGCCGTCGCGCATCCGCAGCACGCGGTGGCAGATTTTTGCCGCCTCCTCGCTGTGGGTGACCAGAAGAACCGCCGCGCCGGTTTCATCCGAGACCTCGCGCAGGAGATCCAGCACCTGCGCACCGCTGGCGGAGTCGAGATTGCCCGTTGGTTCGTCCGCGAGCAGCAGCGCCGGACTGTGAACGACGGCGCGCGCGATGGCGGCACGCTGCATCTCGCCTCCCGAGAGCTGGGCTGGCAGGGCATCCGCGCGGTGCAGAATGCCCACACGCTCGAGCAGGGAGCGGGCCCGGGCGATGCGTTCGTCTCGCTGTCGGCCGAGGAGCTTCAGTGGTAGCTCCACATTCTCCAGCGCAGTCAAGGTGGGCAGCAGATGGAAAAACTGAAACACGCTGCCGAGCTGCGTGCGGCGCGCGGCGGCCAGCTCATCGCTCGTCATGCGCGTGATATCGTGCTCCAGAAGCCGGATCACGCCGCCGTCCACGCGGTCCAGTCCGCCGATGCAGTTAAGCAGCGTCGTCTTCCCGCAGCCTGAAGGCCCCAGCAAGGCGACGCGCTCGCCCTTTTCCAATTGAAGCGACACACCACGCAGGATGGGGCGCGTGCCGTGGTGTTTGATGAGGTCGGCGACTTCGAGGACGGGCATGGTCGATCTTTGCACCATCACGCGCGCGGCGGCCAGGGAATGAATGCGCTCGTGGTGCGCTGATACTCGCGGTAGGCGTCGCCTTTGCTCTTCACTGCGCACTCTTCGGTCAGCGGAATGCCGGTGACGCGGAGGAGGAAGTACAGGATGGACAGCGGCGCATAAACCGTGAGCCAGCCCCATGGCGAACCGCACGCAAAGAGCCAGAAACCCCACCACACGACGGACTCGAAGAAGTAATTCGGATGCCGCGAGAAACGCCACAAGCCGACCTGGCAGACCTTGCCCTTGCTGGCCGCGTCTGATTTGAACCGCTGCATCTGCGCATCACTCAGCGCCTCGCCGCCGATGCCGATGAGCCAGACGCAGACGCCGACGATCTCGATGACGGAGAGCTGCGGTGCGGGATTCAAGCACGCCAGCGCGAGCGGAATGGAGAGGAGCAGGATGAGCAGAGCCTGAGCCTGAAAAAAGCCGAAGAAGTTCCGGTTCAGCGAGTCCTTCCATTTTTCGCGCAGCACCGTGTAGCGCACATCCTCGTGCGGGTGGTGGCGCTTGATCCGCACGAGCAAATAGGTGCCGAGCCGCAAACTCCACACGAGGCCGATGACGGCGGCGATGATCTTCCGCTCGGTCCAGCCGTCTGCCAGGAAGGCATAGAGCGGTGCCAGGATCGCGAGGCTGTAGGACCAGGTGATGTCCACAAAGCTGAAGTTCTTCAGCTTCACGCTCAGCCACCAGGTGAAGGTGAAAAGTGCAAAGACGGTGGCTGCCGCACAGAGAAGGAGATAGGGAAGCGTGGCGGGCATGAGGGATGACATGGGAGAGTTCGGTTTTGGCGGGTCGATGGATTCATCAGCTTTGCCCCAGCGTGCGGAATTCGCCTTCGCCCGACGGAGTCTGAATCTGCGTACGGCCAGCGGGCGTTTGATTGTCATGCCAGCATTCACACGGCTCCTCATCATGGCCTCATGCCTCACCCTCGCCTCCTGTGCCACCGGCACGAAGCTCCCGCCGCTGAAAACCGTCGATCACGTCGATCTGGCCCGCTACATGGGCGACTGGCACGTCATCGCCCACATCCCGTACTCGCTGGAGAAAGGAAAGGTGGGCACTTTGGACCGCTATGCCATGCGGCCTGACGGAAAGATGGACAACATTTACCTCTTCCGTCGCGGCAGCCTCGATGCGCCAGTCGAGCAATGGAAGGGCGTCGCTTGGGTTCACAATCACAAGACGAACGCCGAGTGGCGCGCGCAGTTCCTCTGGCCCTTTCGCGTGCCGTATCTCGTGATCGATCTCGACAAGGACTACCAGTGGAGCGTCATCGGCTACCCATCGCGCAAGCTCGCGTGGGTGCTCGCGCGCAAGCCGACGATGGATGAAGCGACGTATCAGGGCATCCTTCAGCGCCTGAGAGCGCAGGGCTACGACGAGACACTGCTCAAAAAGGTGCCGCAGCGCGAGCTGTGACTTTTGCGATAACGACTGGCTCTCCAATCATCGGGTCCCAGCTCGGCGCGCGAGCCGTGTGATGACCGGCAGCGTGCCGAAGTAGATCGCAGCGATGAGCAGTGGGGCCACCAGCGCCCACACGGAGACGGCATACACGCCCAACATGCCGAAGTCCGCCATGAACTGCGACGGGCTCACGCGAAAGCGCTCGATCAGCATCGTCAGCGACAGCGGCGTCTCCGGCGCGCCGAAGAGCCACTCACCCGCCTTGATGAAGACTAGGATCGTCGCGAGATGCAGCGGATACGTCAGCTCGCGGAAAGTCTGGAGCACAGGTTGATTCAGTTTCATCGGCACGCCCACCATCACCGAAAGCAAAGTCGGCGTGCCCAGCAGAGGAAACAGCCCAAGCGTCACACCAAAGGCGATCGCAAGGGACAACCTGCCCGGCGATGTGCCATGCGTGAGCTGGCTCATCACCGGCTTCACGACCCAGCGACGCCAGAGGGATTCACGCTTCGCGGTTTCAGTCATGCCTTGCGCAGCAGCACATCCTCGATCCGCGCCGTAGCTGGCACGCGGAAGAGCTGGATGAGCATGTAGATCGCCATCGCGATGTTGCCGAGAAGCAGAATGCCGAGCAGCCAGCCGATGCGGGCGATCCAGCCGCGTTCCTTGTACACGACCCAGCAGTAGAAGGTCAGAAAGGCCCAGTAGGTGTCGAACAACGTCGCAATGAACCACGGATGTGTGGCGACGGCGCGTGGCGTTTCCCACAGAGCACACTGCATCGACGCCCAGCTCGTGATGGCGAGCATCGAGACGAGCACGATGGAGAAGAAGATGCGCAGGAACGAGATCATGGGATCAGAAGCTGCGATGGAGCGCGGCGTTGTTTGGCCGCGTATAGACCGCCTGCACCACGCTGATGTTCCGCGTGGCAAAGGCAGACTCGCAGTATTGGAGGTAGTAGTTCCATTTGCGCACGAAGCGGTCGTCGAAACCGAGTGCCTTCACTTCGGCCAGACGTGCGTTGAATTGATCGAACCAAATCCGCAGCGTGCGCGCATACGACGCGCCGAGATCTTCGAGGCCGTGCATGAAGAGGTCGCTGGTGCGGTTGACGGCTTCATTCACGCGGCCGACACTGAGGAGCAGCGAGCCGGGGAAGATGTGTTTTTGAATCCAGTCCACGCCTTTGCGCAGATCGCGATGCTGGCAATCGGCGACGGTGATCATTTGGAAGGCGAGCAGGCCATCCGGGTTCAAAACCTCGGCGCATTTGGCGAAGTAGGTCTCTAGATACTTGTCGCCAACGGCTTCGAGCATCTCGATGGACGCGATCTTGTCGAACTGGCCCGTGATGTGACGGTAGTCCTGCAGCCGAATTTCGACGAGATGCGACAAGCCCTCACGCGCGATGCGCTCGGTGGCAAACTTGTGCTGCTCCTGTGAAATGGTGACGGCGGTGACGCGGCAGCCGTACTCGCGCGCCGCGTGCGATGAGAAGCCGCCCCAGCCGCAGCCGATCTCGAGCACATGATCACCCGGCTTGAGCTGGAGCTTCTGGCAGAGTGCGTCGTATTTCGAGCGCTGCGCATCAGCGAGCGATTGCCCAGCAAACTCAAAGCGCGCGGCGGAGTAGGTCATCGTCTCGTCGAGCCAGAGCGAGTAGAACTCGTTCCCGAGATCGTAGTGCTCGGCGATGTTTCGGCGGCTCGTGGTCACGCTGTTCGGCCGTAGCAGATGATGCGCGCGGTTCACAAGGTTGAGCAAATTAACAAACGCGACTTTGCTCGACGATGTGCGCGCTCCCTGTGTCTTCGAGAGATTGAGAATGAACCACGAGATCACGGCCGCGATGTCGTCCGTGTCCCAATCGCCATCGACGTAGGCTTCGCCGAAGCCAACGTTTCCAAACAGCGCGCAGCGTTTGAAGAACTCGTGGCTCCGAATGCGCATCTCGGCGGTGATCTCGGCACCCGGCTCGCCGAGGATCTGCGATCTGCCGTCGGGATGTGTCATTCTCATGCCGCCATGAACAAAGGGCCGCATCGAGAGCATGAAGAGGCGCTCGTAAAAGCCGCTTGGTGGCTCCGTGACGCGGGAGTCGGAGACGGGAGTGTCGCAGGTGAGGGACGTGTTCATGGTTCTTGAGGTGCGATGGATTCGTGAGGCCGGAAGACGCCGCGTTGCAGGTCAGCGTTGTCTTTTTTGCGATGCCACGGAATGCGCTTCAGCCAGAGCCGGAAGGCGTGCCAGTGGATGAGGAGGATGACGTGAAACGTGAGGAGCGGATACTTCACGGCGCAGAGCAGCAGCGCGGAATCGGTGAGCGGGCGCTTCTTTCCCGTGAGCGCGGTGAGCAGCACGCGCTCGCCGGCATCGCGGTCGTCGATGTGAATCTCCAGCGTGTCACCGGGCACCGCGAGCTTGAAGTCGAAACTCACGTCTGGCGCGAAGAAGGGCGAGACATAGAAGTGCTTGGGCGTGAGGAGCCGGAAGCGCCCGCCGTTCTCGCACTCGGTCAAAACGTACGGCTTCTGCTCATTGAAGGTGTTTGTCACCTCGGCAACGGCGCAGACAGGCTGACCTGAGGCGTCAAACGCATAGTAGAAACAGACGGGATTGAAGATGTAGCCAAGCACGCGCGGGAAGGTGAGCAGCCGGATGCGAGCGATGCGCGTCGTGTCGATGCCGTTCGCTTCGAGATGACGGATGATATTCGCCTTCACGCCTTCAGCGCCGAGGTCAAGATGATCGCGGTCATGGAAGGAGAAGAGATTGAAGCGATTGCGGCTAAAGAAACGCAGACGCGAGTCGAGCCGGTCGATCGCATCGAGATCTAGCCACAAGTAGAAGACGCGATAGCTGAAGCGATGCGTCTTCGGCTGAAGCCGATGATGCATCACGGTGCATTCGTAGATGGCGGAGGTGTTCGGCATTACCACGGCTCCTTTCCGAGGAGATCACGACAGAGCGCCACCGCCGAGCCGAAAGCATCCTCGTGGAAGCCGTGGCGGAAGTAGCTGCCGCAAAAGTAGGTGGTCTGGTCGCGGCCCAGTCGATTGAGATCCGGCAAGCGCCGCTGCGCATCGATCGCCGCCATGTCGAAGAGCGGATGCTCGTAGTTGATGCGCTTCAGCACCTTGTCGGGCGCGATTTCGTCCGCTGCATTGATGGAGACGAAGTAGTTCGTCGTGTTGGAGACGCCTTGCAGGCTGTTCATCCAGTAATGGGTGCTCGGCTCGATGCCGCCGCTAGCCGTTGGCTTGATGCGGTAGTTCCACGAGGCCCAGCAGCGCTTAGTCTTTGGCATGAAGCTCTCGTCTGTGTGCAGCGTGGCGATGTTCGGCTGGTATTTGAAGCAACCGAGCAACTCGCTCTCGAGATCCGTGGGATCAGCAATCATGCGCAACGTCTGGTCCGCGTGGCTGGCGAAGATCACTTTGTCGAAAACTTCGGCCAACCCATCTCGCGGCGTCACTTTCACACTATCGGCTCCACGTTCGACGCGCACGATGGGAGCACCTAGCCTGATGCGATCGCGGAACGGAGCGGTGAGTTTTTTCACATACGAGCGCGCGCCATTCGTCACGGTCCACCAGGGATGCTGCGTGTTGAGCCCAAGAAAGCCGTGATTGTGCCAGAAGTGAATGAGCGTGAGCGCCGGGAACTTCAGCATCAGCTCCGGTGGCGTGGACCACACGGCGGAGCCCATCGGGATGATGTAGAGATTCAGGAAGTCCTCGCCGTAGCCGCGCGTGGTCACGTATTCGCGCAGCGTCATGCGGGCGAAGACCGGATCATCCAATGCGGCGACGGCCTCGTCATTGAAGCGATTGATCTTGAGCAGGAACTTCCAGAAGCGCGGGCTGAGCAGATTCCGCCGCTGGCCGAAGAGGTGATTCAACGAGGTGCCGTTGTATTCGATCCCGCTTTCGAGATGGGACACGGCGAACGACATCGAGGTCGGTTTCGTCTCCACGCTCAGCTCACGGAACAGCCGTGTGAGCAGTGGATACGTCACATGATTGAAGACCATGAAGCCCGTATCAACGGGCAGGTCACGGCCCGCTTCATTCACCGTGACGGTGTTCGTGTGGCCGCCGGCGTAATCGTTTTGCTCGAAGACTGTGAGATCGAACTGCTTGTGCAAAAAATGCGCGCAGCCGAGACCAGCGACGCCCGTGCCGATGATGGCCAGTCGCGGACGGTTCATGCCACGGGCGGCCGCGAGGCCAGCTTGAGATTGCGCGCCTCCTCGTAAACGCTCGCCGGGACGGGGCGCAGATCCCAGATGAGACCGGTCCACGAGAGCATCTTCAGAAGATAATAGGACACATCGATCTCCCACCAAAAGAAGCCCTGCCGCGCGGCGGAGGCGTAGCGATGGTGATTGTTGTGCCAGCCCTCGCCCAGCGTCAGCAGAGCCAGCGGCAGACTGTTTCGGCTGTCGTCATCCGTCTTGAATCGCTTTGATCCGAAGACGTGAGCCAACGAATTGATGCAAAAAGTCGCGTGCAGCAGCACGACCGTACTGATGAAGAAACCCCAGACGAACAGCTGCGGTCCGTTTGTGCCGAGACCTGGCGCGTAACGCTCAAGCAACCAGCCCGCGAGCCAGAGCAACGCGCCATAGAGAATGGGAACGAGCTGGTCGCAACGGTTGAGGAAAACGAGTTCGGGGAACTTTTGCAGATCCCTGACGCGGCTGTAGTCAGTGGGGAAATTTCGAGCGCTGGTGATCCAGCCGATGTGCGACCAGAAAAAGCCATGCATGCGCGGCGAATGTACATCCACCTCCTCGTCTGAATGCAGGTGATGATGGCGATGGACCGAAGCCCACCACAAGGGCCCGCGCTGGCAGGATGAATTCCCCAAGACCGCAAACGCGAATTGGACAAAGCGCGACGTGCGATAGCTGCGATGCGAAAGGTAACGATGATAGAAGGCCGTGATCGCAAACATGCGCACCGCATAGAGCAGCACCGCCGCGATGGCCGCCGCCCAACTGAAGCCAACCCAGATGACGGCAAAGCAGCCCAGATGCAGCACGATGAACGGCACGCAGCGCTTCCAGTCAACGCGGTCCTCTAGCGATCTCACCGCCTCCACTCCATCAGGATGATAGTCGGAGTCCACCCACTGACGCAGCAGCAGAGCGATCTGGCGTGCGGCGCTGGATCGCATGGGTGCTGGCTGGGGCGGGTCATTGTTCACGGGGTCTATTGCGTCTGCCGGGACGATTCGGATTCAAGAATGATCCGTGCGGTGGAATCCACCGCACCGAAGCCGCCAGCCACAGTGAGCGTGACTTCTTGCAAAATGCCCGGCGCTCTGGTTTGATGGGCGCATGAAAAAAGCCGTGTTTGCAGCCCTTGTCTGCTGCGTCCTCTGCACCGGGATGAGCAAGAAGCCCAAGTTCACCATCTCCGTGCATGCGGAGGGTGCGCCTGAGGACAATCCGAAGATGATCTTCACGGAGACCCTCATGGGAGAGCGAATGATCTTCAAGCTGCTGCCAGAGTTCAGTCATGTGAACGTCGCCGCGTTTCAACCCTTCCCGTCCCCGGATGGCAGGGGCAATGGTGTGACGCTGAAGCTGGATTTCCGCGGCACGAATGGACTGGAGGTGGCTACGAGGAGCAGGCCCGGCCAGGTGTTGCTGGCGAAGGTGAACGGACATTCTTGCGACATCGTGACCATCGATAGACCCATCAGCGACGGCATTTTCACGATCTGGGGAGGTGTGCCTGACGAGGTGATCGCCGAGATGGGGAAAAAGTATCCGCACATCAGCCAGTCGCGCTCGGCGGGCAACGGCATCGAGATGACGCCGACCACGAAGAAGGAGAAGCGCGACGCTCTGCGCCGTGCCGAGGAGGAAAACAAAAGGAAGGCCAAGGGTGAGGCAGCACGGATCAAGGCGGAAAAGAATGGGACCCCACTGCCACCCGAAGACGACGGCCTCCCGCGCGGCGCTCCGACGAATCAGATTCCGCTCGAAGGTGTGGCGCCGGCACGTCCGGGGCAATGAGGTGAAGTCGAGCGAGAGGCGGAGCATGTCGGAGCCGAATCGGATGCGAGCGAGCGTGGAGCTGTCATGGAGCGGTGTGCGGGAAGCGAGCACGAGGCTCCTCGGCGTCTTGGCGCTCATCGTTCAACTCTTGGTTCTCGTGACACCGGCCGCCGCCCAGATTCAGCGCCTGAATCTCGTACTGCCCACGGACAATCGTGCGCTCTTGGAAGGGAAGCCGGAGGACTTTTTTCAGTTCATCGACCGCACGGTGGATGGTGTCGCAACGACGCCTTGGGAGGGCGGACAGTTTGGCTTCGTGCGTGATCCGAGGAAACTGCGGACGGGCGAGACGCTCTACTCGCGCTTTCACGAGGGGCTGGACATCAAGCCGGTGAGCCGCGATGCGAGAGGTGAGCCGCTCGACGAGGTGCGCAGCATAGCTCCCGGCGAGGTGGTCCACGCGATGGCGGAGTCCGGGAAGAGCAATTACGGCCGCTACATCGTGGTGAAGCACGACTGGGGCTACGGTCCGTTTTGCTCCCTCTACGCCCATCTGCGGGAGATCAAGGTGACTGTGGGTGCAAAGGTGGAGGCCGGGACGGTGCTCGGCGTGCTCGGATACACAGGCACGGGCATCGACCAGAGACGGGCGCACACGCATGTGGAGCTGAACGTGTTTCTCTCTTCTCGATTCGACGCCTGGCATGATGGGCAGTTCAAGACGCCGAATCTCAACGGCCTCTACAACGGGATGAACCTCATCGGCCTCGACCTGTCCGGCTTGTACCTCGCGCTGCACAAGAATCCAGCCACGAGCGCGGCCCAGGCTGTGACACAGACGGAGGCGTTTTACCGTGTGGCCGTACCGGGCACGGCACCGATGGAGATATTGAAGACCTATCCGTGGCTCTGCCATGAGGCGCTGCCGCCCGGTGCGCCGGCGTCGTGGGAGATCACCTTCAGCGCGTGGGGACTACCGGTGAATGTGAAGCCAGCGGCACTGAAGACATCTCAGGCGACGCTCGTCTGGGTGAAGGCATCCACGATGCCGTACTACTACCAGACGCGCGGCTGCGTGGCAGGCTCGGGAGACAAACCAGTGCTCAGCGCAGAGGGCGCGGGATTTGTGAAGCTGGTGAGCGGAGACTTTCCCGATGTGGAGAAAAAGTCGACGAAGGATTGACCGGGCTTCACCGAGAGCGGGTCAGCTCCGATACCGCGATGCGGAAGAACTTGTCCGAGCGATGCTTCATCTTGTCCTCGCCGCCGATGCAATAGACGAAGCCGCCTAACCGGACGAGGCCGACCATCGCCGCATACGGCAGCGGTCTGGCGGGCGAGTAGTTGTCCGCCTTCACATCATAAATGAACGCGTCAGAGGTGAACCCCTCCGGGTCCGTCTTGAAGCCACCAGCGACGTAGATGCGGTGGTCATCAAGAGCCACGGCGGTCACACCCCGCACAGCAAAAGGCAGTGGCTTCAGTTTGCGCCATGAATTCTGATCGATGGAGAACGCATACGACTCACTGGCATTCACCACCGCACTTGCAGCAGCGTCCCAGTTTGCGCCGCCGAAGACGAACAGCTCTCTTCCGGCTGTGGCGGATGCGGCTGTGCAGAAGGGTTTGCCAGGGTAATCAGGAAGCTTTTTCACGGACCACTTGTAATTGGCGATCGACAGCCGGTGCGCCGAGCGTTGGCAGCCGGCGAGGTTTGCGGGGTCATCCGTTCCGCCGACGATGAACTTGGCACCATCAATTTCTCCACCGGCCGAGAGCACGAGTGCGTCTGGGAGTCCGACCACGGGGATGGGCCGCGTTTGCGATCCATCCACAGCCACCAGAGTTTTCTGCGCTCGCTTCCCGTCCGTGCCTCCCACAAAAGCCAGCATGTTCGGGCCGTCTGACGGGGATTTTTGAAGAGCGGTGGCGTAAGCGATCGGCCCAGCAACCAAGTCGCCTACCTTCGTCCATTTGCGCTTCGCCGGTTCGTATTCGCGAATGCTACTGAGCCAGTGCTTGGTTCCGCCTTCCCAGTTCGTGCCACCAATGATCACCAGGCGGGAGTCGCTGGCACCGGAGACAAAACCACCGTTGGGCTCCGGGAGTGGCGGCAGGCTCTCCCAATCCGCGGCGGCGACGAGGTGTGATGAGGTGAAGAGCGTCGCGCTAAGGCAGAGTGCTCTTGTCGTCAGGATCAGTCGCTTGCTCATAGTGGTCGGTGTTGGGTCGCTGCCAGTCGTCGCGCAGTCGCACATCCTGATCGCCGCTAAGCTCCCCGGTCTTGCTGGCGGCTGTCTGATCGCCAACACGGCGCAGCTCCCACCAGCACTGCCCGCAGTGATTGTGCTCGTGGTCGATCACGAATCCCGCTTGCTTCATGAGGGGCCCGATCCAGCCCATGCAATGGTCGCAGTAGTCACTGTATTGCTTCAGCCCGTTGCGGATGAGAAAGCCCTTCGACGGACACTCGTGCATGTCGATGCGGAATACGTCATCAGTCACCGTGCGGTCGTATACCGCGCCTTCATCCTCCAGCGTCGGCCCCCAGTACTCCTTCATGCCTTCAAAGCCCTTGCCCACGATCAGCTCAATGGCGTGGCGTTGGGAATCGTGGTGGATGGCCTCATCCCAATACGCCTTCACCAGCTCGTGCCCGCCCTGCTGGCGCAGCCACTCAAAGGTCCACTCGTAGTGACCGCAGAAATCGTAACAACCAATCATGACGTTGCCTCCCTGATGTCGCTGAGTTGCTGCACGGGTTCGTTGCGAGACCGCAAAACGAAGCGCTGCGTGCATGAGCCATCGCCGCCCGAGATGCGCACGGTCATGCCAGCCGGCGCGGCCATTGCCTCGCTTACAAAGTAGCAATGCTGGCAGAAGCACGGCACGATCTCGCGGCTGTTATCGCGCAGATGCTTGATCAGTGGGCAAGTCTTCACCTCCAGCCGCACCTCGTCGGCGAGCGCGGTGACTGCGACATCCGCGCCAGGCTCCGCCGCAAAGAAAGCGCGCCAGTAGTCGGCGACGGCAGCTAGGCCACCGAGCCGCCATCTTTCGCTCACGGGCTTGTAGTAGCTCGTGCCGATGTCGGACCAGTATTGCTTCAGCTTCTCGTATCCGAGGTGGTTGATGATGAAGCGGAACGTCGCGTTCGTCGCAAAGTAGAAGTCCGCGTGGCCATGCGGCTTGGTGTCCGTGTAGGGCAGCGGGCTTGGGGCTGGGGGTTCGTCAATCATCTCGGATGTGGATTTTTGCCGGAATACTCGCTGAGCGGAATAGCGCGCGATTGTGAGAGGCCACCGCGATTCGCGCAATGTGTTTTTGGCGCAAACAGGGATTGTCATCGCGTAATGGGTTCCCTAGCATCTCCCACATGACACATTTCTCCTGGCTCGACTACACGGTCTTCGGCGTCTATCTCACCGCCTCAGTATCCGTCGGACTGTGGTCTGCCCGAGGCCAGAAATCGCTGGGCGATTACTTCCTCGCGGGCCGCGGAATGGGCAGCGTGCTTGTGGCCATGTCCATCCTCGCAGCGCTCTTCTCCGGCATCAGCTACCTCGCGGGACCGGCGGACGTGTACAAGAACGGCTTCGCATTTGGCTACGCGGTGCTGGCGTTCTTCATCGCCACGCCGTTCACGGTCATCTGGATGATGCCGAAGTTTTATCAGTCGCGGTACTTCACCGCCTATCAGTTTCTTGAAGAGCGCTTCTCGCTCTCGGTGCGGTTGCTGGCTTCGGGGCTTTTCATCTTTCGCGTTTCACTCTGGCTTGCGGCTGCCACCTACGCTCCAGCACTGGCGCTGGAAAAAGTGACGGGACTTCCGCTGTGGATCACCATCCTCGCCTCGGGCACGCTCACCACGCTCTACACCGCGCTCGGCGGCATGAGAGCGGTGATCTGGACGGATGTGATGCAGCTCATCGTGCTCTTTGGCGGCCAGTTCATGATCGTGCTCGTGGCGTTGGGAAAAATCCCCGACGGCCTGGCCGGAGTCTGGCACACGGCCGTCGCCGATGGTCGCATGGACCTCAGCTTCAACTTCAGCCTGTCGGAGCGCATCAACTTCTGGTCTGTGATTTTCGCGGCGGCGTTTTTGCATCTCGTGCAAATGTCCACGGATCAGGTGTCCGTGCAGCGTTACCTCTCGGCGGGCAATCTGAAGGAGGCCCAGCGCTCGCTGTGGATCAAGCTCTTGTTCGTTCTCCCAGTGCTCATTCTCTTCTATGGCACTGGGCTCGTGCTCTACGCTTTCTACAAGCAGCACGGCGATCCGCTCGCCGCCGGATTCATCCAGAAGGAAGATCAAATTCTGCCCTACTTCGTCGTCACACAGCTTCCAGCCGGACTGCCCGGCCTGCTCATTGCTGCGATCTACGCGGCGAGCATGTCCACCATCTCGGCGGGATTGAATTCCCTCGCCTCCGCCACGGTTGTCGATTTCAAGCAGAGGCTCTCCACCGCGCCTGCTGGAACCGCCGCCCAGCAGGTCGGCAATGCGAAGTGGGTCACCGTCGTCTATGGAGCGCTCGTCATCATGCTGGCCTTTGCGGTGTCGAAGATGCCCGGGAACTTGGTCGAATCGGTGAACACGGTGATCGGTCTCATTGGCGGGCCGCTGCTAGGGCTATTCTTCCTCGGTATGTTCACCAAGCGCGCCACCACGCGCGGTGCGCTCATTGGCTGCCTCGGCGGCTTTGCGTTTGTGCTCAGCTTGTATCTCTATCAGAACGGAATGATCACCGCGCAAAAGCCCGCGCAAGTCGTGTCGTTTATCTGGTTCAGCCTGATCGGTTGCGCTGTTACGATGACCGTCGGCTTGCTCACATCCGGCCGATCTGCGCAACGGTGAGCCCGCCATCGATCACGATGATCTCGCCGGTGATGTAGCTGGCCGCGTCCGAGCAAAGGAAGACCACCGCGCCCGCGCAGTCGTCGGGCTTGCCGACTTTCTTGAGCAGTATCTTCTTCTCGTAGTGCAGGAGCAGATCGTGTGCGCGCGGCTCCAGCCAGGTCGAAGTCAGCGGCGTGCGGATCAGACCGGGCGCGATGCCGTTCACGCGAATGCCATGATCAGCCAGCGACACGGCCAGCGAGCGCGTGAGCATAACCAGCGCGCCCTTGCTGGAGTCGTACGCAGCCGAATCAGCCTCACCCTGGAATCCGTTCGTCGATGACGTGATCACCACCGCTCCGCCGCGTTTCTCAGCCGCCAACCGCTTGGCAAACGCCTGCACGATGAAAAACGTGGACGTCAGGTTGAGCTGCATCGTCTTCTCCCAGCGCTCGCGCGTCATCTCCAGCACCGGCAGGTCAAAGAAGCTGCCTGCATTGCAGACGAGCGTGTCCAGCGTCGGCTCGGCAGCGAAGGCGCCCTCAATCAGTGCCGAGGGGGCGGATGGGTCCAATAAGTCGCATGGGACATAGGAGACATATTCAGGAAGCTCAGCCGGACGCTCCTGCAAGCCATGACACACCACGCGCGCGCCCGCTTCGTGCAAACCGCACGCCACTGCCAGGCCGATTCCCTGAGATGAACCCGTCACCAAAGCCGCGCGACCTTCAAGAGAGAATGCTTTCATCGGGCAGTTTCAAAAACGCGCGTGTGTTCGTGTTGGCGATGCGGTTCACCACGTCTGGGCCGCTCGCGGTCAGCGCTTCGACTTCCTTTTTGTAGGTGCTGATCAGGCGCACGACCTCGTTGTTGATCTCCGCCGCATAGCTATAGAACGGCGAGTCGCTGCCCCAACAGAATTTGGTGGGATACGCGGCGGCGAGATCGGCGATGACGCGCGCGGGGTCTGTGTAGTCCGTGTCAAAGCGGCGGTGTTTCTTTGCCACGAACGGCATCTCCTTCATCACGCCTTCGCAGTGGATGCGGTGCGCCGAGCAGTCGAACCAGGTGTTTGGCAGCGCGTTCACGCGGTCGAGGCTTGGCTTGTCGTAGCGGCAGGAGTGCGCCAGCAGGAAACGGAGATGCGGGTTTGCCTCTGCGATGTCGAGGATGTCGCCGCATTGCGCCCAGATGTCGCTCTCGGTGATGCTGCTGTGGATGAGGAACGGCAGATCCCACTCGGCCGCGAGTTCGAGGAAGACTTTGCCCACATCGTTCAGGTGCTTGATGTCGGCCTGGAGGATCGTGGTCTGCAGCTTGATGCCGTAGAAGCGGTAGTCGGCGCGCAGCTTGCGCAACTCCTTCGCCTGCGCGGCCGTGTTTCGCATCGGATCCACCATCGCGAAGGGCATCATGCGCTTCCCCGCGTCGGGGAAGAGATCGTAGATCTCGCGCATCAGCCGCCGGTTCTCGAAAGCGTATGGCACGTCGTGCAGGCGGCCTTGCTCGTCCTTGATCTCGTTTGCGGCGAACGCCGTGACATCAAGCGCGAGATGACTCACAAAAGGAAAAACAATCCATCGATCCACGCCAAGCGCTCGTCCCTCATCGTGCATGGCGACGAGATGTTGGGCGTAAGGGAAGTCGCCGTGCAGGTAGAAGAGCAGATCGGCTCCGACGTGGTTGTGGCAGTCAATGATCATGGTGGCGGCAAGGGGAAAGCCGACAATGAACTTGTTCTTTCGTCACAACAATCCTTTGTCTCTCCCGTATTTGTCGATCTCTCAATCTTAACCATTCCCCATGGCCTACGACTTCCCCAAATCCCGCGCGCTCTTCGAGCGCGCTCAGCGCAGCATCGCCGGCGGCGTGAACAGCGGCATCCGCAAGATGGAGCAGCCCGTGCCGCTCTACTTCGACCACGGCAAGGGCTCGCGGCTCTTTGATGTCGATGGCAACGAGTACATCGACTTCCAGATCGGCCAGGGCGCGATCCTTTACGGTCATGCGCCGGAGGGAATGGCCGACGCCATCGCCGTGCAGGCACGCAAAGGAACGCACTGGGCTGCGCAGTCGGAACTCGAGATCGATGTCGCTGAGCGCCTGCAAAAAATGATTCCCGGTGCGGAGCGTGTGCGCTTCAACAACTCTGCCACAGAAGTCGTGATGTCCGCCCTTCGCCTCGCGCGCGCCCACACCGGACGACCGCTCATCCTGAAATTCGAGGGGCACTATCACGGCTGGTCAGACGAGGGGCTCGTCGGATTCGCGCCGCCGCCGGACAAGTGGGGCTCCGACGAAAGCCCCGCGCCGCTGCATCCGAGTCAGGGCGTGATTCCGGAAGTGCTCGGCAATTTCGTCGTCGCGCGCTGGAACGATCCCGAGCATCTCCGCCGCCGCGTTGATGAACATCGTGGCCAGATCGCCGCCATCATCTTCGAGCCCGTTCTTTGCAACACCGGCTGCATCGAACCCGTCCCCGGCATGATCTCGACCATCCGTGAGCTGTGTGATCGCGACGGCATGTTGATGATCGCTGACGAGACGATCACCGGCTTCCGCTTCGGCGCGGGCTGCGCGCAGACGCATCTTGGCTTTGTGCCCGACCTCACCATTCTCGGGAAGGCCATCGGCGGGGGCACTCCCTTCGGCGCGCTTGTCGGCAAGGAAGCCGCCTTCAAAAAAATCATCAGCGGTGAGGTCGTCCACGCCGGCACGCTTAACGCCAACCCGCTCTGCCTCGCCGCCTCGAAGTGGTGTCTGGATCATGTGATCGCGCTCGGAGACGAACATCCCGGCACGATGATCAGCCTCGGCAACAAGCTCATGGTCGGACTCAGCCAGCTCGCGCAGAAGCACGACATCCCGCTGCGTCCGCAAGGACCCGGCCTCGTCTTTCACTGCGTGATGCTCAAGCCCGGCGCCGAAGGCGGCGCGGTCCGCGACTACCGCGATTATGTGAAACGCCACGACGCCCCGCGCTGGGCGCACCTCCGCCGCTGCCTGCTCGAAGAGGGCGTTCGCGCCATTGAGCGCGGCCTCTGGTTCATCAGCCTCGCGCACACCGATGCGGACATCGATAAGGCGCTGGTGAAAGCGGCGCGCGCGTTCGAGCGGCATGCTGCGACTTGGAAGGCGTAACAGCCGAGGTGACGCGGCCCTCGTTCGTCGAATGAAGTTGCAAGCTCAGAAGCGCGGGTCACTTGCCGACGGGCGCATCTTCGCCGTGTTTGTTCTTCTCAAGAGCCAGTGACTTCACGAGAGACTCCAGTGCATCGAGCCGCGATGCCAGCTTGTCGTTTTGCTTCTTCAACTCGGTGTTCTCCGCATCGCGCCGGGCCAGTTCGTCATGCAGTTTCTCATTGAGGCCCTGGATGGCCGCCAGAGCGACTCCATCGGCATCGACCATGGAGATGTGCCTGTCATCCATTCCGACGGCGAAGGCGGCGTGGAAATCCTGGGAGACGGGACCGATGTGGGGCGTCTCGTGCTCGCCGATGTAGTTCCAGCGTTGGATGGGCAGAGCGGTCACTTTTTCCAGCACACTGCGAGCGTTCACAGGCGCAAAGTTTTCCTTCACGTTGCGGTCGCTGGAACCGGTGATGGTTCCGGTGGCGACGATGTTGCCGACGACATCCAGAGCCTGGGCGGGATTGTTTTTGCCGATGCCAACTCCGCCGCTTGCGCGAACGATAAACTGGTTGCTTGCGCTGGAAGAGAAGTCCGCCGCCGTCGAGTCCGCCCAAACAAATGCGCCGGTGTGATTGGCCTTCGCGCGGGTGCCTGCGGCAAATGCACGCTGAGCCGCGCTGTTCGAGTCTCCGCCAGGGATCGTGGAATACTGGCCGGTCGCCTGATTGCTGACACCTCCGCCCACCGTGGAGCTTTCGCCCGTGGCCTGGTTTCCCGCTCCACCGCCGACGAATGATTTCATGCCGAAAGCGCTGTTGAACTCGCCGCCGCAAATGGCGGCAAGCTCGCCGTTGGTGGAGTTGCCCGATCCGCCGTGGATGGCGCTTGTGGCACCGGACGCAGTGTTGTCCTTGCCGCCACCGATCACGGCATGAGCGGCACCGGTGGTGTTGTTGAAGCCGCCGGAGATGACACCGTAGCCACCTGTGACTTGATTGCTCCAACCGCCGCCGATCAACGAGTAGCTGGAACCAGTGTTGATGCTGTTTTCCTCACCGGCGATGATGGTGTTCGAGGTGCCGTCCGTGATGCTGTTGAGCCTGCCGCCGCCGATGAAGCGCACGGAGCCGTCGCCCAGCAGCACATTGGAGGAGCCGCCGGTGATGACGGAGGCGGTTTCCACCTGCGCCACTCGGTTGCCGCGCCCGCCGCCGATGAAGCAGTCGCCATCGGCATTTGGCGCGTTATCAAGGAACGGCAGAAGCGGTGTGGCATCGCCGATGCGGTTGGAGGTGCCGCCGACGATGGTGCAGGAGGGAGCGTTCACGCCGATGCGGTTGGCCCAGCCGCCGCCGACGAAGCTGTTGCCCGGGGCGGCCTCGTTGAGGAAGAGGGTGTTGGAGGTGCCATCGGTGATTTCTTGGGAGATCGTCGCCGCCACAGGCCGCGTATCGCCGCCGATATAGTTCTGCCAGCCGCCAGTGACCACGGAGCGCACGGAGCCATCGCCCAGCAGCACCTGCGTGCCGCCGCCGATGAAGGCGCCGGCGCTGTGCTGGCCCACGCTGTTTCCCCAGCCCCCATGGATGCCGGTGGCTCCGCTGCCCGCGCCCACTTGGTTGCCACGTCCACCGACGATTACGGTGTTGGAGCTGCCGTCGCCGATCTGATTGCTGATGCCCGAGCCGATGAAGCGCACGGAGCCATCCCCTAGCAGCACGTTTTGATCGCCACCGACAATCACATTCGAGGGTGCGGCCTCCTGGATGACATTGCCGCGCCCGCCACCGATGAAGCACCCGCCGGGCTCAGTCGCGGGAAAGGGGAGAGTGTTGGAGGTGCTGTCACCGATCCGGTTGAAACTGCCGCCGGTGATGGAGCAGGACGGCGCATTTACCCCGACACGGTTTGACCAGCCGCCGCCGATGAAGCTGTTTCCCGGCGGAATTTCACTGACAAAGATCGTGTTCGAGGTGCCGTCGGTGATGTCCTGGGAAACGGGCTGCGCATCGCCACGAGTATCGCCTCCGATGAAGTTCGACCAACCCCCTGTGATCACAGAGCGCACGGAGCCGTCCGCCAGAATCTGCTGCGTACCGCCGCCGATGAAGGAGCCGGCGGAGTTGGGTCCGATCACATTGGTGGCTCCCCCGCCGATGGCCGAGGCACCGGAGGTATCACCGATGCCGTTGGAGCGTCCGCCGCCCACTGACGAGGCTGTGACGCTGGACTGGATGTAGTTGTTTGCCGCGCCGCTGACGAGATTGGGCCAGTTCGGCGTGGTGGGCACGATGCGCACGGCGGGGGAGTTGTTCACGCGCAGCTCGATTGGCTGGTAGTCAATGGTGCCGATGTAGCGGTTTGTCGGCACGCCTGTGTTGCCGCCGATGCGCCAGTAGGTGTTCGCAGCCTCCGGCGTGAGCGCGGTCGCGATCACATTCGTCAAACTGGAGCCGTCTCCCGCGAAGACGTTGCTCGCATTGCTGAAATTTACCGCGCTCGAATAAGTGCCGGACAGCGAGCTGGACGAAAGTGATCCGACCACGCCCGCCGCTGGCACGACCGCCGCGCGGATGGCATAAGGCGTGGCGGTCAGACGGTGCCGCGGCGAGAGAGCGGTGTAAGTATTCGCGCCTTGCGGACTCACGGATACTTCCAGCCACCGCGCTGCTCCGCTGAATGGCGAGGTTCCATAGTCGAGGTTGGTGGAGAATAGCCCGTTGGTCACCGGAACGGACGGCTTTGTCTGCACCCCGAGCGAAGCGCCAGCTGTCACGGCATCGAAGAGTTCGAAGCGGAGGTCGTACACGCCGCTCGAAGGCGAGCCATTGTTTTGCAGCCGGCCCTGATAGGTGAACGAGGACTCTTGCGCGCGCAGGCAGCCGAGGCCGAGCATCATGCAGAACGTGATGACGATCGCGATCAGGCCGTCGCGATGGTTTGAAATAAGAAGCGACGTGTTCATGGATGGCACAGTGAGTGAAAAATTTGGTGACGTCAGGGTTTGATGAGGCGGAAAAACAGGTGATCACCGGACATGGGTAGGATGGCCGGATTGCCGGGAGTGGACGAGAGCGTCGTCCACGAGTCCGGCATCAGCGTGAGGCTCTGCTGGAGAAGAAATCCGGGTGTGTCGGGATACCACGAGAGCGTCAACTCTGAAAAACCTGTCTGCTGGAGTTGCGGCGTGGGCGAGAGGTTGCCGAGTGCGGAAAAATCCAGCGCCCAGAAGCCGCCCTTGATGTACTGCGTGCCGCTTGCCAGCGTGACCGGCCCCGCGTCCGGCTGCCCGATTGTTCCATCGAGCGAAAAGTCACCACCGCTCATCGAGCCGCCGCCGCCGTCGATGGTAAACCAGTCGATGCTGAAGTTGTCCGTCGCACCCGCAGAGATCACCGCCGAGAAAAACAGGAACCAGATGGCGCACAACTCCCCGACGCCCGTGGCGGGTCGCATCGACGAACTGGGTGCGCAGTCGTGTGGATGCCGATCTGGTTTCATGCACTGAGTCTGGCAAGGATACAAACCGGCGGCAATGCTTTCTTTGGCTCGTTTACGGATTGGATTCCAATCGATCTGACCGACCGTCTTGCAGTATCGAAGAAAGAATGAGCCTCGTCACGTCGGCTGCTACGAAATGAAAAAGCGCATCCTCATCGCCGGCCTCTTCCACGAGACGCACACGTTCCTTGATGGGACGATGGGCTTCGCCGACTTCACGATGCGGCGTGGGGATGAGCTGCTGGCGTGCAAGGGCGATGCGTCTCCGCTCGGCGGTGTGCTGGAGTTTGCCGAAGAGGCGGGGTGGGAGATGATTCCGACCGTTGACTATCGCGCGACTCCGGGCGCAATCGTCGAGGACGGCGTGATCGAGCAGTTCTGGTGGGAGTTCAAGGAGCGCGCTGCGGATGCCCTGAGCGCAGGCGTGGATGCGATCTACCTCGTGCTGCATGGCGCGATGGTCTCGCAGTCGCTCGATGACGTGGAGGGCGAGCTGCTGGAGCGCATTCGCAAGCTGCCGGGTGCGGAGTCGGTTCCGATCTTCGGAGTGTTTGATCTGCACGCGAATTTCACCCGGCGCATGGCTGATCTCGCGAATTGCCTTGTCGCGTATCGCGAGAATCCTCACACAGACGCGCGCGAGGCCGGGCTGATCGCGGCGCGGCTGCTGAAGCGCTGCCTCGATTCCGGCAAGGTGCCGCGGATGCTGTGGCAGCATCCGCCGCTCATGTGGCCGCCGACGGGAACGGGCACGGCTGACGGACCGATGCGGGCTCTGGAAGAGCTAGCGCGCGAGTTTGAAAAGCAGAACGAGCCCTTCTGGGTGGTGAATGTCGTCGCGGGATTTTCATTCGCCGATACAGCGGACACGGGCGTGAGCTTCGTCATCGCGACGACAGGCTCTGACAAGGCGGCCGCCACTGCGCTGAAGGCGTTGAGCGACCTGGCGATGGAGCAGAAGGAAACTGGCAATGTGCTGGAGCCGCCGATCGCCGAGGTGATCAAGACCATTGATCCGCCGCCTCCGGGCCTCACGGTTCTCGTGGAGCCATCG
>Ga0075163_10001708_pt1 | contig 29620 bp, 21 predicted proteins | sample JI1023141ADNA_FD_71478 | JGI IMG/M metagenome (GOLD analysis project Ga0075163, IMG submission 71478) | Wastewater effluent complex algal communities from Wisconsin, to seasonally profile nutrient transformation and Carbon sequestration -... | ecosystem: Engineered > WWTP > Effluent > Algae...
ATGCAGGGTTTTTTAAAGTAAAAAGCTTCCTTTTGCACCCCCCCACTATCAGTCATTACCAGTTTACAGTTTTTTTCAAGCGCCACCATTTCCAGAAAAGAAGCCGGTTCAATAATTTTAAACATAAAATTAGCTTTCACTTTTTTCAAAGTATCCGCATCTAAATTTGACTCGAGAAGCTTTGCCGTGCGAGGATGCAAAGGCAAAACAACATCAAGCTGATATTTAATCGAAATATCGTTCAAACTTTTAAAAAGAGCGTTTAAGCGGGTGGGTTCGTCAGTGTTATTATTTCGGTGAATAGTGGCGAGTATAAAATTATTATTTTTTAGTCCCAGTCTTGCAATAATAGTTGTTTTACTCTCCGAAATGTGACTAAAATAAAGACTGTTATCATACATCACATCGCCACAATGATAAATTTTTGGATTGTCGGACGTATAAGGTTTTTTAGCATCCTCTTTAAATCCCTCCTTCACCAAATTATTAAAGCCGGTTTTTGTAGGAGAAAATAAAAGTGTACTAACATGGTCGCACATAATTCGGTTAACTTCTTCCGGCATCAGCTTGCTAAAAGACCTCAATCCTGCTTCGATATGCACAACAGGAATATGAATTTTGCTCGCCGCAATAGCCCCCGCCAGAGTGGAATTCGTATCTCCATAAAGCACAATAGCCGATGGCTTTTCATTTAGTAAAATTTCTTCGATCCCAATAATCATAGCGGCGGTTTGCTTCCCATGACTACCACTGCCGGTATTTAAATTATAATTTGGAGCCGGAATGCCAAGCTCATCAAAAAACACCTGACTCATGTTAGCGTCGTAATGCTGGCCGGTGTGCACAATTACCTCGTGTAAGGAAGCACTGAAGTGGCTTTTTATAGCACGGCTGAGCGCCGCAGCTTTTATTATTTGGGGCCTTGCCCCTATTACTGTTAGGATTTTTATCATACCCGCTCTTTTGCCTTCCAAATCTAATAATTAATTATAGGATGCCCTCATCCGCAAAACTAAAATATCTTTTATCACCAACAATTAAATGATCAAGTAAAGCTATATCGAAAATTTTTAAAGCTTCTTTTATTTTTTTTGTTATGACCTTATCGTGCTCACTTGGCAGAATTTGACCACTAGGATGGTTATGAGCGATAATGATGCCACTGGCTGTGTTGTCAATAGCCATTTTGCATAATAGTCTTAGGTCAACAACAGTGCCCGAAATACCACCTTTACTCAAATATTCTTCCTTCATTACTTGATTTGCCCTGTTTAAAATTAAGAGCCAAAATTCTTCATGAGGCAAGTCGCTCAATCGAGTTTGCAAAATTTCATACGCTACGTAGCTGGAAGTGATCTTTATTCGTTTTACCACTTCAGCTTCTTTTCGCCTCCTGCCCAATTCAAAGGCAGCGGCAATGGTTACAGCTTTAGCCTCCCCTACGCCACGGTACTTCTGAAGATCGGTCAAGCTTAACTTTGCCAATTGGTTGATATTGTTTTGATTTTCCGAAAGCATCCTTTGCGCTAATTGGATTGCTGTTTCTTTTTTATTCCCAAGCCGTAGAATGATCGCAATCAATTCTGCGTCGCTAAGGGAGTTTCTGCCCAGTGTTATAAATTTTTCGCGGGGCCTGTCGTCTTCTGATAGTGCTTTAATACTTAAGTGCTTAGATCCTAGTTCCATTACCGCTAATGTACAAATTGATTTTCAAATCATTCCAAACCACTTAAAATTCAGTAATTTTGTGACCGAATTATGGGAGCATTTATAAAGGCGGATTCGTTGGGGGTATTTAAAATAAAGGAATTCCGGCTATTCGTGCTAACCCGTCTTTTTTTGACCCTGGCGGTTCAAATGCAGTTCAGTACTATTTATCTTCAGATTTATTATGAATACTCAAAACAGGAACTAATACTCGGGCTGGTAGGCCTTACCGAGGCCATTCCGTTTATTGTCACTTCCTTTTTCAGCGGTCACGTGGCCGATAAAAATCCTAAGAAAAGTATCCTTGTTAGCGGAATTCTTCTTTTGTTGCTCGGAGCTGTTTTTCTCTTTCTCAACGCACAACCGTTTATCCTTTTATTAAGGGGAGTTGGAATGTATGCGCTTTTTTTAGTCGTGTTTTTGTTCGGCATTATCCGGTCATTCCTCTCTGCAGCAACCAATCCATTTCTAAGTCAACTGGTTCCGAGGCATTATTACACACATGCCGCCAATTGGAATAGCACCTTTTGGCACACCGGCGCTATTCTTGGACCTGTATTGGCGGGTTTGATTTATGGCTGGAATGGGAATTTTAATGCAGATTGGTGTCACCTTGCAGAAGTACTTCTTTTTTTGATGGCCTTGATATGTGTATTAGGCATAAAAAATGCGGGAATTTCAGAAAAAAGTGAAAAGGAGGAAACAGTATTAGATAGCATTAAACTGGGGCTCAATTTTGTATTTAAAAATAAAATGGTGTTGAGCGCCATTTCATTGGATCTTTTCGCGGTATTGTTTGGCGGGGCAGTGGTTTTAATCCCGGCTTTTACAGATAAGGTTCTGCATCTTGGTCCGGAGGCTTATGGACTGTTAAGAACAGCCCCGGCCATAGGGGCTGTCGGCATGGCGTTTTTTATGGCGGTATATCCCCCCGCCAAAAAGGCCGGACTGGCGCTTATCTGGTCAGTAATTGCTTTTGGGATTTTCACCATGCTTTTCGGATTAAGCACCAATTACTGGTTGGCCTTTGCGATGCTATTCTTTACCGGCGCTTTTGATAATGTAAGTGTTGTGGTGCGACATAGTATTCTTCAATTAATGACTCCGGATCACATGCGCGGAAGAGTAAGCGCCATCAATGGCATTTTTATCGGAAGTAGTAATGAAATTGGAGCCTTTGAAAGTGGCGTAACCGCCAGAATATTCGGACTCGTTCCTTCAATAATTATCGGCGGTGGTATGACAATTTTAGTTGTATTAGGGATAGACCGGCTTAACCCAAAATTAAGAAAACTGGATATTACCCGTTTATAACTATGGATAAAGACTTAAGTGAGATCAAGGAACTTTTAGAGGAGGGTTATTTAAAATATAATCAGCGAAGTTTTATTGTCAACGATCCCGTAAGCATCCCCCATTTATTCAATAAAAAAGAAGACATAGAAATTGCCGCTTTTCTTGCTGCTACACTAGCGTGGGGTAATCGGAAATCCATTATCAACAACTCAGTTAAATTGATGGATTGGATGGACCGCGCCCCTCATGATTTTATTACGGGGCACAAAAAAACCGAATTGAAAACGTTTGAACGCTTTGTTCACCGAACTTTTAACGGAGCGGATTGTGTGTTTTTTCTCCAATCATTAAAAAACATCTATAAAAATCACGGTGGTTTGGAAGCGGTATTTAATCCCCCTGCAAATTCTCAAAAGATAAACTTAAAAGATCGGATCGTACAGTTCAGAGATGTTTTTTTAGAGACAAAACATTTAAACAGATCGGAGAAACACATCTCTAATCCCGCACAAAAATCGAGCGCCAAAAGGTTATGTATGTTCTTAAGATGGATGGTGAGAAAAGACAGTAAGGGGGTTGATTTTGGGTTATGGAAAGATATTCCTCCAGCTAGCCTCTGTCTTCCATTGGATGTGCATACAGGAAACGTTAGCAGGGCGTTAGGGCTCCTCGGCCGTAAACAAAATGATTGGCAGGCGGTGGAAGAAGTTACCAACGTCCTGAAAACATTTGATAGTCAAGATCCTGTTAAGTACGACTTTGCACTTTTTGGATTTGGTGTGGATAAAGTCTTAAAGCTATGACATTTTGGTTTTTAAAATTCCTAATTTATCCCTACTTTAGACACCTCTAATAATTACACTTAAAACATTATTTACCGAAAAATTAGTTATGGCATTTGACATTGAAATGATTAAGAAGGTTTATGCGCAATTACCTTCAAAAGTGGATGCAGCGCGCCAATTGGTGGGCAGGCCCCTTACCCTTTCTGAAAAAATATTATATGCTCATTTGCATTCAGATCAAAAATCGGACAATTTTGAGAGAGGTAAATCGTATGTTGATTTCTCTCCTGACCGGGTGGCCATGCAGGATGCTACTGCTCAAATGGCTTTATTACAGTTCATGCAGGCTGGCCGGCCAAAAGTAGCAGTGCCATCTACCGTGCATTGTGATCACCTTATTACCGCAAAAAATGGTGCTGCGGAAGACCTTGCATTCGCCAACAAAGAAAGTAAAGAGGTATTTGATTTTCTGGGTTCCGTGTCCAACAAATATGGTATTGGATTCTGGAAACCAGGCGCAGGCATTATCCACCAAGTGGTATTGGAAAATTACGCTTTCCCTGGCGGAATGATGATTGGAACAGACTCTCACACTGTAAACGCCGGTGGCTTGGGTATGTTAGCTATTGGTGTAGGTGGTGCTGACGCCTGCGATGTGATGGCTGGCCTCGCGTGGGAACTTAAATTTCCTAAATTAATTGGCGTGAAACTGACCGGAAAATTAAGCGGCTGGACTGCCCCAAAAGATGTGATTTTAAAAGTGGCCGGTATTCTTACCGTAAAAGGAGGTACTGGTGCTATCGTGGAATATTTTGGAGAAGGCGCCACTTCGATGAGTTGTACCGGCAAAGGTACCATTTGTAATATGGGAGCTGAAATTGGGGCTACCACCTCTACTTTTGGTTACGATGATTCTATGGCCCGCTATTTAAAAGCCACTGGCCGTGCCGATGTGGCTGGTTTAGCTGATGGAATTAAACCCTACTTGACTGCGGATCCTGAAGTATATGCCAATCCTGAAAAGTATTTTGATCAGGTTATCGAAATCAATCTCTCCGAGCTGGAACCCCATGTAAATGGACCTTTTACACCCGATTTGGCTACCCCTATTTCCAAACTAAAAGAAGAAGCTATAAAAAACGGCTGGCCTACAAAAATTTCTGTTGGTCTCTTAGGCTCCTGCACCAACTCTTCCTACGAGGATATTTCGCGTGCAGTCAGCCTGGCAAAACAAGTTTCGTCTAAAAATTTAAAATCGAAATCAGAATACCTGATCAACCCGGGTTCAGAACAAATTCGCTACACGATCAAACGTGATGGCTTTCTGGATGTGTTTGATAAAATTGGAGCAACAGTTTTTACTAACGCGTGTGGCCCATGCATTGGCATGTGGGATCGCATGGGTGCTGAAAAACAGGAAAAAAACACCATCATTCACTCCTTTAACCGGAATTTCGCAAAACGAGCCGATGGTAACCCGAATACCTATGCGTTTGTAGCGTCACCTGAAATAGTAACTGCCATGGCTATTGCCGGCGATCTCACCTTTAACCCATTAACCGATACATTGGTAAATGAAAAAGGTGAACACGTGAAGCTGGATGCGCCAAGTGGTGACGAATTACCACAAAAAGGTTTCGCAGTGGATGATCCGGGTTATCAAGCCCCCGCTGCCGATGGTAGTTCGGTATCCGTTAAGGTGTCGCCAACCAGTGATCGTTTGCAACTACTCGATCCGTTTGCTGCCTGGGAAGGTGAAGACCTGAAAGGTTTAAAATTATTGATCAAGGCGAAAGGTAAATGTACCACCGATCATATCTCCATGGCGGGTCCATGGTTAAAATACCGCGGTCATTTAGATAACATTTCCAACAACATGTTAATTGGTGCCGTCAACTTCTTTAATGAAAAAACCGACTCGGTTAAAAATCAGTTAACCGGGCAATACGATTCGGTACCAAAAGTGCAACGCGAATACAAAGGTAAAAACATCGGATCCATTGTGGTAGGCGACGAGAACTACGGCGAGGGATCGTCACGGGAACACGCTGCCATGGAACCACGTCACTTAGGCGTAAGAGCAGTTTTAGTGAAATCATTCGCCAGGATCCACGAAACCAACCTAAAAAAACAAGGCATGTTGGGACTCACCTTTGCTAATAGAGAAGATTACGATAAAATTCGTGAAGACGACAACATTGATATTGTAGGGTTAAAACAATTTGCGCCAAACAAACCGTTAACATTGGTTTTAAACCATACTGACGGGTCGAAGGAAGAAATTATGGCTAACCACACTTATAACCAACAGCAAATAGAATGGTTTAAAGCGGGTGGCGCGCTCAACATTATCCGGGCGAGCATAAAAGCTTAAAGCGATGTTGTTCTGAACTTAAAAAGCCCCGTTTCTTAAAAGAGACGGGGCGTTTTGTATTATCTACTCTTCTAACGCTTCTTATAAAACGTGCTAAAAACCCTTTTTGCGGTAGCCTAATTTTCATACACGCCTTTTACCTTTGAAGTAAAATTACAACCACATTAATTAAACTAAACATCATGAAAAAAACTATTGTACTCGTATTGGTATCTTCAACAAAACTGTTCTCGCAGGAATGGATACCAAGTAATGCCACTCCGTCGCAAAACATGTACAAATCCGGAAAAATTGCCAGTGGCACATATTTTGTTCCTGATTGGGCAAGTGCCTGGTGTTCGCCTGATCCGAGCCCTCAAATAGAAGGATGGGCTCAAAATACCTTGGGCACTAATATTGGCAATAGAGTTTTGATGTCTAGTTTTTCGTCACCAACAGGGGTAGTAAACAGTTCTAATTGGCTGAGACATAGTGAATGGGCCGTTCGTAATTCTGCGGGATCGGGTTATTTAAATGTAGCTCTGCATGATGGCATTGGCATCGATGCATCTTTCAAAACGCCGGGTACGGATACGAAGACCTGGTGGGACCGTCAGCCAATGAATGATGTCCAGACCTGGGGACACGATAACATCTCCTACATGACCTTAAATCAGGGAAGGTTAGGGATTGGCATAACCACACCTGCCGCGCGCTTAGACGTGCAGGAAACAGATAACACCAAAATGTCTTTTATTGCCCGGTCGGCCCACAGTGTGGATAACACTACCTGTATTTACGCCTCTGTATCCAGGGATTTAACGCAGGCTTTTTTAGTTGGGCAAAATAACTATGGTGGAGTTGCCAATAATTGGAAGAGAACCTTTATGGTTTACGGAAACGGGAAAACACTTATTGGAATTAGGGCTAATGGCAATCCAACTCATGCAAATGCTATGCTTACTGTTGACGGGAAAATAGTTTCAACAGAAGTAGTCGTAACCCAACAAAATTGGGCTGATTTTGTATTTGACAAAACATACAAACTTATGCCGTTAAATAAAGTAGAAGAGTTTTATAAGGAAAATCACCATTTACCTGAAGTACCAAATACAAAAGAAATTGTTGAAAATGGAAATGATTTGGGAAAGACCGATGCAATATTATTGCAAAAAATTGAGGAGTTGACTCTTTATATTGTTGAGCAACAGAAACAAATCGATGCGTTAAGTAAAAAACTTAAATCACAAAATTAAGTTGCCAATTACTATAAAGGCTTAAACATTATGAAAAAGATACTATTCATTCTAATATTGGCATCCTCCATTCCTAGAATTTCAGGTCAAGGGGTAGTCAAACACAGGTGCAGTTCTGACAAATTACTTGAAAAATTTTTGATCGAAAATGCTCATTTTCAAGATACGATAAATTCTTTTCCAACCTCTACTGGTAGTTTCCGATCGACCAATGAAACAGAAGCTGATTTTGAAATAATTATACCTATTATTTTTCATGTAGTTTATAATTCTAGCACTCCTACTTTTAACATAAGTTCGGCACAAATATCATCTCAATTAGCCGCTTTAAACTTTGCTTTTGCAAATGGTAATAGCCATACTCTTGGAACTAATACTAAAATTAGTTTTTGCCTGGCTATAACAGATCCTTACGGAAATATTTTGCCTGAACCTGGAATTACGAGATACTCAATTGGACAAGATGAATATATTTCAGAAACATCAGATGAAATCCTAGTTAAAACAATTGACTATTGGCCAAGTAACAAATATTTAAATGTTTGGTTATGTAATTTCATGGAATTTAATAATGGTATTAAAGATGATGCTCTTGGCAAATCTACCTTCCCGTTTACAAATAGCTCAAATATAGGAAATGATGGTATAATCATAAATTCAAAGTATTGTGGTAATAATATAGGTACAGCAGTTGTACCTGATTATAATAAAGGTATGACCCTGGTCCATGAAGCAGGTCATTGGCTTGGATTGTTTCATGTTTTTCAAAATCAACAAGGTTGTGATAATTGTACTGGAACAAATTTGCAGGGGGATCAAATTGCGGATACCCCTCCATGTAAAGGCCCAGCGGATGATGATTCATACTGGCAATCTACTAATGCCGACCAAACAAAACGCAACACATGTGATATAAATTGTAATTCTGTTAACCCCTTAATTTCCGCTGAAAATTTTATGGATTATAATTATGATCAGTATTGTAATTTTTTTACTTCAGGACAAAAAACAAGAATGAGGTCTATGGTTAATAACTATCGCAATTACTTTTATACATATAGTAAAAACAATCCTTCAATCTTTCCGATTGAATGCAATGGTGATAAACCATCAGTTCCAGGCCCTCCTGATGAAGGGCCTCCAAACCCTTGTCCTAATTACACCTTCTATTACCCGGATCAGCAGCTAATGATGAATCATAGTAATGCAGCAAATATAGAGTTGTGTGAAGGAACGCATCCAATAATTAACGTTCGGGCAGGTTGCCTTAAAAGAGAATGGCACCAGACAAGAGTTGCTTGTAATACTGACGGGGCATACCATTGTGAAGGGACTTGCGGTATCAGCATTGACGGTAAATGCAGATGGATTTGTGAACAGGCTGGAAGTTGCCATTGTTGTACAAGTGCCATGCAATATCATTTAACCATACAATTTAATTGCGATGAAAATTTTAATTGTGCCAACAGCTTCTCTTCCTGGATTGATTATTCCAACGTTGCGAATACAGATCTGAACATTGATGTTGCAGCAGATTTAGGATTTGATATCTCTCAGCAAAACAGATATGTAATCATTTTAGGAATGAATGATGCAAACAATGTTTGGCGTCAAGGCATTAAATCAGTTACTTATATTCCCTATGATGCAACAATACCATCGTTTAAATATAATGTAACGAATGCCGCCACAACGATAAAAGTAAAACACAACGCGTATATTAGTAACTGTTTGATGCCAAATAACAAAACTATCGTTGCCGGTAACCAAATTGCTATTCAGGGAGAGTCTAAATTCTCAGGTATTGAAAGTTCTTTAAAAATAGATCAGAATATTGCTTGTTCGAATAGCCTAAAGGCTGGAAACTTAACAAATTCAACGCACACGAATGATCAGGTCCAAAATGACCATGATCTCGCCCAGGAATATACAGATTTCCAAAACTATTTAAAATCTCAAACGAACACTAAAATTCAAACCAGCGATCATAAAATAGTTATTTCGCCAAACCCTTCGGAAAATGGGATTTTTAAAATTAAACGTGTTAGTTCTGATAATATTGATAGAATAGAAATTTATAATTCTCTTGGTGAAAAGATAAATTTCCAATATAATCGAAGTGAGAATACTATAAATTTAATGGAAAAATCATCTGGAATTTATTTCTGTAACGTAATATTTAACAACGGCCAGAATCAGACATTTTCTCTAATCTTACATAAAGGTTAATCTTATAGACTGGATTTATCTGCGAGAATCCTTGTAACAATTAATGGCACAGTAATTTTCACACCCAAACCGCCCCGTTTCTTAAAAGAGACGGGGCGGTTTTATTAACTGTATCAAAGTTACAAATTATTGGCTGATAATTTTAGCGTAATTATTATCCACTGTTAGAACAAGATTTTTAGGTTATAGTAAGTCCATTTACTTTCCCGCAGGATCAGGTAATTTCTTGGTGGTTCTTACTTTTAATACCTCACGAATGGTCTCTAGTCCGGTAAGTAAAATAATCCGAATGTCCATACCAATAGTAGCATGCTCTACATAATATAAGTCCCATTGTAAACGTTTGTAAACACTCCTTACGTTTGGCGTTGGGCCTCGAAAACCATTAATCTGGGCAAGTCCGGTAATCCCCGGTTTAATCAAATAGCGGTTATAGTATCCCGGAAAAAGCTCCGAGAATTTACTGGAGTCATTTAACATGTGCGGCCTTGGCCCCACGATGGACATATCTCCCAAAAGGACATTAATAAATTGCGGTAACTCATCCAGGTTCGAGGCTCTCAAAAACTTTCCCATTCGGGTAATTCGCGGATCATCAACAGCTGCCTGAAGGTCATTGGCATTTTTGTTCACCTTCATGGTTCTCAATTTGAAACAATCGAATGGTTTTGCTTCCAATCCGGTTCGTTTTTGTCTAAAGAAAACCGGACCTTTTGAATCTAGTTTAATTAAAATGGCCAATATGGGTAACAGCCAACTTAAAATAAATACGAGAATAACGAGAGAAAACAACAAATCGATAATACGTTTAACCACATAGAAAATGAGCAGCCTGTTGTCAACGGCCTGCTCAAGCTGCTTATTGGATTTTAGTGCGAATGTCTCTTCAACAAAGATGGCACTGTTTTGCGTCATTATATTACTTATTTGTGATTAATTCGTTATTTAATCGTTCACAAATGCGGTTTCAAAGTTATTAACTTAACCACCCTATTCAAATTTATTCTAAAATTTTAACAGTTTAACAGCTTAATTATTAAGTTATTAACTATTAAATTTTAATTGCTGACTATCAGGAACGAAAAATTAACCTGTCAAATTTATACGTACGATTAGGTAGTAAGGTTGGGTTTCATTTTACAAAAACCAAGATTTTAATATTTATTCTGAAAAATGTCCTAGTATTTGAATAAACTGACGGCAAAAAGCACATCAATAACTACCAACGATACTGTAGTTGAAGATAAATATTTATATATTTACCACTATTGATGATGCCCGTTACAGTTAGTATGCAACAACTATTTAAAACGCTGAAAAACAATTACATTTTAATCCTCGTAATTTCTCTGGCCTTCCTTTTGAGACTCTATCACCTTGATTTTCAGAGTTTATGGGTAGACGAGATCAATACGATGATCCAGTCCACTCCAAATCAAAGTTTATTAGACACCTACCGTTCGCTGCTTAACAACGATCTTCAACCCCCACTTTACTTTTACTTGCTTAAGTACCTGTTTCGCCTGTTTGGTTACAGTACATTTGTACTACGTGCCTTTTCGGCAATTCTGGGATCAGCGGCCGTGGTTGCAATCTATTTACTGGGTAAGGAATTGGTAAACAAAAAAACGGGGCTTTACGCCGCTTTGCTGTTGGGTATAAATTATTTTCACATTCTTTATTCGCAGGAAGGGCGGCCCTACAGTTTTCTGGTATTATTTACGCTGCTTTCATTTTACACATTCTGTATCTTTTTGAGGCAGCCGAACTTTAAGAACGCGGTGATTTATGGCATTATGTCGGCGTCTATGCTCTACGGCCACCCCATCGCGCTCTTTGCTTTTTTAGCCCAATACCTGATTCTTGCGTTTCATTTCTTTCAGGCAGACAACCAAAAACGCAGGCAATTTGTAAAGCAAGGTTTTGTATTTTCACTGGTGACTGTAATCCTTTATGTGCCCGCATTTCCTCTGCTTCTGTCGGCGGCAAAGGTCTATTCGTTCTGGATTGAATTACCTGGATACGGAACTTTCGCCTCCACCTTATCCCAGTTTTTTGGTGGATCAGAAATGCAACTTACTCTGGTATATTTGTTTTTGACTTACTTTTTTATCACGGTATTCGGCAATGCCCGGCAAGCCTATGCTTCGCCGTTGGAGTCAACCGAATCGACCCGCGCATTTATCGTATTAATTCCCTGGTTAATCTGCTGCACGCTCATACCTTTTATTCGCTCATACCTTGTAGTTCCGATGATCATCCCCAGATACCTGAATGTTGTTTTACCGGTAGTGATCCTTTTTGTTTCGACGGGGATCAATCATGTTAAAAGCAAAACGGTGCGCTATTCCGTTTTGGGAATGTTTGTGATTTTTTCCTTTACCGATATGGTGGTTGTGAAGGATTACTATAACAAACCTGCCAAAACCGATTTCAGAAGCATTGCCACTGCTGTGATAGGAAATATTAAACCCCGGGAACAGGTGGTGTCAAGGGTTGGTTGGCACTACTCGTATTTTTTTGACCGCTCGGTGCCCAGGTATCCTATATTCTGGAATACGCTGGAGGCTTATGTTGACACCCTTAACAAGAATCCGGAATACCGCAGGGAAGGTTTTTGGTACATCGATGCCCAGGATGTGCCGGTTGACCTAACTCCTGACGCCACCCGGTTTTTATCGGACCATTACTTTATGAACTCGCGATTGGATGCGTATCAAGCCTTAGGAATTCATTTTCTTCGTAAACCAGACACTTGCCGTTTACTTAGTTTTCCGGCGCGTCCCGCTGTAAACGGAACGTTAAAAAGTGGTACCGAACTTGAACTGAATAAAGCACTTAAATCGGAAGATGTTTATCTGAAACATGGTACCTATGAGCTGTTTATCGCCTCCGGCAGCCTGCCAAAAAAACGGTTAAACGGCATTAACGCGCACATTACAGTCACATTGAACGGTAAAGTTGTCGGAGGGCTTTTTGCTGACGAATCGGTCACTTTTTCAACCAAGAAATTAAAACTATGTGTTTCTGAATCACAAAACTACCGGTTTGAATTTACGTTTGATAATGGGTTTAACGATAAACACGGTTACCGGAAAGCGACCATTTATTCGGTGTTTGTTTGCCCCGTTAACCCCTGAAAACTGAATAAACTGCAAGAGTCGCCGTTTTTTAATGGTCATGTTGCATTGAAAAATAAAATCTTTCAAACGCCAAATTGTTGGTATATTTAACCGGCTTTCAACAGAAATATGACGAAACTATCTGGCTATTTAAAAGAGAACTATCTGCTATTACTGATTCTTACACTTGCATCATTTCTTAGAATTTATCACGCCGATTATCAAAGTCTTTGGATTGATGAGATAAATACGATGGTGCAAGCCAACCCTGAATTAAGTTTTAGCGAAACATATAAAACGCTTTTAACGCTCGACCTTCAGCCGCCTCTTTATTTCTACTTACTCAAGTATTTGTTTACCGTTTTTGGTTACACCACCCTGGTGTTAAGGCTGCTTTCATCTTTTTTAGGCATTTTTGGAGTTTGGGCGATTTACCTGCTTGGGAAAGAGATTTACACAAAAAAGACCGGCCTTTATGCTGCCGCGATGTTAAGCGTAAACCTGTACCACATTTATTACTCGCAGGAAGCTCGACCATACGCGTTTCTTGTACTTTTTACAATTCTTTCCTTTTATCGTTTAATCAGGTATTTAAAAAACAACACCTATAAAAATGCCCTGTATTATGGCATTTTTAGTGCCTTGATGCTTTACGGCCATCCTTATGGCTTGTTTTCATTATTCGCGCAATTTATCATACTCGTTTACTACTTTTTTACACAACCAAAAGATGGGAAATGGTTTTTCTTTAAGACCTCTTTGTTAGCTGGGTTAACAGCGGTTGTTCTTTATCTGCCTGGTTTAGAATTATTTTTTAATGCGGCAAATGTTCAGTCTTTTTGGATTGAACTTCCGAGGCCAGACGTTTACGCATTAATGCTGAAAGAATTTTTTGCCGAATCCGAATTCCTTGTAGCCACGTTATACCTTCTTTTAATTTATTTTTTTCTAAGAGTCTTTAATGAAACGAATAGATATTCAGTGAACGATTTTTCGCATCGTTCACTCGCGAGAGTGTTTTTCTTTTTGGTTTGTTGGGTAATAATCGGTACCCTTATTCCTTTCGCAAGGTCTTATATGACCGTTCCGATGATTGTGTCAAGATATTTGATAGGTCTGATACCGGCTATTATATTGATGGCAGCGACCGCGCTCACAGAAATGGAACGGCCGCTCGTAAGCACTACACTTGTAGTCCTGATATTTCTGTTTTCTTTCACACATATTTTTGTTGTAAAAAAATACTATACGAGTCCCACAAAACACGACCTGCGGGGAGCCGCTGACTTCGTTTTGAAAAATAAAACTGAATATGAACCCATTGCGTCGCGGATTGGGTGGCACTACAGTTCGTACTATCTAAGAAACATCAAAAATCCGGTGCTAATGACCTCCTTTGATGCTTACATTAATACCATTATTGGCGATTCGTTAAAGCCAGAACCCTTCTGGTACATTGATGGTCAAAGTATTATTGAAAGTGTGACGCCACAGCATCAGGCTTTTTTAGATAGGTATTTTGTATTAACAAAAAAAATAAACTTATACGGCTCCACGGCCAATCATTACCAGCCGGTTGGAAAAAAAATCATCCCCCTTAATTTGAAAGAGTTTAGCCCGATTGTTCCAACCGAATACGGATTTATTCCGTTTTATGGCAATTCATCTTCCAAATCCAAACCTTTGGTGTTAGAATCGGGCAAATACCGGTTGTTTATTGGTGGGAGAAGTCAACCCGAACAACCGATTGAAGGCGTAAACGCCCACATTACCGTAAAGATAAACGGCACCGAAGTGGGATCTGTGTTTTTGCCCGAGAGTCAATATCAAAACCCTTGTTCCATACTATTCTCCATAAATGAACCCAAGGAGGTTACTCTGGAATTAACATACGACAACGACGTTTGGATAAATAAGCAGGATAGAAACGCACAGGTATTTGCGGTCTATCTTGAAAAACTGTGACCAAGCACTATCCTTTGCCTCCGATACTTTTAACGAGTGCTTTAGCCGCCTGAACTGTACCTGATCGTCCGCTCAACGCATCTTTATACAAATTGTGATAAATAGTAAGTAAATCCGGATGAACTAATGATCTGAGTTTTTTATTTTCTGAACTATAAAAAGGGCTTTGAGGTCCGGTGGCCAGAAACATATTTTGCCGGTACCAATAATCTACGCGCTCATCATCCCAAAACCTTTCTCTTAGCACATCATGCATCGTAAATCCGTTTTTAGCAAAAAGTTTTTGCCAATACTCCGGCCACTGTTCGTTAATATGATTTTGGCCACCCTGTTGTGGGATGGCCGCTGAAAACACAACAGTTTCACCCAGTCCACATAAACTATTCACAAAGTTCTCGGCATTTTGGAGGCTAATATGTTCAGCAACTTCAAGCGAAATAACCAGATCAAATTTTCTATTGGCTACTATCGGTTTTTCAAGGTCGCTGATAACAATCAGTTCTTTTTCAATCACCACTTTGTTCATATTCAGGTGAGCTCCGTCATAACCAACAACGTCAGTAACACCGTTAGTTAAAAAAACCTTGAGCCAGGTACCCAATCCACATCCAACATCGGCAACACTCCGGGGTTCATAAAGCCTCATCAATTCAGGTACAATAACAGATGCCGCTTTTATGTTATGCTCTTCTTCAACGTGGATATATTTGTTTTTTTTCATAATTTAGCCCTCTTCGATTGATAAGGAAAAACCATAACTTAATCAAACTGCAGGCCAGTGGCCTGCAGTTTATAGTAAATCAATTTACTACAATATTACTATTTTTTATTACATCCAAATATCTGAGTAAAGAATTATTTGCAAATTTTAATTGGCTTACAGCGCTTTATGTTACCATTGGATCTTTGATCTCCTATGGGATTGAGCAAATGATTATCAAATCTGTTGCTGAGAAGAAAAGCACGCGAATTACCCGCATCTATTTTTTTCATCTGGCTCTTGGAGCAGCTTTACTTTTTAGCGGTATTACAGCTTTTTACTTTCTGAATATTTCAAAGCATTTTATTTATTATTTGTTCGGGATCTGGTTGCTTATCAGCCTATGCAGCGCGGCGTTCAAGAACACCCTTACCGGGCTCGAACTTTTCCGGAAAATGTCGAACATTTCACTGGTAGCCGGGTGTGTAAAACTTGTGGGTGCGCTCTTTTTTATTTTGTTGCCCGTAAAATCAGTTGAAACGGTTCTACTGATCTTAACGGCCGGGCTGCTCACCGAATCCCTTCTTTCCTACCGGTTATTGGTAAAGGAAACCGACTGGCGGCTGGTAAAATGGAGCGTCTCAGGCGATTACGTTCATCTTTTGAAAACCGCGTATCCGCAATTAATTGTTGTTGTTTTTGGGGTTGCCCTTGCCCGGTTTGACTGGCTGTATATTGGGATCGCCTCGCCAGGCAATGTTACCGCTGATTACACCTTTGCCTACAAAATGTTTGAATTTGCCAAATTACCCATGTTGATCATTTCCCCGCTACTACTGCCTTTGTTTACCCGCATTTTCTCGCAGAATGGCAACAACGTTGAGCAGTATCGCTATAACCTCAGGCAGCTTTACGATGGGGAACTTTTTCTCGCCGGGTTATTACCCGTCAGCTTTGCGTGTTTTTGGACAGCTATACTGAATGTTGTTTTTAATAACAAATATGGCGACTCCAATTACATTGTGTTTTGTATTCTTAGTTTTGCCATCCCTCTGCAATATACTACCGATTATTACTGGAATTTGACTTTTGCGCAGAGCAAATACAAGTTAAACATGTGGGTATCTGTGATAACCGCAGTCGTCAATATCACCCTTGTTGTGGTATTAACTCCTTTCCTCAGCGCCATTGGTACCGCCATCGCATACACGCTTAGTTACCTCGTTCCTTTTCTCATATACAGTGCTACACAATCAGGTTCAATTTTCAAAATAAAAGCCGTTAATCTTTTAATCATTTACCTGTTAATGTCGGTGTCTTTGTGGATGATATATTTGGCCAAGCATAATCCCTATATTACTTTTTTTATACCTTTGGCATATGTTATCTTGCTTGTAAAATCCAGGTTCATTGATCTGAATAAACTAAAGGCCATCTTTTTAAAATGACACCAACTCCCATCAGTATTCTTATTAAAACATTTGAGAGGCCAAAGTCGTTAAACGCGCTTTTACGGTCATTCAGGGATTTGCATGTTGATTGCCCCATACTGATTGCCGACGATAGCAGATTAAGTGGCGAGTCTACCGTAAAAAAAATGTTTCCTGACCTTCAGATCCAGTATTTTAATCTGCCGTTTGATACCGGATTATCAAAAGGGCGAAATATATTGCTGTCTCACGTAAAAACGCCTTACTTTTTGTTGTGTGACGACGACTTTGTTTTCGATAAACGAACCAACCTCCACATTGCATTGGAAAATCTTGTTGACCACTCGTTGGACATTGTTGGCGGCGACTTTTACAATTACATTAAAATTACCGGACTAGAAACGCTTGCGAGGCATCTTAAACGGCCACGTAATATGATCCAGTTTTTCTTCAACAACTATAAAACAAGTCGTTATATCGGTAAATTTGAAATTAACGGCGATGCGCTCCGGCTGTCGATTTCCAACAAATATCCCAGTACCTCTCCTTTTTCCTGCGATCTGGTAAATAATTTTTTTCTGGCAAAAACAAAATCTGTGACCGAGATCGGCGGTTGGGACCCCGAACTTAAGCTTGGCGAACATGAGGATTTTTTTCTCAGGGCAAAAAAAAGCGGCCTGAAAGTTGCATACCTTCCGGGTTTTGGCACGAGGCATTATCCCGTTATCAAATCCGGGTACAAAACATTTAGGTTGAGAGCACTCGAATACAAAAAGAAATTTGTTGTGAAATATGGTTTTAAAAAGTACCAGGAGGTTAACGCCGATAGCGGCGAGGTGCTTTTTGAATTTTAACTCCCGGAATTTGTTTAAAGATACGTTACATAAACTTCTCCGTTACTTCAAGTCCATTGATCTGGTTTTTTTTATATTTTTATTATTGATACTGAATGTCAGCATCGTTGTAAAGCTGCTGGCAATTCTGTTCATTTATGTGTTAAGGCCTAACTTCGGGTTTGGGTGGACAAAGGGTCGTTTACCACGTTTTTATTTCTATATTCTGATCCTGTTTGTCGCTCAAATACCTCTGAATTATTCTGTATGGAGCGAAAAGTACTTTTTTCTGACGGGACTCGGATTGTTTTATTGGCTAGCTTCATTGGCCATTATCCACCAAATTAAACTTGCCATTGAAACAAACGGGACAGATAATGTGCGACGGGCTCTCACGCTTTTTTTTGGATTAAACAGCGCGATCAGTTTCCTGAATATCCTTTACATTATTTATTCAACAAAAGTATTAAATCCTTACACGTTTGAGGGAATGAGTTTAAAATATCACATTTCTACAGGCGATTGGATTACCGGGATCATCTTCGACTTTTCGCTCACTAACTCATTTGTCAGTCTTTTAGGGGTTGTTTATTTCCTATACAATCGAAACTACATTATGTCAGCGGTAAGCCTGATCGTTATGCTTTTGGCAACCAGCAATGCCAACACACTCCTTTTAATCCTTGCCCTGTTGTTCGTTTTGTTATTTAATCGCGATAAGGTGCTTAAAAGTTTATCGTTGGTGTTTTTAGCTATCATTGTTGTTTTTTATGCCAGGGTATCTCCGGAAAACATAGACTACACGGTTAAAACCGTTAATACCGGGGAACAGCTGAAAACAGCGGTTAAATATCCGGATACAGCTACTGTTAAAAAAGAGGTAATTAAAAGAAATCAGAAAGACCTGTTGCTCCGGTACATGAGTTTGAAAACAAAAAAGAAAGACTCTCTTGTAGCAACAGAATTTAGTATCGAAAAGGAGTCTAAAATAAATTCCGTCCTTCAAAACATACGCCAATCGGAAAATACAAAAAGTTCAAAAGTCGACGAGCTTACGAAAACTGTCCAAAGCGCAAGACATGTGTCACTTATTGATTTTATTAAAAAAACATATGGAGACACGACCATTAATTGCATGTTCTACCAGGGCAGGAGATTTCCGGGAAAAGTGGTTTCTTTTTTAGAAACGAAGAACTACTGTTTATCAGGGATCCGGCGTTTGACCATTGGCAGCGGTGCAGGCCTTTTTTCATCAAAACTCGCCTTCAAAGCCAGCGGTGTTGGCGAGTTTGGTAAATACCCCAAAAATTTCACCTACCTCTCCAACGAATTTCGGAATAATCACTTAAAAATATATGGCTACTATTTTCTGCAAACACCCGATAAACACTCCGTTACAAATAATCCATTTTCGGCATACAACCAATTGATGGGCGAATATGGCCTTGTCGGTGTGTTCCTGTTTATTGTTTTTTACATTTGGTTCTTTGTCAGGCGTTTCAAAAAACTCACCTATGGGCGTTTGTTATTGCCCATTTGTTTGCTGTTTCTGGCTACCGATTATTGGTTTGAACATTTATCAGTTCTTGTTATATTTGAAACCATGATGTTTCTTGATTTAGCCTCTCACCCGGATAAAGAACTTTTAGAAAATAACAAAACATGAGTACTGCAGATGTAACTGTTTTAATGCCGGTTTACAACGCAGAAAAGTATCTTAGCGAAGCTATTGAAAGTGTTTTAAATCAAACCTACCGCGAGTTTGAGTTTTTAATCGTGAATGACGGGTCTACCGATAAAAGTCAGGCGATCGTCGAAAGTTACTCCGACCCCAGAATCAAGCTTATTACCAAGGTAAATGGCGGAGTGTCATCCGCGTTAAACGCCGGCCTTAGCGAAGCAACGGGTAAGTTTATTGTTCGTTTTGATGCCGACGATATTTGTTACCCGAACCGAATTGAGGAACAATATTTGTTCATGAAAGACAATCCGGATTATATACTTGCGGGTACCGATGCCGATTATATCACTAAAGAAGGAGACTACATCTTTACATTTGTAAATAGAGGGCATAGCGACCCGGAGATAAAAAAAAACTATTTAGAGTCCTGTCCCTTCATTCACAGTACGGTCATTTACCGGAAAGACGCCGTGCTGGCGCTTGGAGGCTATGAAGTAAAAGCACATACCTTTGAAGACTATTTTTTATGGGTTCGCTTGATTGAACGAGGAAAAGTGTGCAATTTTAATAAGCCGCTGGTAAAGGTGAGATTTAATCCGGAATCGGTAACTGTTGATAATCGCGACTACAACGCCACCTTCAAAAAAATACACCGGAAAGCTTTACAAACAAGTATAATTACGGCCGAAGAAGAGGCCGAGTTAATAAAAAGCATTAAAAAACTCGACAAAAAGAAAAAGGAATTTTCATATAACAGAATGCTGGCAAAAAAATACCTTTGGAACAATTATAAACCTCAAAAAGCGAGGGTGCACATCAAAAACGTTTTGCGAATCAACCCCCTGGATCCTACCTCTTATTTTTTATTATTGCTGTCCTATCTACCTGAAAAGATCGTTACCAGCATTTATTCAAAAATTAAATAGTAATAGGGAGCTTCGTTATCAGTGGTTTCAGTTTTAAACCGTAAATTTAAAAACAGAATTTCATCGGGAAAACAGTCAGTTATTTATGAAAACCATACTATTTGTACACCAGTCATCCGAGTTGTATGGGTCAGATAAAACCTTGCTTTTCCTTGTAACACGTTTCAAAAAAAGAGGGATAACTCCCATTGTTGTGTTACCTGATCGGGGGCGGCTCAGTAATATTTTGGACCAAAATAACATCCAGATCATTGAGACACCGGTGATAAAAATATCGCGAAAAATGTTTGCGATTGGGAATTTATTAAACCTTCCCTTCCAGACGTTGGCCTCGTTAAAAACGATAGATACGGCCTTAAAAGGAATACAAATTGATTTGGTGTACTCAAACACGCTCGCCGTACTCATTGGATTGTTGTATGCCAAAAAGAAAGGGAAAAAACACATCTGGCATGTACACGAAATAATACAAAAACCTACGATCGTTAAACGCGTTTTCAGCAGATTACTCCGTTTAAAAGCCAATGACCTGACTATTTTCAATTCCTATGCTACAAGGGACTTTTGGGAGTGTACCCCAACCGATAAACGCTCGGCCGTGGTTTGGAACGGCGTTTCCATGGGAGAGGATATAACCTTTCTTGAATCCGGTTCAAAAGAGGCTCTGTTTGGGTTGAATCACCAGGAAGTTGTGATAGCTCTCATTGGCCGCATCAATAAGTGGAAGGGACAATTATTATTGCTTAACGCATTTAAAAATTTGGCAGTCCAACACAAGAACGTATCTCTTGTTTTTGTTGGCTCCACTCCACCCGGTCAAAAAGAATACCTGCTTTATTTGGAGGAAAAAATAAATGACTTTAACCTACGGGAAAGAGTAAAAATCATCCCTTTTCAATCTGAAATACAGCGTGTCTGGCAATCAATAGACATTGCGGTTATTCCTTCTACCGAACCGGAACCTTTTGGATTAGTGGCGCTGGAGGCCATGCTGTGCGCAAAGCCTGTTATTGCGGCGGATCATGGGGGATTAAAGGAGATTGTGGCGCATGGTGAAACCGGACTACTGTTTGAACCGGGCAACTCACTCGCCCTTGAAAAGGCACTCGTAACCCTGCTGAACGACCCTGAAAAAAGAGCGGAAATGGGAAAAAAAGGACTGCTTCGGGCAAACACACTGTTTACTGTTGAAAGATATGTCAGCGAAATAGAAAAGCTCTGTGTAAATTTGTAACTGTTATACGGTATGAAGATCGCAATAATAGGCACCCGGGGCATTCCAAATAATTACGGTGGATTTGAACAGTTTGCGGAATTTTTGTCCGTTGGACTCGTTGAGCGAGGCCATTCCGTTTACGTTTATAATTCACACAACCACAATTACAAATATTCCGAATGGAAGGGTGTTCACATCATTCACAAATATGATCCGGAATTTATGATCGGAACGGCCGGTCAGTTTATCTACGATTTAAATTGTATAATTGACAGCCGGAAAAGAGGGTTTGATGTACTGCTTAATTTAGGTTATACAAGCAGTTCGGTGTGGAGCCGGTTTTTCCCGAAAAACGCCGTTCTGATTACAAACATGGACGGATTGGAATGGAAACGCACGAAGTATTCGGAAAGGGTAAGGAAATTTCTTGTTTATGCTGAAAAGTTGGCTGTGAAAAGAAGCGATTTACTTGTGGCCGATTCTAAAGCCATAAAATGGTACCTCAAAGAAAAATATGGCGTAGAGTCGCATTTTATTGCTTACGGAGCTACCGTTTTTAATGAACCCGATCCAAAAACCCTTACCAACTATCAGCTTGAACCGTATAACTACCACCTGCTAATTGCCAGAATTGAGCCCGAAAACAATATTGAAACAATACTTGACGGCTATAACATGTCCGCCGTTAAGAAAAACATCCTGGTAGTTGGCAATCAAAAAAACACGTTTGGTCAATATTTGGTGAACAAATATTGTGATAACAAACAGATAATTTTTACTGGCACTATTTACGATCATAAAACCATAAATAACCTTAGGCATTTTAGCGACCTCTATTTTCATGGTCATTCTGTGGGCGGCACAAATCCGTCATTGCTCGAAAGCATGGCATGTGGATGTATGATAGTAGCGCACAACAACGAATTTAATAAAGCGGTGCTCGATAACGACGCTTTGTTTTTTAATTCATCAGACGAGGTAAGGGCAATCCTTGGAAAAACTGACGAGAATTTCAGAAAGACATGCATTCCCAATAACTACGAAAAGATTACTTCGTTGTATTCTTGGCCATTAATTATTAATTCATATGAAAAACTAATGTCCCTTTCCCTAATGGGCGCAGAAAAATAAAATAGTGGCCATGAGTTTATCCGCGAACATAAAAACAGAAAAATTACGATTTATACTCGTTTTACTCTTCGTGTTTATGTTGCCCTTTGATCGTTTTTACACAAGTATCATGCTCATGCTCATTATAGCGACTTCGCTGATTGACCTTTCGTTAACCAGGCTAAAAACCATCCCAAAGCAATTTTGGATCTTTCAAATGGTTTTCTTTCTCGGATGCATGGCCTACCCTTACTCCTATAACAAAACAGAGGCTTCCTTTATACTCGAACGACAGCTTTCCATTTTACTTTTTCCTCTCGTCCTCCCGCTAGCCATCGATTTCAATTTGAAACGACTGGACATTATTCTGAAAATACTTTCAATAAGTTGCCTTTTAGTTGTTTTATTTTTATTTGCTCACGTAATCTACATTCTCAAGAGCGGATCATTACCCATGAAGTATATGTTATCCAAAGAGTTTTTTAATCACAATTTTTCGGCTCCTATTAATATACACGCGGGATATCTTTCACTATACATTTCGCTCTCACTGCTCTATCTTGTGAAAGTGCTTGTCACTCGTCCTTCCGCTTCAATAAAAATCACAGTGGCAGTGAGTATGGTGATACTGATCGCTGGTCTGTTTTTCCTAGCTTCCCGTAACACACTCATTGCCACTGTCCTGATCATTTTCTTTATTGTGCCGCTTTTTCTTTACGAAAAAAAGACAAAGTACTTCATTGTCATCTCTATTTTCCTTGGAGTTAGTTTTTTCGCTTTTAGTGAGATCAACTATCTGAATACTAGATTTTCATCCGGCCTCATTACCGATATCAGGATGGACAACAAATCGGAATATAACTATGAGGGCGCTGAGCCCAGAATTAAAAGGTGGAAAGGTGCTTTAGAGCTTATATCCAAATCGCCCCTGTTTGGCTACGGCACGGGTGATGAGATAACCATGCTAAAAACAAAATATGTTGAACATGAACTGTTTGTGTCCTACCTCGAAAGTTTTAACGCCCATAACCAATACCTTTCTTATGCGCTTAAAAATGGGATCATTGGTTTAATGATTTTTTTGGCAGCTTTTATATACTATGTTTGGCTCTCTCTAAAAAACAGAAGTTACATTTATTTCAGCTTTTTATTATTATTATTGATCGGCTTTTTTACTGAGAATATTCTGGACGCAAACAAAGGGATATTTTTCTTTGCTTTTTTTAATACTATTTTTGGGTACACATTATTAAAAGAGCCGAAAAATCAAAGTGTTTAAGTGGTTTTTGGAAACTAGTTCTTTTTCCTCGCGGCTACCATCATTTCCTCACCAATATTAAAAAATGAAAGCGTATTATAGATACAATTGTGTATAAACACAAAAAGTTTTAATTGCCACAAAGGTTTATTGGTAAATTTATTAAAATATTGTTGACGGTCGGCAGCATTAATAGTTGTATTTGCTTCGTGTGTCGTTTGTTTTTTGTTTCCCTTCAATTTCTTTATAAGAGGTAGCAAGGTGTACATGATAAATAACTTAATTTCGAAAGATGACTTTATAGCCAAAACCTCGTAGCCGTTGTTATTTAATATCCTGGTAATGGTTTCTTTCCCGAAATAATTTACATGGTCGAGACCCATCATTTTCCAACTATCTTTGTGACGTTTCGCGAAGTAACTGTCAATTTGCGGTACTTGCAGGAACAGGTAACCCCCTGGTTCAGTAAGCTTCGAACACTTTGCCAAAAAATCATTTGCCTGATCAATATGTTCTAACACATCCCACATAGTGATCAGATCAAATTTTTTCGACTCATCCATTTCAAAAAAATCAATATGATCTACCGGTAATTTTAAATCATTAACACAGTACAAATACGGCTGTTCAGAGATTTCAACACCATATACGTCATACCCCAATTGTTTCCCTGCCAGCATAAAGTGCCCCCACCCGGCTCCAAGATCAAATAATTTGCCTGTTTTAATAAACTTTTGAATGAATTTGAAGCGCAACTTGTGGCGTTGTATTTTGACCCAATTATTTCCAGCCCTTACCGCTTCTGTAACCGCTTCGTTTTTGTATTGCGTATAACTGATTGTTTTACGGTAATAAGGAGGGATAAAATGCATGCTGCAACTATCACAGGTAACAACCGCGAAGTTTTCTTTTTGGTATTTGAGATGGAATTTGTCTGGTTCAGAATTCCCGCAAGCGCAGCAGCGGATATCTTCGGCCATAAAGGCTGGCAATGGCATAAACTTAAGGTTGTGTATCTTGTTCAAACGTACTTTCTGTTATCGGGGCATTGTCTTTAAAATAGGCCACGCCTCCCCAGTTATATATTTTTTTCTGATAGATCCAGCCCATTTGTTCTTTAATGACCACGCGCTGTATAATGGTCACATTAGTTCCTGAAATGGTTTCTTCAGTCACACCCGGCCCATATTTAGCAAGGAGCTGTTTTACCCTCTCGTCTGTTTTTTGATTTTCGTCTGAATTAATCAATTTCTCACATTCAATAAGTCGGTTTTTAGCGTAACTATCGCCACCTTTAAATGTAAGGGCTTCTTCGTAACCTCTCTTTGCTTCTTTATATTTTTTTGAAGTAAAAAAAACATCGGCTTTTTTTACAGCGTCTTTGTATTTTGCTTCACCACCCAGTACCTGTAAAACGGAGCCTCCGTTGTTTGTTTTAATCCCTTCCTGTTTCACCACTTCATTTTTCATAGCAAGAGGGTCTGTTGCCGCTTTTTGACTCGCCAGTTTATCTGCCAGTTCTTTCTCCTCTCTCGCTTTTGCGGCAGCCTCATACTCTGCTTTCTTCTTCGCAATGGCATCCGCGTCTGCTTTTTCTCTAGCTAATTTATCCGCAGCTTCTTTATCTGCTTTTGCTTTCGCGGCAGCTTCTTCCGATGCTTTCTTGGCCGCTAGTTCCTCCGCCTGCTTTTTTGTAAGCGCTTCTGTTTTCGATTTAGCATCCGCATCCGCCTTTTCTTTGGCTAACTTATCGGCGGCTTCTTTATCTGCTTTTGCTTTCAACGCAGCCTCTTCATCTGCTTTCTTTTTAGCTGCAGCATCAGCTTCTGCCTTTTCTTTGGCCAATTTATCGGCCGCTTCTTTATCCGCCTTTGCCTTCGCAGCGGCCTCCTCAGATGCTTTCTTTGCTGCCAGTTCATCCGCCTGTTTTTTTGCCAGCGCGTCCGCCTTTGCTTTTGCATCGGCTTCCGCTTTTTCTTTAGCTAGTTTATCCGCGGCTTCTTTATCCGCTTTTGCTTTCAACGCAGCTTCTTCATCCGCTTTCTTTTTAGCAGCAGCATCGGCTTCTGCCTTTTCTTTGGCCAATTTATCGGCCGCTTCTTTGTCGGCTTTTGCTTTCGCAGCGGCCTCCTCGGATGCTTTCTTTGCTGCCAGCTCATCCGCCTGTTTTTTTGCCAGCGCGTCCGCCTTTGCTTTTGCATCGGCATCGGCTTTTTCTTTGGCTAGTTTATCCGCGGCTTCTTTATCCGCTTTTGCTTTCGCCGCGGCCTCCTCAGATGCTTTCTTTGCTGCCAGTTCATCCGCTTGTTTTTTAGCCAACGCTTCAGCTTTTGCCTTTGCTTCGGCATCGGCTTTTTCTTTGGCCAACTTATCGGCCGCTTCTTTATCCGCTTTTGCTTTCAACGCAGCCTCTTCAGCCGCTTTTTTTGCGGCTATCTCCTCGGCCTGTTTTTTAGCTAACGCCTCCGCTTCTGCCTTCACTTTAGCTTCCGCATCAGCTTTTTCCTTGGCCAATTTTTCCGCGGCTTCTTTATCTGCCTTTGCTTTCGCCGCGGCAGCCTCTTCAGCCGCCTTCTTTGCAGCAGCTTCATCAGCCGCCTTTTTTGCCGCAGCTTCCTCAGCCTGCTTTTTAGCCAGCGCTTCCGCATCGGCTTTTGCTTTTGCCGCTAAATCTTCGGCTGCTTTCTTTGCGGCTGCATCCGCTATTTGTTTATTAGCGGCTGCTACTTGAGCAACAGGATAAGGCTCACCAGGTTTTAATTTGATCGCTTCCTGATAACCCGCAAGCGCTGATTGCCAGTCTTTATTTCCAAAAGCTTTATCCGCTTGTTTAATGGCGGCGTTATAACCTGCCTCTTTTTCTTTTTCCTTTTTTAAGATTTGTTTTTCAGCCTCCTTAATCACTCCCAATTTTGCAAGCATCTGTTCCAGATAATCTGTATCGTATTCAAAATTGTCGACTTCAGAATTATATTTGTACTTGTTAAGTGGTTGGTTCATAACAGAATAGTCGACTCCTTCCACTTTTTTAAACAGACCCAAACTAGCCTGAATGATTGGAAACTGCGTGGTGGCCTTCTCAGGAGGTACACCACCCGTATTAATAGAGAACTTTTTGGAAACATAACCCTCTTTCGAAACAGTTATTAAATAATCGCCTCCTAGCGGAAGTTCAAAATTGTATTTCCCGCTTCCATCCGTGGTTAAATTATTTACTGTTTTCCCGCTCTGGGTAACTAGTACATTCGCGCCACTTATGTTTCCTTTATCATCAGAAACATCTCCCTGAACACGAACAGGTACCGTCTGAGAATAAAAGAGTGTGCATTTGGAAACAAATAAAACAAAAAAGAATAAACGGATAAAAAACATACTATATTGCCAACTTCGATTAAGGAAATAAATTTACAAAAAAAAACCAGCATCAAAACTTTATTTACCATGCAGTTACAAAAAGAAATGAATTACAGTTACTGGGAATTAAAGCGGTATTTCAACCCTTTTGATATCATTATTATTGGAAGCGGTATTGTCGGGCTAAGTACAGCCCTATCCTGTCGCAAAAAAAACAAAAAGGCACGGATTTTAATTCTCGAAAGGGGAATAATGCCTGACGGCGCTAGCAGTAAAAATGCCGGTTTTGCTTGCTTTGGCAGCGTTAGCGAATTGATCGACGATTTGGATAAAATGGATGAGGATGTTGTATGGGAAACTGTAAAAATGAGATGGGAAGGTTTAAACATGTTGAGAAAGCGAATAGGCGATAAAAATCTGGATTACAAAAAATACGGGGGCTTTGAATTATTTGATAAAGAAAACAATTATCTATACTATCGCGAAAAGAGTGAGTACCTGAATAAAAAAATAACTGAATGTCTTGGTATCAAAAACTGCTATTCGGATGTCCCTGTAAAACCAATGCCTTTTAATCGGGTAACCGGGGTTTTACGCAACAACTACGAAGGTCAGATAGATACCGACCTCATGATGCAAAGCCTTCTCTCACTTGCACATATAAACGATATTCTCATTTTAAATAATATTCAGGTTTCTGCCATTAAAGACTTGAATAATCGCGTAGAACTACAGACCGCACAAGGAGTTTTTAAAGCGACCAAAGTAGTGGTGGCAACGAATGGTTTTGCCACTGACTTGTTAAAGATCAAAGATGTAAAACCCGCCCGTGCGCAGGTTCTTATCACCAAACCCATTAAAAACTTGGCTATTAAGGGGGCGTTTCATTATCAGCAGGGTTATTTTTATTTCCGGAACATTAACCACCGGCTCCTTTTTGGCGGGGGGAGAAATCTTGATCCTGACATCGAAACCACCTCGATGAATGGACTTAATAAAACAATTCAAACTCAACTGGATAAACTCTTGAAGACCATGGTTTTACCAAATACTCGCTACGAAGTGGAACACAGATGGACCGGAATTATGGGAATTGGCAACGAAAAAAAACCAATTATTCGTCCGGTTAGCGATAACGTTTTGGCTGCTGTTCGCATGGGAGGGATGGGAATCGCAATTGGAAGTCTCGTGGGGCAATATGCCGCCAAAGAAATTATGTGATCCTTTCTGTTTTCGTTTACCCATTCATTTTCCATTTTAGTAATGTAAAAACGAATATTTCGTCTAAAAATAAGGCTCTTAAGGAACCTTTTACCTTAAAAGCCGGTAAAACTCCTTAGAAACAAACTTTAAAATTGCTGTTTATGAAGACAAAACTCTACATCCTACTGCTCATATTACTGGCAATAATGGGTATAACAAATGCTCAATGCAATTTAACCCCTAATCTGGATTTTAATTACAGTTCTCCACATTAAATAATATCGTTTTAACGAGTTTTCGTAAACCTGGCAAAACGCAGGGAGGTTTTTAGTGTTCTCCTCCCCTTTTTATACCAGTAACTTTAAATCTCCCCACCACCGGGAGATTTTTAGTTTATATACACCTCGAATTTTAATGGCCTAATTATTAACACTGTATAGCTCTTCTAGGACAAGACAGGTGCAGAGATAGTGCGGAGATAAAGCGGAGATAAAGCGAAGATAAAGCGAAGATAGTGTAGGAGATAGGTAGAAGCGGTTCTTTGTGTGCCGTCGTTTTACACCCCATTTTTTGCAACCAAAACAGGCAAACTTTTGTTTTACTCAGTCAAACACACATTTCACCTGTCTTTTTAGATCATTCACTCATTCGCTCGAAAAAAAATGTAACTGATTATCAAGTAGTTAATTATAAAGGGTAAGTTATTTGAAATTTTGGCGTAACCCTTTATTAAAATTACGGTTATAAGTTGTAACGAAGCTTTAACCCTTTGCTTTTATGGCCATTAACCCGCATTTCCATCATACAGACGAGCAGCTTAATGAGGAATTAATAATTATTCAGGCTGCAAAGGTTAACCCCGAGCGTTTTGCCCCCCTTTACGATAAGTATTATAAAAAAATTTTTAATTATGTCTACCAGCGAATGGATTCTAAAGATACCGCGTTTGACATTACCGGGCAGGTATTTTTAAAAGCACTGACTAATTTGAACCGCTATGAATACAAAGGCGTTCCCTTTGCAAGTTGGTTGTATCGTATTGCCCACAATGAAGTGATGCAGTTGTTTCGGTCTCAAAAGGACAAACGTGCCATTAATGCAGATATCAGCGATCTTCGTTATATCTGTGAGGAAAGTGAAGAATTGTTTTTTGAAGAGTACATACCCGCAATTAAAAAACTAATTAAAGAGTTAAA
>Ga0075163_10001709_pt1 | contig 29620 bp, 29 predicted proteins | sample JI1023141ADNA_FD_71478 | JGI IMG/M metagenome (GOLD analysis project Ga0075163, IMG submission 71478) | Wastewater effluent complex algal communities from Wisconsin, to seasonally profile nutrient transformation and Carbon sequestration -... | ecosystem: Engineered > WWTP > Effluent > Algae...
GCAGAAGTGGGCCATGCCGATTTCAGCGCCGAGAAGGTGGCCGGCATGTCGCGGGTGGCGCTGCGCTCGGGCACCGCCTCGTTCCATGTGGAGCACGTGAAACCGGGCGCACGCTTCCTGGTCGCGGTCCCCGATGGCGAGGTAGAGGTTCGGGGCACGCGGTTCGTGGTCGAGGTGGCGGAAGGTCGTACCCGCTCGGTGGTGGTGACCGAAGGCGTGGTGGCGGTTCGCGTCGCGGGCTTCGAAGGTGAGCTGCGCGCCGGAGAGCGCTGGCCGCAGGCTCTTCCGTCCGGACCACCGCCGACGTCGACCAGCGTGGCCTCTGGGCCCAGCAGCATGGCCGTCGCGCCCACCCCCGCGCCGCCGTCGAGCACGCGCCCCACGCCGGGTCCGCGCTTCGCCGAGGCGATGGCCTCCTTCAACAAGGGTGACTACGGCGAGGCCGAGCGACTCTTCGCGAGCTTCGTGCGCGCATTCCCCGGCGACTCGCGCACCGAGGATGCGATGTTCCTCATCGCCGACGCTCGCGCCCGACGCGGCGACGCCAGTGGCGCAAAAGAAGCCGCGCGCGCCTACCTGACGCGCTACCCGAGCGGGTTGCGCGCCCCCGCGGCAACCCGTCTTGCGGGCCCGGCTCCCGCTCCCTGAGCCTCACCGACGGCGACGACGCAGGCCCAGCGCAGCGAACGCCAGCACCAGCGCGCCACTGGCGCTGGCGCCCGGAGCACTGGCGCATCCGCACGACGAGGTCTTCGCCGGTTTGGGTACGTCGCTCGCAACGGCCGACGACGGCGCAGCGCTCGCGGCCACCGACGGCAGGCTGCTCTCCACCAGGCCCGGCATCCAGTCGCGCGCTTCCTTGCGGGCGGGCTGGGGTCGCTTGCCGGGAAGGTAGCTCTGCTTCTCTTCGGTGCCGTCGTCGTACACGTACGTGAGAGCGATGCTCTCGGCCTTGTTCGCCTTCACCGTCACCACTTCCTGCACTTCCTTCAGGGGCATCTTGGTGTCGATCAACGCGAACGGCGGCAGCGCGTAGCCCACCGCATGCACCGTGGGTGTGGAAGCGAAGAACTTCGGGCGATCGGCGCTGGGGACCTTCTCGATCTCCGAGAGCAGCCACGGCGAGCGCATCCAGGCCATGGGCTTCTCCTTGGCCTCGACCTTGGTGAAGGCGGCGGCGTCGAGCGCGTACAGCGCCGAGTCGCCACAGAACTTGTAGGGCTCGCGCGGGGTCTTCAGCTCGAGGACGTCGTAGTTGTTCTCCTTGCTCATGGGGCCGCACGCGGCGGGAAAGGCCACGAAGAGCGCCTTGTCGTCGCTCGCCACCGAGAACTTCACGGAGATGTGCTTCTTTCCCTCGGGCAGGATGTCGGCGCGGGCAAGCGAGGGAACGAGCAAGGCAGCGGCGGCGAGGAGGGCGATACGCATGCCCCGAGGTTACGACGTTTCGTCGCGGGCGAAAGCGGATGATAGCATCGCGCGCATGACGCACCTTCGCTGGGTCCACGTCCTCGCGCCGCTGCTCCTCGCCGCCTGCACCCGCACGCCGAGCGCCATCGAAGCGGAGCCTCGAGCGCCGCGGGCGGAACCTCCGAACGCACAGCCGGCACCCGCCGACAAGGAGTCGAGCTGGGGACCGCTGCTCCGGAGCATTGGTGCAGGATACACGCAGTACACCAAGGCCGACGAGCACCTGTTCTTCGCGCCGGAGCTCTGCGCCGCGCCCAAGCAGGGGCCCCGTTTGCCCATCAGCATGCCGCCGGCTGCGCCCCACGGGGGCAAGGTGTACTTCGTCTATGCCAAGGACGTGCCCGCCTACACCCGCGTGGAGGGCGCCAAGGCCGGCGGAGCCCGCGGCGTCCCCGGCGACGGCGCCGCCAGCCAGGTGATCGTCAAGGAAACCTGGGCCGCGCGCGAAGGTGGGACGAAGGGCGAGAAGGGTCCCCTCTTCATCATGGCCAAGGTCGCCGAGAAGCGCGGCACCGACGACGGCTGGATCTTCGGCATGGTCTCCGCCGACGGCAAGGACGTGCTCCAGGCGGGCGTCATCGAGAGCTGCAGCAACTGCCACAAGAACGCCAAGCACGATCATCAGTTCGGTCCGCCCGGCCTCGCGTCAAAAATCTGACGAAGAACGATTTTCTAAAGTCCTCTCCCGGTTGCCGTTCTACGTGGTCGGCGAACCTGGTTCGCCAGCTGGTAGCCGGGCAACCGGTGGTGCGGGGAGGTCAAATCGTGAAGGTTTCATACGGTGCGGCCGCGCTCCTGGGCGCTGCCTTGTGCGGACTCTTCGGCGCTGGCTGCGATGGCTGCGGCTCGGTACCCGTGACGGTGATCGCTCCCGATGGAGGGAGCACGGTGCCGCGCGAGCGCACCTGCAAGGACGCCGATCTGCGCGACTGCAGCATCGGGCGCTGCACGCTCGACGCGCCGCCCGGCGCGCTCGCCGAGGGGCAGACCGTGACCCTTTCGGAGGCAGCGGTTCCGGTGGAGCTCCGGGACGACGCGGTGGGCTCTACCCTCTGCCAGGTGCGATGGTCGGCACCGGCCACGAAAGCCATCACCTTGACGATGGAGACCGGCGAGGTGGTGGGCCCGCGTGCAACCTTGTTCCGCTGGAGCGCCCCGGTGGCCCGCGCGGTGGCCGCCTCGAGCTTCGGCACGCGCGTGCAAGGGTCCATCAGCAGCTCCGGCGTCTTCGGCGTCACCGCAACCCCGGGCGAGCTCGCCATCGAAGCGCAGATCTCCAGCGATCCGCTTTCGTCGGAAGATCTTCCGGCGCTCCTGCGCAACGTCTCGCTGCCGGGCATCGCCGCAGCCACCTTCGACGGCCGGCGCCTGTACGTGGCCAGCGGCCCGCGCATCCTGGTGTACGAGGGCATCCCGGCCAGCCCCTCCACCCGGCCCGCCCTCGTCCTGGGTCAGCCCACGCTCGATTCGCGCGCTTCGGCTACGTCGTCCTCGGTGCTCGGCGCGCCGGTCACCGCGCTGTGGTCCGATGGGACGCGCCTGGCGGCCGCCACCGGACACCGCATCCTGGTCTGGGCCACCATTCCCACGACCTCGTTCACGCCCGCCGATCTGGTGCTCGGTCAGCAAGACTTCTCCTCGTCGACGCCCAACGCCGGCGGCCTCGGCGGCGGAACCCTCAACGCTCCCTTCGCCCTCGACGGCGATGCCACGCACCTGGCGGTGGCCGACCTGCAGAACAACCGCGCGCTGGTGTGGAGCCCGTTCCCCAGTAGTCTGGGTCAGGCGGCGTCCGGCGTCATCGGTCAAGCCTCCCCCACCGCGTCCGTGAACCATCCGCTCTATCAGGCCTGGGGCGTCGCGCTCCACGGCGGCGGCGCGTTCGTCGCCGGCTACTTCAGCGGCGTGCAGTTCTTCCCCTCCCTCGGCACCGGCGCGGCGCCGTCGTTCGCGCCCCTGCGCTTCGCACCCTCCGTGCAGCCCGACACCGTCTACAGCCCGGACTCGGTGGCCAAGACCGCGGGCGGCGGCCTGGCCATCGGCGACGACTGGGGCGCCCGCGTGGCCATGATGCGCGCCGTGCCCACCGGCACGCGCCCCATGGACTTCGTGCTGGGGCAGCCGGATCCCGCGCGACGCGTGGCCCTCGACACCAGCGCTTCGTCGGCCTCCGGCGGAGGCCGGGTGATGGCCAGCGGCGGCGCGTTCTTCGTCGCCGACGGCGCACGGCTCCTGGTGTACGAGAACGAGCCCACCTACAACTTCGAGCCCGCCAGCCGCGTGCTCGGGCAGGCCGGCTCCAGCACCGACGAATACGGTGTAGATTACAGACACATCTCCGCCCGCTCACTGGCTGCGCCGTCCGACGTCGCCGCCGAAGGCAACACGGTGGCGGTGGCCGATCGCGGCAACAACCGCGTGCTGCTCTACCCGGCGTTCGCCCTCGGCACCACCAACCCCTCGGCGGCGGTGGTGCTAGGTCAAGGCGACATGCGCGGGTTCGTGGCCAACCTGGACCAGCCGCGCCCCAGCGCCAGCGCGCTCTCCGGCCCCTCCGGCGTGGCCCTGGTCTCCGGCCGTCTCTTCGTGGCCGACACCGAGAATCACCGGGTGCTGGTGTGGAACACGTTGCCGACGCGCGACGGCGCGCCGGCGGACCTGGTGCTCGGTCAGGCCGACTTCGCCGGACATCGCCCGAACCGCGGCCGCGGCGATGGTGACGGCGACGGCTACTCCGACGCCGGCGCCGACGGGCTCTTCTACCCCACCGGCATCGCCAGCGACGGCACGCACCTCTTCGTCGCCGACCGCATGAACAACCGCGTGCTGGTGTGGGACGACGTCGCGACGCTCGTGAGCGGTATGCCCGCGCAGCGCGTACTGGGCCAGGGCTCGTTCAGCGCGCTCCTACCCAACCGCGGCAACGCCGGCCACGGCGCCTACGCCCCGCGCCCGGACGGCCTGAACCTCCCGAGCGGACTTCACGTCGACGCCGGAAGTCTCTGGGTCGCCGACACCGAGAACAATCGCGTGGTGCGCTACGACCACCTATCGGCGACGCCCATCCCCACCGTGTTCCTCGGTCAGCCGGGCGGAAGCACGCTCTCGAATCCCAACTACTACGGCCTCTCCGACTCGCGTACCGGTTCCTTGGCGCCGGTGACCACCGGCTCCGGATCGGTGCTCCGGCCTCGCGGTCTCACGACCATCGGCGATCGCCTGTACGTGTCCGAGGCTGGCTCGCATCGGGTGCACGCGTTCCGCAAGGAGAGCGATACCAGCTACGCCCAGGCCGGCGTGGTGGGGCAGAGCGACGCCGGCGGAAGCGCGGCCAACGCCGGTGGTCTCGGCGCCGGATCGCTCTCCAACCCGGCCGGACTCGCCAGCGCCAACGGTCGCCTGCTGGTGGTCGACACCGGCAACCATCGCATGCTCTCGTTCGAGGCGACGGGCCTCGCCGACTCCGGCGCGTCCGCCGCGAGCGTGGTCGGACAGACCTCGACCCTCTCGAACGGCTTCAATCAGGCAACCACCGGGCGGCAAACCCAGCCCCGCGGCATCGCCCTCTCGCGCGGCAAGCTCTTCGTGGCAGAGACCGCGCGGCACCGGGTGGTGATGCGCGACACGCAGTCGCCCACTGCCATCGAGCGTGTCTTCGGGCAATCGAGCGAGGTGGGATCCATGGCCAACGCCGGCGGATCTGCCTCGGCGCGCACGCTCTCGGCGCCGCGCGCGGTGTTCGCCGACGACGCCCACGTGCTGGTGGCCGACACCGGCAATCACCGGGTGCTGGTGTTCGATCGCAGGTCGCCCGCCGAGGACGCAGTGCGGGTGCTGGGGCAAGGCGACTTCGTATCGGCCGCGCCGAACCGCGGCGGCAACCCGACGCTGGGCACGCTGAACACGCCCACCAGCGTGTGGAGCGACGGCACGCGGGTGGTGGTGGCCGACACCAGCAACCACCGGGTGCTGGTGTGGAACACCTTTCCCACGGTCGACGGCCAAGCCGCCGATCTCGTGATCGGACAAGACGCCGCCGATGGCGCGCTCCCCAACCGCGGGCTCACGGCGCCGTCTTCGACCACGCTCTCGGCCCCTGCGGGCGTGCTCGGCGAAGGCGACGCGCTGTACGTGGCCGACACCGGCAACAACCGCGTGCTGCGCTTCGCGCGCGTCCCCACCAGCTCGGGCGCTGGCGCCACCAGCGTGCTGGGGCAAGTGGACTTCAAGAGCCGCTTCGCCGCCGCATCCCCCGACGATCGCGGGGCGCTCGCCGGCCCCACCGCGCTCGCCACCGACGGCGCGAGCCTCTACGTGGTCGACCGCGACATGAACCGCGTGGTGTCGTTCCCGCTCCCCGCCGACGGCGGCCTCGCCGAAGGCCCCATCGTCGCCGCGGCCACCGGAGCTGCCCTCTCGGCGCCCGGGGGGGTAGCCGCCGAGCGCACCGGTCGATTCACCTCACGGCTCTACGTGGGCGACACCGGTGAGGACCGCGTCCTCCTGCTCTCCCCGGTGAGCCGTCTCCTGGGACAGTGAACCTCTTCGAGCCAGCAGCGTCACCGCGAACAGCGCGGCGGCGACGAACGATGCGATGCCGCGCACGTGATTCCAGAGGGTCCACTCGAGCAGGTATCGGCCCCAGAAGTGCGCCGCCTCGACGTCGGCCGAATGCACGGGGGCCAGCGCCTCGTTCAGCGGGACGTTGCACGCGGCGGTGACCACGATGGTGCCGAACAGGTAGGTCGCGCATGCCGCGAAACGGAGCGGAGCCCCCGGTTCCGACCAGCGGAGCAGCGACGACGCGGCGATGCCCGCGCACAGCGCCGCGGTGCCGAACAGGGCGCCCATGAGCCAGGTGTCGAGGGCCGCGACGTTGATGGCCTGCATAGCCTCGATGCCGGTGGGCGCCGGCACCCGCGAGAGCGCGGGCATGACGAAGGTGGAGAAGGCGAAGAAGACACCGGCCACCAGGCCGCAACCGAGCGCCGCGGCCACCGTCGCACCGGAGACCAGGCGGCTCACGACCACACCCCCGACTTCGCTGCAGTCTCCACGAACGCGCGAAAGTCCCGGGGCGGGCGACCGAGCAAGCACGGGAGATCGGCGGTGAGGTGGGCGTTGTGCCCGTCGAGCAGGAACGTGAACAGGTCCGCGAAGAAGGCAGCGTGCTCCGGAGGCATCTCGCGCGTGAGCCCCTCCTCGAGCTGGGCTCGGGTGATGGGCACGTAACGGAGCGGCCGTCCGGTGGCGGCGACGATCTCCGACGCGACCTCGGTGAAGGTGAGCAGGCGCGGGCCGGTGAGCTCGTACACCTTGCCCGCGTGCGCGTCGTCGAGGAGCGCGACCACGGCGGCTTCGGCCACGTCGCCTGCGTCCACGAAGGGCTCCGCCACCTCGCCGCCGGGAAGCGCGAGCTCCCCCTGGGCCACCGCCCCCGCGAGGTGACCCTCGCTGAAGTTCTGCGCGAACCATGCGGCGCGCAGCACGGTCACCCCATCGAGCCCAGCACGGAGCGCGGACTCGCTCACCTGCGCCTGCGGCTCGCCGCGCCCGGAGAGAAGCACCAGCCGCTCCACCCCGCGCGACGCACAGACCCGCCCCAGCTCGCGCATGGCCTCGGTCGCACCGGGCGCCGCGAGATCCGGGCTGTAGGCGGCGTACACCGCGGTGGCACCGGCGAGCGCCGCCCCCCATCCCTCGGGCCTCTCCCAGTCGAAGGGCACCGCACCGCTGCGCGACGCTGCCCGCACCGGCACGCCCCGCGCCGCGAGCCCCGCGACCACGCGCCGCCCCGTCTTTCCCGTTCCGCCCAGCACCACCGTCGTTCGCTGCTTCATGATGACTCCTTCGTCGTTGGGTACGAGGAAGGATGTAATCCGTGCGCTGGTGCATCGCCACGCCCAGCTGCGCACAGCATCATTGCACTCATGCATCGACGAACGGAGCGACAGCGTTGTTACTCACCGCCGCCGCAGCGCGCGTTTAGAAACAACCGTCATCCCGAGTCTTCACGCGCGTGCGCGCCAGTATCTCGAAGAAACAAGGAGTCATCCCGAGCGAAGCGAGGGAACCCCCTCTGTCACTTCGTCCAAGAACGAAAAAGGAAAACGGCAATGGTAGACATCATTCATCGGATTGGCATCAAGGCGCCCGTGGCGAAGGTGTACGCGGCGCTGGCGACGGTGGAGGGCGTCGCCGGTTGGTGGACGAAGGAGACCACCGGCGAGTCACGCCCCGGCGGCACCGTGACGTTCGTCTTCCGCAGCCCCGAGGGCGAGCAGAAGGGAAAAATGGTGGTCGACGTGGCGAAGCTCGAAGCGGATCGCGCGGTGCGCTGGCACGTCACCGCGGGCGCCCCCGAGTGGGTCGGAACGGACATCACCTTCGAGCTGTCGCAGCAGGGCGACCAGACCATCGTCGTCTTCGGTCACGAGAACTGGCGCGAGGCGGCGGAGATGATGGCCCACTGCAGCATGAAGTGGGCGACGTTCCTGCTGAGCCTGCGCGACCTGGTGGAGAGCGGCAAGGGCCGGCCGGCGCCCGACGATCTCAAGATCGACAACTGGAACTGACGAGCTCCGGCGTTGCGCGAACGCCGCTCGCGGCCTTCCGGGCGTAGTAACATTGCGCCCATGCAACGACGATCCGCTCCGCGCGCAGACCTCGCCTGGGACGACGTGCGGCTGTTTCTCGCGCTGTGCCGCGCGAAGACCGTGGGGGCGGCGGGCGCGGCGCTGAAGGTCGACGCCTCCACCGTGTCCCGGCGCCTGGTGCTCCTGGAAGAAGCACTGGGCGCCACGCTCTTCGATCGCGGACGCGATGGCGTCGCCGCCACCAAGGCTGCGGAGGACCTGATGCCGGTGGCCGAAGAGATGGAGCGGGTGATGGCGCGCTTTGCCAACACTGCCGACGCCCTGGAGCGCGAGGTCTCGGGGCTGGTGCGCATCACCTGTCCGCCGGACGTCGCCGCGGTGGCGGTAGCGCCGCTGGTGCAAGAGCTCTTGCAGCGGCATCCGGCGCTGCGCATCGAGCTCGATCCCGGCGAAGCGGTGCTCGACTTGACCCGCCGCGAGGCCGACCTCGCGCTGCGAACGGTGCGGCCGCAGAGCGGTGATCTGATCATCACCCGCGTCACCACCGCGCTATGGGTCGCGGCGGGGGCGCCGGCCTTGGTGCGGAAGCTGGGCGCGCTCAAGTCCTGGGGTGACGCCCCGTGGATCTCCTGGGGTGCACGCATGGCCAACCTGCACGCGGTGCGCTGGCTCGGCAAGCACGCCAAGGACGTCGACCCCATCGTGCGCTCCGAGAGTCTCGCGGTGCAGCTGGCGGTGGTGGCTGCCGGCGCGGGCATCGCGCTGGTTCCGCAGCCGAGCCTCGCGCACTACGGGCTGGTGCCGGTGAGGCTCGCTCCTGCGCTGCGGTCCGCCGCGGGGGAGTGGCCGGTGGACGAGCTGTTCCTGGTGACCCACCGGGCGCTTCGCGACGTGCCGCGGGTGCGCGCCGTGTGGGATCTGATCCTGGAGCGCTTGGGACCGCGGGGTTAGCGCGCCACGAGGCGCAGATCGTCGATGCGGAACATCACGGGGTTGGCGCCCGCGGTGTCGCAGGCCGGCGCCGAGCAACTCTGCACCTCGAAGAGGATCTGACCGGTCTTGCCGAAGGTCGCGGGGATGGCGAATTCGGCGGTGTTCCACCCCTTCTTCCAGGACCACGCCGTCTGCGGGAGCAGGAAGTACTTGTGAATGTCCTGCGGCGGATTGAGTGGCGCGGCGGCGGCGCTCACCACCGCGTCGCGGTCCACGTAGATGCGAAACCGGAGCATGCCGGCGTCGATCTGCCCGGCGGCATTGTTCACCGAGAAGCCCACGCCGTCGTACTGGCGTGACGTGTAAAAGGCGGCGCTGGTGCCCGAGCACGCGGGCGCGCCCACCGCGGTGGCGCGCTGAAAGCCGTTCACCGACCAGCCGGCGGCCGGTGCATCGCCGAAGACCTCGGTCTCGTTGGCCGCCTTCACGGGCGCGGGACACGGACCGCTGGGGCCCGCGTCGCTGCCGGCCTCGGTGCTCGGTGCGGCGTCGAGGCCTGCGTCGGAGCCGGGCGTGGGGCCTGCGTCGGAGCCGGGCTGCGCGCTCGCGTCGCTCCCACCGGCGGGCAGTGGCGTGATGGCCCCGACGTCGTCTTGTCCGCAAGCAGCGACCGAGAACGTGGCCAGGGCGACGAGAGCGAGGAGGCGCATGTGTGAAGCGTACCACGCGCGGTGTGTGCGGTACCGCTCAGGGGCGGACGAGGATACGGGCGGGATAGGTGGGCTCGGAGAAGGCGTCGAGGCGCGCGCGGGCGAGGGAGGCGCGGATGCACTCGCTCTTGGCGTCGCCACCAGGCACGTCGACGCGGGCGACGTCGCCGCTGCTGCGAAAGACCACGGTGCAAGCCCGGGGAGCATCGCCCGGCTCCAGACACCGACGCGCACCGTCCTGTACGTTGGCGATGGCGGCGACGAGTGCGCCGGGCGCAGGATGAAGCTGCTTGGCCTCGGGCTCCACCCGCGAGAACACCGGCGCCGGCGTGGTGCGCGTCTCCACCGACGGCCCGGCCGCCAGGCGCATCGCTTCCATGAGGCTCGCGCCTCCTTCGCTGTGGGAGAGGTCGATCTTCGGGGCCGCGGTCGGTTCCGGCGCGGGCGCGAGTGCCACCGGAGCTTCGGGCGCACGTGGCCCAGCGCTGACCATGGGCGCGCGGGCCGAGACTCGACGCGCGGTCGCGGGCGCACTCGAAAGCGGCGTGGGCGACGGTGGAATCGGATCGGCGGTGACGGCCATCACCGGCGGCAAGAGCGGCGCGGGGGCCGCGGTTCCGAGCGCAGTGCGCGGAGGCGCTGCTGCCTCGGTCGCAGTGGCACGTTGCTCGAGCACCCGAGCTGCAACCTTCGCCAGCGCGAACGCATTCCCACCCAGCGACGCGAGCGCCACCACGGCCACGGCAATGCGCCGGAGCCGCGGCCGCTTCGGCGCTATCGGCAAGCGCTGCGGGACGATTCTCGGCTCGAGCTTCAGGGGCCTCGCCGACTGCGCTCGCCGCGCGCGCTCGGCATCTTCGTTCATGGTCCGGATCAGGGCGTCGAGGTCGACGAGCCCACTGTCTTCGTTCTCACGCTTCATACGCGATCACCTCTCCGTGAGTACGTGTGCGCGATTCGCCTGGATATTCAGCGACCTACGAAGTTCACAATTTATCCGTCGGGAGTGATCGCTCGGGCCCTTCGCTCGCCACAGAGAGAGACGAAGGTCCGTCAGCCGCCGTCGCCAGCCTTGGCATCGGCGCCAGCATCGGCTGCGGGCTTGACGACGTTCGTCGGGAGCGACGCCGCATTGCAGGCGTCCACATCGGTGGCCGAGCCGAGCCACGAGAGCAGACACTTCTCCATGGCGCTACCGGAGGCCATGCGATTGCCGCCCTTGTGGTTGTCGAGGCCCTTGGCCTTGCGCACCAAGGCCAGGCGATCGTAGCCGCTCTTCTCCCGCGTCACGTTGGTCATGACCTCGGGCTCGAGGCCGACCACCGCCCGGTAGGTGAGCGCGAGCTCTGCGTCGGTGGTGCCTTCGCCACTGGGCAGCATCGAGGGATCGGCGCGCAGCCCGCCGAAGCCGTACACGCGCATGTTGCGGTACTTGGAGCCGTGGCAGTCGAGAGAGCCACAGGTGTAGAGGAGCGCATTGCCCACTTCCCAGGCCTGGGGCGCCACCGGGCCCGGCGGTCCGCTCACGCCGACGCGACCGTCTTCGGGGGTGGAGCACGACGCAGCGGTGGAGAGCGCGGCGGCCGCCAGCGAGGCGAGCGCGATGCGACGAACGAGTGCAGCGCTCATTGCTTGGCTCCCAGGAAGAGCGCCGGCACGCGCCCCTGATTGCCGTTGCCCCGATGGCACTCGGCGCAGCCCCCGGTGCCGTTGATCTGCGTCTTCATGATCGCGTCGACATGCCCGTCCTGGGTGATGGTGACCTGCCGAAACGGCAGTACGCCGCCGAAGGCGCCCTCGCGGACGTAGAAGTTACCAGCGCCATTGGTGGTGAGGGTCAGTTGCTCGCCCTTGGCGTCCACCAGCGAGACCCTGGCCCCCACCGCCGGCGTCGCGCTTCCCGCTGCATCATACACGGTTCCCGCGACCACCCAGGTGGGGCTGCCCGGTCCCGAGCCGCTGTGACAGACGGTGCAGGGTTGACCCGGTCGGTGCAGCGGTCCGGTGCGCACGCCCGAAGCCTCGGGGCCGAGATCGGCGACCGCGCCCGCGTGCACCGGATCGCCGCAAGAGAGCCCCAGGATCACCAGGAAGGGCGCGCCGAGCACGGCCCACGACGTCGAGACGATGCGGTTCAAAACGTAGCCTCCAGGTTCAGTACACCGAGCACACTGAGCCGCTGAGTGACGTAGAGCGCCTCGAAGAACTTGGTGTACACGCCATCGACCGTGGCCGTGAGCACCCAGGCGTTCTTGTCGCCGGCGCTGCCGAGCGCCCAGCGAAAGCCGAGACCGGTGCCCACGTTGATGAGCTGCCCCAGCTCGCGATCACCGGTGCGGAGCTTGGGAATGTCGGTCGGTCCGTTGGAGACGTAGGCGAGCTTCCAGAAGTCGACCGGCGATTGGTAGTGGAACCGCAGATGCGGCCACACGGTGACGCGCTCACCGAGGTCGATCATGTAGCGACCGTCGGTGGTGGTGCCCTTCATGCTCCAGCTGTCCGCGTAGAGCCGCTCGTCGAGACGGAGGGTGGAGCTCGAGAAGCGCGTCGCGAGGCGACCGGTGAGCGCGTAACGTTCGCGCGCCAGCGGCAGCTGCTCCAAGGGCTTCTCCTGGAGGCGCAGGTTCGCCACCAGATCGGGCGAGGCGCCGGCGCCTATCTTTCCCGCGTCCTGCGGACTGAAGAGCGGGATGAAGCGGTAGGGCTTGGACTGATCGCCTCGCTCCAGCTGCAGATCGCCCACCACCGTGAAGATGGTCGACGACGAGACCACGCGCGAAACCGCCGCGCTGATCATGTGGTAGACGAAGTCGCGCGAGAACACCGAGAGCGGGGTGCCGGTCTTGCCGATGCGGTCGTAGCCGAGGCCGTACGACGCGATGAGCGTGAGGTTCTTGTCGTCGAGGTCTTGCGTGAAGGTTCCGCTACCGGAGAACGACAGATAGTCCGGCGTGTACGACGTGGAGCCGTTGATGGCGAAGCCGGTGCTGCCGGGCTTGTAGCGGAGGCCCAGGTTGCCCGCGTGGCGCACTTCCATCCATCGGCGCGAAGCGGTGGAGACGATATCGGGCGAGGCCGCGGAGACCACGTCGACCAGGTAGCGTCCATTGACGCCCCAGCCGGCGGTCGGGCTCTCGAGGCCCGCCGCGAGGGTGGGCGTGAACACCGTGGTGGCGTTGGAGTCCTGAAAGACGGACGTCTCGGCGCCGACCTTGGCCGTGACGTTTCCCTCGGCGCGCGCCGCAGGCGCAGCCGTCGCCACACCCGCGGCAAAGGCCGAAGCGAGGAACCAAGGGAGACGCGTGGTGGGAAGCAGGGGTCGACGGGTTAGTTGCAGCCGCATCCGCCGCCGCCCGCCGTGTCGCCACCGGTAGCGCCTTCTTGCACCGAATACATGTGCTCTTCACCAGGGCCGCCCATGCCGCCGGGGGTCATGGTGGGGTGCGCGAGCTTGCCACGCTCGTAAGCGTTCACGTGGGAGCAACCGACGCCGGTAACGACGAGCACGAGAAGCAGCAGAATGCGTTTCATAGGCCTGACTCGGGCGAGCCCAACGGAAAGCGTTGGGCTTTCGCAATTGAGGTACCGCCCGCCGCGTCGAACCAGGCCACATTTACGCAGGACGACGAAACTCGCGAACGACTATGGCGCAACGCAGGTATTGCGCGACGGATCGCACAGCGGAGCTGCGGGATCGCTGCAATCGGCCGAGGTGAGGCAGGACACGCACGTACCGCGCTGGAGAAAGCACACGGCGCGTTCCTGGGGGCAGTTCGCAGCGGAGAGGCACTCGACGCAGCGGCCGTTGTTGCGGTTGCAGGTGGGAGCGGTCGCGACCTTGCACTCGGTGCTGCGTTCGCAGCTCCGGCAGATGCCATCGTCGCAGCGAGTGCCGGGCGTGGTGCAGGCCGGCCCACCATCGGTGCAGCGCTCGACGCAGGTGCCGCTGATGGTGTCGCACGTTTCGGTGCTGGAGCAGTCGCCCCGGGCGCGACACTGCACGCAGCGGTTGATGGAGGTATCGCAGCGGGCGCCCCCGGCGCTACCGGCGCAGTCGCCGTCTTTGGTGCATTCTACACATATGCCGGCCGGCACATCGCAGTGCAGGGTGGCGAGGCGGCAATCGGTGTCTTGCTTGCAAGGTGAGACGAAGGCCGAACCGCCTTCGGTGCCGCCATCCGGCGGCTCCTCGTCGAAGCGAAATTGACCGTTGCATGCCGCCACCAGCAGGAGCGGCGTCGCCACGATTCCACCGGTCCATCGCCCGCGCGAAGCCATCACTTCCCGAGGATCGTGTCGGCTTCCTTCTTGGCGTACCCGTTCGGGTAGCGGCGAAGGTAGTCCTCGGCCAATCGACGGGTCCGCAGGATGCGCATCTTCTCCGCCAGCGCGTCCTCCGCGTGCACGCCGCCCGGATAGCTGGCGGCGAGCTGATCGAAGAGCGCAACTGCGCCGTTGCCGTCGCCGGACCGCTTGCGGGCCATGGCTTCCTGGAAGAGATCGTTCTGCGCCGCGAGCGTGGAGTGCGGGGTCTTGGGATTGACTGCGCGCACCGCGCTGGTGGTGGGGTTCGGGGTCAGCGCGATGGCCGCGGGCACCGCATCGCACTGCGGCCACGAGCTGCCGGCGGGAACGCGCGTTTCTTGGCCGCCGTTGCGCACCACGACCACACCCTCGGTGACCACCAGGCGGGTGGGCGTGCCGTTGCCGCAGCTGGCCTGCGGAGGCACCACGCTCACGGTGAAGGCGGTGCCGCGCACTTCGATCTCGGCGTCGGAGGTGCGCACCACGAAGCGCTCGCGCTCGTGGAGCTTGGCGACCTTGGCGGAGAACGAGCCGCTGGCCAGCGAGAACACCTTGGCCTCGCCCTGTTCGACGAGGGTGATCTGCGCGCCGTCGCGCACCACCACCGCCGTGCCCGAGCCGTAGGCGAAGCGCGCCTCGGAGTCCGGCGAAACGCTCAGCGTCGCGCCCTCCGGGAGGGTCGACCCCATGGTGAGGTGGCCGCTGCCGGCGGTGCTGCGAATCTCGGCGGAGCCGTGGAGATCTTGCACGTTGGCGAGGGCCACCGGCGTCGTCACTGCGGGCTTCGGACGGACCACCCAGATGCCCACCGCGGCGGCGGCCACGAGCAGCAGCGACGCAGCGGCGATGCCCCGCTTCTTCAGGCGATCGCGGCGCGCCTTCTCGGCGATGGCAGCTCGCAACGCCACGATGGCGTTGTCGCGCGCGGCGCTGGAAACCACCGCCGGTTGCTGCGTCTCCAGGTGGCCGCGCAAGAGGCGGCTGGCCTTGTCTGCGAATTCGGGCGCGGTCATTGGGCCCTCCCCATGGCGGCTGCGAGCTCCGGGTCGGCGGCGATGCGCTCATGGAGCTCGCGGCGACCCCGGACGAGGCGAGTCTGCGCGGCGGCCACGCTGACCTCGGTGATTTGTGCGATCTCTTTCAAGTCGTATCCGCAGATGTCGTGAAGCGCGAAGGTCCAGGCCTTGGCTTCGTCCATCTGCGCCAAGTGAGCTTGTATGCGGCGAAGCGTGGAACGCGAGAGGGTCTCGCGAACGATGTCGGTGGAGCTGGGAGCGTCGACGCCGTCGGCGACGCCGTCGAAGAGTCGGCGCTCGGTCTTGCGACGGCGAATCTCCTTGAACACCACGTGGGCGGTGATGGTCGCGGCCCAGGAGTCGAGAGAGCAGTCGCCGCGGAAGCGATCGATGGTGAACACCAGCTCGATGAGCGCCTTCTGCGCCAGGTCTTCGTGATCACGATCGCCACGACCGAGGAGACGCACCAGCGTGCGCTCCACCACCGGCCGCGTGCGATCGTGCAGCGCGCTGGCGGCCGCCTGGTCCCCACGCTTGAGCCCGGCCAAGAGCTCGCTGTCGTCGTGCGACGGCGAGGGCGGACGATAGCTCGTGGGCGCGCTCCCGGCCTCGGGGGCGGGTCGCACGAGCCACAGCTTTCGCTCTTTGGGTACCGGGAGAGACATGTTGGGTGCTCGGAAACGCGCGGTCAGCCCGCAGCGGTCCTGGGTACGAGAAGTGTACCTCGAGTGCCGAGCGAGCAGGCTGGCTCCGTCAGAAATAGCCGCGGATGCCGAAGTTCCCGTAGAGGCGGAACGGCGGAATCAACGCAACCCGCTGACTGCGAGCGAAAACCTCGTTCTTTCCGAAGGCCGTCTCGACGCCGCTGCCCAGCACCAGCGCGAACTGGTTGCCGAAGAACATGAGGCCCTCGACGCCGAGCATCATGCCGGGCTGCCACGTGGACTGGGAGTCGGCGTTGGGCTCGTCTCCGGAAAAGTGGGTGAGCTGCTGACGGATGACGAGCCCCGACAGGTGCGCCCCCGCGCCGAAGCGTCGCCCCGGGCTCGACGGCAGCTCTACCGCAAGACCTGCTGCCCCCACGAACACGGTCGAGGTGGCCTGCGCTGGGTCGACGCTCCCCACCCGCGCACCGCCCCCCAACCGCACCGCGAGCCAGTCGGTGAGGTACACGCGCGCCGAAAGGTTGCCGCCGAAACCGCCACCGTAGCCTCCGGAGCCGATGCCCACGGTGGCGGCGCCGGTGGCGTCGAACGACGCATGACGCACGAAGGTCTCCGGCGGGCGGTCTCTCGGCGGCGCGGTGAAGGTCGACGTGGGGATCGCCGTGGGAGTTGGCGGAGGCCGAGACACCGTGGGCGGCGCGGTGGGTACCGGCGGCGCAGTCGTCGCGGCAGTGGGCACCGGCGGCGGATTCTCGGGCCGTTCGGGCTCCGGGGCGCGCACCTGCTCGGGCAGCATCGAGACGAACGAGAGGCCCACCGCGCGCGTGCGCTCGCTCTCGGCGTCGGCCGCGTCGAACTCGATGGTGCGCTCCACGAAGCGTGCATCATGCACGCGATAGACCCGAAGATAGGCCTTCTTGTGCCCCGTTCCCCAGCGCACCGAGACCACCGCCACCACGTCGCCGCTGGCGGCACGGCGGAGCTCGTCGTCGCGCAGGCTCGGCAGCGTCACCGTCTGGAGCACCACACCCTTGTCGACTGCGCGCGACATGGCGCCTTGCAAGGTGGTCTTGGTGGCGGCGTCGGCGTCGCGGCCCAGCGCGACCACCACGGTGAGGGCTAAAGGAAGCATATCGTCGCGAATTCGTTCCGTTCAGACGCGATTCTGTCAGCCATACGCGAAAGCGAGCGGCGCTGCCTGATTTCGAATGAGGAAGGTACAACACGTTCGCCCAACGGCAACAGGCGTTCGCCCAACGGCAACGGGCGTCCGCCCACGAAGTTGATTTCGAGCTCTGCCGCAGAGCCCGACGAAACGAAGGACCATCCCCATGCACACTTCACGCAATCTGCTTCGCCCCGGTATGTCCAAGGTCGCCCTCGGGCTCGGCTTGCTCGTTGCGGTGGCCGCAGGCTGTGCGTCGAACGGCACCTTCAACGGCGACGACTGGACCCCGGGCAGCTCTGGCGCCAGCGGCACCGCCGGCTCGTCCGGCGGCACCGGCGAGAGCTCCGGCGAAGTGGGCTCGTCCTCCGGCGGTGGCAGCTCCGGGGGCTCGAGCAGCGGCAACGCGGCGGCCACCGGCATGCCGTGCGACGTGCAGGCGGTGCTCAACGCGAAGTGCAGCGCGAGCTGCCACCTCTCCGGCTCGTCGCTCCCGATGCAGAGCTACGCCGACCTTGTGGCGCCCTCCAAGAGCAACCCCGCCAAGAAGATGGTGGAGGTCTCGGTGACGCGCATGCAGGCCGGCACCATGCCCACCGGCGGCGGCGCCAGCGCGGCCGACATCGCGGCATTCCAGAACTGGATCACCGCGGGCCTCCCCAAGGGCACCTGCGGCAGTGCCGATGGCGGCGCACCGGACGCGGCGGCGAACCCCTACAATACGCCGCTGGTGTGCACGAGCGGTAACACGAGCCCGCCCAGCGAAGGCACCAACATGGCGCCGGGTCGCGCCTGCGGAAGCTGCCACGGCAGCAACCTCTTCGCCGGCACCGTGTACCCCACCGCGCACGAGCCCAACAACTGCCGAGGCGCGAGCGGTACCACCACCGGGGCGAAGATCGTCATCACCGGCGCCAACGGCAAGACCATCCAGTTGCCGGTCTCCAGCGGCGGCAACTTCATCGCCGGCTACAACGGCGTCACCCTCCCCTACTCGGTGAAGGTCGTGGTGGGCACCAAGGAGCGCGCCATGGCCAGCAAGACCTCGGTGGGCGACTGCAACACCTGCCACACCGCCAACGGCAGCTCCGGCGCCCCGGGCCGCATCATGCTGCCGTAGCCTGCTCCGGGCGACGAGCCGGTACTGAAACACCGATGAAGATTCCCGTGCGCTTGGTTCTCGTCGCTTCGATCGGCGGTGCTGCGTTGGTGGCGGCCTGCTACACCGGCCCGGAGCTCGACGATCCGTACGCGCCCCTCGCCGCGGCCCCGGGCAGCACCAGCGTAGACGGCACCTTCGATTGCGCCAGCGGCGTGGCCGACGTGCTCGCGAGCTGCCAGACCTGTCACTCGAGCCCGCCCACCGGCGGCGCATCGAACTCACTCATGACCCGAAAGCAGCTCATGGCGCGGTCGGCGAGCGATCCGTCGAAAACGGTCGCCATGGTTTCGCTGGAGCGCATGCAAGACGCCAAGAACCCCATGCCCCCCACCGGTGTGGCGTCGGCCGCCGACGTGGCCAAGCTCGACGCGTGGATCAAAGCGGGTATGCCCGGCGGCGATTGCGGCGGCGGCACCAACGTCTTCGCGGGCGGCTCCGTCTGCACCAGTGGCAAGACGTACATCGGCGACGAAAACGCGAATATGCGACCGGGCGAGGCGTGCAATACCTGCCACCGGCAGAAGCGGAAGAGAATCTTCACCATCGCAGGCACGGTGTACCCCACCGGCCACGAGCCCAACGACTGCGTGGGCGTCAACAACGCCAGTGTGAGGGTGATCGTCACCGACGGCACCGGCAAAGAAACCACCATTCCGGTCGGCACGAGAAACAACGGCAACTTCACGCTCGAGGGCGCCACCTTCACCAAGCCGGTGCACGTGCGCGTCGAGTCCGCCGACGGTTCGAAGAAGCGGCTCATGGCCACCGAGCTCAACCTCGCGGGCGGCGACGGCGACTGCAACAGCTGCCACACCGAGGCCGGCACGAACAAGGCGCCGGGGCGCATCGCGGCGCCGTGATTGCGCAGTGATTATCGTTTCGTAACGAAATGTTTGCGTGCGCTGCCTGCTCGTCGCGTTTCGGGGGTACAGCTCTCCCGTAAGTCCGTCGCGCTGCCTCTGCGGTGCCGACGAGGCGCGCGGCAACCGCCCGCAGCCTTCGATGCCGGCCCGCGCCGGCTTACCCCTGGAGGATTGCGCATGAAGACGATCGCTTGGTTGCTTCCCTGTCTCTTCGCGTGCGGCAGTGCTCAACAGGATTCGCTCACCACCAAGGGCGGCACCACGCCCGGCGAGGAGAACACCGCCGACGGGAGCGTGCAGAATACAGATGGTGGCAACGCAGGCACCGACGGCGGCGGCGGCACCGACGACGCGGGCACCGGCAACGATGCGAGCGGTGGGACCAACGCCTTCACCGGCGCAGCCGCCTACAACAACGTGGCCGGTGGCAGCGCGCGCAAGGGCGCCCACAACTTCGCGGGTAACACCCCGCAGACGAACCCCGCCAAGCAAGCCTGCCTCGGCTGTCACAAGGCCGGTGGTAGCGGTCCCACCTTCAAGTTCGGCGGCACCGTGTACAAGGATCTCGCTGGCACCATGCCCGCAGCCAACGTCGAGATTCGCGTGCGCGACGGCGCCGGCACCGCCAGCGTGGTGAACAGCGACGCCGACGGCAACTTCTACCTGCGCAACGGCGCCTTCACCTACCCCGCGCTCACCGGCGCCCGCGACGGCACCACCACCAAGCTCATGGTGGCCCAGATCACCAGCGGCGACTGCAACGCCTGCCACAACGGCACCACCACCGGCTTCATCCACGTTCCGTAACGAGAGCTAGAACATCGTGTTGTCGTTCTCGGAGGTCTCCGGGATGCGCTGCAGCACGTCCCAGTGCTCGACGATCTTGCCTTGGTCGTCGAGCCGAAAGATGTCGATGCCGGCCCAGTCGCGATCGCCGGGCCAGTGCTGGAGGCAGTGGAGAACCACGTAGTCGTCCTCGGCGATCGCGCGTTTGACCTCGACGCGCTTGCCGGGGTACTCGCGCGCCATCCGCTCGAAGTAGTCGATGAACGCCTGTTTGCCGTCGCCCACCGCCGGGTTGTGCTGAATGTACGTTTCGCCGGCGAACTTCGCGATGGCCTCGGCGGGTCTGCATTCGTTGAACATGAGCTCGTAGAACGCGATCACCGTCTTCTTGTTGTCGTCCAGCTTCGTCGTCGCGCAGTTGCTCATGGTGATCTCCGCTCATTGTCCCGTCATGCAGGGTCGAAGCCAAGGTTCTTCGCGGCAACCGCAAGCTGGTCCAGGAAGAGGCGAACCCGGGGCGGCGCCTGGCGTGTGGGCAACAGTGCATGGAGGGTCAGCTTCCGCGAGCTCCACCCAGGACAGGCGTGACGCAGCCGTCCTGCTGCGAGGTCGTCTCGGACCACGTGAACGGGCACCAGGCCAAAGCCCGCGCCCGCGATCAGGAGATCACGCTGGGCGACGACGTTGTTCGCCGCAACCGCCGCCGTGACGCTCACCTGTGACTTGTCCCCTTGGGTCGAGCGCAACGTCAAGGACGAGCGCAAGGGCAGCCCCGAATGAACGACCCAAGGGGCGCCTCCGAGATCCTTCGGTGTCCGCGTTTCGCCGCGTTCCTCGAAGACAGAGGGGCTTGCGACCACGACTTCAGGCTCCGATGCAAGGCGACGAACGATGAGGCTCGACGCAACGACCGAGCCCAGACGCAATGCGACGTCGAAGCCCTCGTGTACGAGGTCGTGGACCGCGTCGTCGAACACCAGGTCGATCTTCAAGGCCGGGTAGCGCCGCGTAAGCTCCGCCGCAATCGGTGCAACCATTGCCGACAGGGAGGGGTCGAGCGGCAGCGTCACGCGGAGCTTGCCCGTCGGAGCATTGCGGTGGCCCTCGACAATCTGCTCGACGGATCGCACGGATGCGAGAGCCTCTTTGGCGACCTCGAGCACCTGCTCGCCGATCTGGGTGAGGTGCAGTCCGCGTGTGTTCCGCTCCATGAGGCGCACGCCGCACCGTTCCTCGAGCGTTCGTACGTGCAGGCTCACCACGCTCTTGGCGAGCCCAAGCTGTCGCGCCGCACCGGTGAATGACCCGACGTCCGCGACGGCGATGAAAACGGGAAGAAGGGGCCAGTCTCGAGGGGCGAGCACTGTTCGATTCTATCGCACAATACGTTCGATAGGAGCCTCATTGTGCACTCCGGTGAACGTCGTCATCCTACGACCATGACCAGCGCACGCGTCTCGCTACTCCCGGCCCTCGCCACCATCCTCGCTCTGGCGAGCTGCGGCGGCTCGTCCACCCTGACCAAGAAGGAAACCACGACCATGACGACGAACCAAGCAGGCCAGAAGCAACAAGTTCGGGATCTACTGAAAGCCATCGAGACCGGCGAGGCCGGCCCCGTGGCCGTGATCAATCCGGACAAGTACACCCAGCACAACCTCGGCGCGAAGGACGGGCTCGCCGGATTTGGCGAGCTGCTCGGGCAGCTCCCGAAGGGTTCGGCCCGTGTGAGCACCGTGCGTGTCTTCCAGGATGGCGACTTCGTCTTCGCCCACACGGACTACAATTTCTTCGGCCCCAAGATCGGCTTCGACATCTTCCGATTCGAGAACGGGAAGATCGTCGAGCACTGGGACAACCTTCAGGAGAAGCCCGCAAACCCGAACCCCAGTGGGCACACGATGACCGACGGGCCGACGGAGGCCAGCGACCCCGGGAAGACGGAGGCGAACAAGGCGCTCGTCCGCGCATTCGTGGACGACATTCTCGTCAACGGCCGCATGGGGAAGCTCGCTGGGTACTGTGACGGCGACAAATACGTCCAGCACAACCCGCAAATCGGCGACGGGCTCTCGGGCCTCGGCGCTGCCCTCAAGGCCATGGCCGAGAAGGGGATCACGATGAAGTACGACCGCATCCATCGCGTGCTCGGAGAAGGCAACTTCGTCCTCGTCGCAAGCGAGGGCACCTTCGCCGGAAGACCGACGGTGTTCTACGATCTGTTTCGCGTGGAAAACGGGAAGATCGCCGAGCACTGGGACACGATCGAAACCATCCCTGCGAAGGACCAGTGGAAGAACGCCAACGGGAAGTTCTGAAACCCACCATCCACGAACGAAAACGGGACCGCGTTGTCTTCGCGATCCCGTCCGTTACTGCATGTTCTGTAGGCGCGATTGGGGTTGAACCAACGACCCCTACCGTGTCAAGGTAGTGCTCTACCACTGAGCTACGCGCCTGCGGGGGATGCGAGGAATAGCCCGGTCGGTTCCCGGTGTCAACGCGTGAAGTGCGTGGCCCTTCGAAGTGCCGGCGACGTTCCCTCCCCTGCCCGTCCCGCAAGCGGGAGGGGAGGCAGTGCGCGTCAGGAAACCGCGGCTTCGTGGGCGGGGGCACCGTTGGCGAGGGTCTCGTCGGCCTTCTTGGCGGGCTTCTTCTTCTGGAAGAGCTGCTGGATGTCCCACATGGGGCCGGCCACGAACGAGAGCGGGTCGTCCTTGAAGGCCGGGGCGTTCTTCTCGAAGATGAGGTGCCCGGCGATGTTGAGGCCCCAGCCCACGGCGAAGGAGCCGGCGGCCACGGACCAGGCCGGACGGTAGGGCTTGAGGGTGAGGAGCCCGGCGGCGCCCGCGACGATGAGCGGGATGCCGGTGATGTGGAGCCAGCGGTTGACCTTGTTCTGGTGGGTCGCGTCGTAGAACTTGGTGGCCTCGTCCCAGCGCTCCGCGAAGCCGCCGTCGAAGTCCGGGTGCTTCTGCCGCCAGTGCTCTTCGAGCGCCATGAGGCCCTTCGCAAACATGCCGAGCGCAGCGACCTTGCGGCCGGCGAACAAGGCGCCCATGCCGGAAATGGCCCAGCGCGTTCCGCTCTTGGATTCTTCGGTCATCTCGAGCCTCCTCGGGGAAGCCTACCGCGGAGCTAGGGCCGCGTAAACGCCCCCGACGCATCCATCGGGCCTCGGATTTTCCGCGGCGTTCAGCCGGTTTCTTCGAGGAGCACTTCGCCGCGAAGGCGCGCGAGCTCGAGATCGGACTCGGCGCCCGCCACGACCGCCCACTTCTCGGCGTTGCGAAGCGCGCGAGCGCCCCGCAGTGCGGCGCGGTAGCTCGGAAACACCCACGAGAGCACGCCCGGTTGCGCGTTCGTCCACCCGTAGACCACCAACGTCACGTGACCGTGCGGGCTCTCGTCGCCACCGACGTGACGGTGCGAAGCCGGCGAGCGGGTTCGCGAGGGCGGCGCCACCGGGATGTCGTGGGGCTCCCGCGAGATCGGGCGAATGCCACTCGGTCGCTCGTCCTCCGCGGGCGGACGCTCTTCCGTGTACTGCGGGTTGTGATGGGCGGAGGAGCGGGGGAACATGGACAGGTTGGTCGCGCAGACGATCGTTGCTGTTCAAAGGTTATGGTTGGCCGACGGCCGTTCGTAAAGACCCAATCGCGATCGAGGGAACGAAAAACGATGACACGGCGCGCAACAAAACGCGCTGTGTGAAGGGGCTTTCACGTTTCTCTCACGTTCCCCTCACGTTTCCGGCGAGGCGCGATGGCACAGATGTGCCGAGCGTGTGGCGAGACGGGGCAAGCGCGAGCGTTGCCGAGCCTTGGGCGCGGTGCGTTAGTGGGCCGCACGTGATACTCGAAGAGCGTGGCATCCGTCCGCCGCGCATGGCCGTTTCTGCCGATCCCGCTGGTGGTCGTGGTGGCGCTCGCGCTGCTGGTGGCCGCGGCGGTGGGCAGCGTGGGGCTGACGCACCTGTCACGAACCAGCGACGCCCAGGCGCAGCTCCGCGCCAAGCTGCTTTCGAACACGCTCGCGGCGCGACTCGCCGAGGCCGCCGAAGACAACCATCCGGAGATCGCCCGGGCCGTCGCCCGACGCGCGGAGGGCACCGAGATGGTGGTGCTGGACGACGACGCGCGCGTCCTCCTCGACCTCACGCACCAGACGCCACCCCGGGAGCGCTTGCAGGACGTGCTGGCCCGGCGCGAGGGCGAAGTGGAGACCAGCCTCGGCCGAACGTTCTTCCACACCGAGGCCTTCGGTACCAAGAGCGGCAAGCGGGAGATTCTGGTGGCCTTCGTGCGCGCGCCGAGCCGGCCCGACAGCGCCTCGACGCTGGCCGTCTCGCTGGTGGCGCTCACCTTCCTGCTCATCTTCGTGGCCGGTACCGCCAGCTACTCGGTGGCCTTCGATGCGCTCCGCGACGTGGCCTTCGTGACCAAGCGCATTCGCGACATGACCCGCGTAGCCACCGAGCCGGCAGGCGAGCCGATTCCCGCCCGCACCATGGATGAAGTGGGCGTGCTCACGCTGGCGTTCAACGATCTGCGGGGCCGCTTCGAAGCGGCGGAGCAACGGCACCGGGCCGACCTCACGCGCGCCCTGGAGCAAGACAAAGACCGCGCCGAGTTCCTGGCGGCAGTGAGCCACGAGCTCCGGAGCCCGCTCCACGCCATCCTGGGCTTTGCCGACGTGCTCTCGGACGAGGTCGACGGCCCCCTCTCCGACGATGCGCGCGAGGACGTGGAGCAGATTCGTGAGTCCGGTCAGCACCTCTCCGGGCTCATCCACGACATCCTGGAGTTCTCCGCGCTCGAGGGCGGCCAGCTCAAGCTCGTGCTGGCGCCGGTGGACCTTGCGCAGGTGGCGGCCGAGGTGGTGCGCGAGTCGCTGGTGCTGGTGCAGGGACGCCCTTTGACGCTCTCGCTGTCGAGCGACGGACCGGTGATGGTGCGCGGCGACGCCAAGCGTCTTCGGCAGATCGTCTCCAACCTGGTGGGCAACGCCATCAAGTTCACCAAGGCCGGCGAGGTGCGGGTTCGCGTGTGGGAAGAGGCCTACGAGGCCACCGTGAGCGTCCTCGACACCGGCCCCGGCATCCGTCCGGAGGAGCGCGCGCTCATCTTCGACGAGTACAAACAGTCGAAGCACGAGCGCGGCCTGCGCCGCGGCACCGGCCTGGGCCTCGCCATCGCCCGGCGCCTGGTGGCGCTGCACCACGGGAAGATCAAGCTCGCCACCGAGGTGGGTCGAGGCTCGGAGTTCCGGGTCGTGCTGAAGAGCGCGAACCGGCCTGCCGAGAGGTCCTCGAGAGAGAGCGGGCGACCGTGAAGATCACCTTGATCGCGGTGTGGGCGCGGCTGACGCTGGTGCAGATCACCATCTGGGTGGTGGTGGCCATCGGCACCGCGACCTTCGCACCGCAACTGCTGCTGCTCGACGACGCGGTGGTGAGCGGCAGCAAGGCCACCGCCCTGGCCACGCTCGGCTTCTTGTGCGCTTTCTCCGCGGCTCTGACTGCGTTCCTGGTGCGCCGCGTGCGCGGCTCGCTCCTGGCGGTGGCCACCGGCACCGGCGAGGTGGAGCCGGAGGACGTCTACGTCCTCTATCGCATTCCGCTGCGGCTCGCGGCCTCGGGCCTGGCGGCGGCCTGCTTCATCACCACCGTCGGTGTGCTCCCCGGCGTGCGCCCGGGCACCAACGATCTCATCACCCAGGCGTCTTTGGCCCTGCTGGTGTGGACCACCGCCAGCGCCGGCTGCCTGGCCGGCTACGTGTTCATGCGCAACTTCGTGGGGCGGGTGCTGGAGCAGTTCCCTTCGGCCAGCGTGCGCGAAGCCGCCGCGCTCCACGATCTGCGGCGCACGCGCATCGGCCACGTGCGCAATCGCATCATGCTCTCGGCGGTGGTGGCGGTGAGCTTCGTGGCGCTCTCGGCGGCGCTCCTGGTCATCGCCCACGCGCGGGCCCTCGAGACCAGCGCGCGCGAGACCATGGCGCGCGATCTGGTGCAGGGCGTGGCAGCGCCGGTGCAGGGCGATCGCACCGGCGTGTCGCGGGCCATGGAAGAAGCGCGCGGCCTCGGCTTCGAGGTCACCCTGCGGCCGGGAACCTTCGAGGCCAACCGTCTCACCCGCACCAGCGAAGGCGAGACGCGCATGTCGATCCTGGGGGACGACGGCAGCGGCCTCGTCTCCTTCGACACCGTGCGCCCCACCGCGGTGTTCGGCATCTACGGCGCGCTCTTCGCGGTGGCGTTCCTGCTCGCGTGGCTGCTCGGCTCGTGGATCGGCTGGTTCTACGAGCGCGACCTGGATCTCGCGACCAAGGAGATTCACCGGATGGGCGACCTCGAGCGCAGCCTGCGCCCCAGCGATCCGCCCGACGGGAGCCTGCGCAAGCGCTCGCCGAGGTTCGGCGCGGTGCAGGACCTGCTGGCCGCCATCGATGGCCTCGGCGACGTGTTCCGGCGCTTCGCCGACGTGCACCGGCGATCCATTCACGCCAAGGAGACCACCGAGCGCATGCGCGCGCTCTTCCTGGCTTCCATGAGCCACGATCTCAAAGGACCCCTGAACGCGATATTGGGCTTTGCAGAGCTGGTGCGCAAAGGCCCGCTCACCTCGGCCCAGCGCGAGAGCGTGGATATCATTCTTCAGCGCGGCCGCGAGCTGTTGCACTTGATTCAAACGGTGCTCGACGCCGCGCGCATCGAAGCCGGCGAGCTCCAGCTCTCTCCGACCCGCGCCCGCATCGACGAGATCGTCTCCGAGGCCACCCGCGAGTCGCGCGATCTCTTGCTGGGGTCGGAAATTGCCGTAGACGCGCACGTGCAAGACGACTTGCTCCCGGTGTTCGTGGATCGCACCCGGATGGTGCAGGCCATCCTCGCGGTGGTCATGAGCGCGGCGCGCTTCACTCGTCCCGGAGCCGCCGTGACCCTCCGTGCGTTCTTGCCGGAAGACGCGCGGCAGGTACGCGTCGATATCGAATCACCGGCCGGCGCCATTCCGCAGAACGAGATCGAGAAGATCTTCGTCGCCTTCCGTTACCCGGAAGAGGCGCGAAAGTTCGGCAGCCTGGGCCTCGGCCTCTCGCTCGCCCGCACCATCGTGGAGATCCACGGCGGCACCATCGACATCGAATCGAGCGCATCCGGCGTGGTCTTCCACGTCATGTTCGGAGCCCGCGAGGACGCCGAGTCGATTCGCGTGCGCTCGCGCCGCTCCACACACCCGTGACGATCGCTCAGCGCACGAAGCGACGGCGCGTTTGCTCGATCTCCACCGCCAACGTCTCGGTGCCGTCGGCAGCGACGCAGTACATGCGAAACAGCATGTCGTCTGGGCCGGCGCGTTCGGTCTCGAGGCGCATACGGAGCACGCTGCCGTCGTGGTCGACCCCTTCGGAGTGCTCGCAGTAGTTGCCGGCCTCGTCGAAGTGGCCTTCGGTCCGGTGAATCCAGGGCGAGGTCGAGTCCATCCACGTACCCACGTAGATGCCCCGGCGCGGATCGTACCCGGTGACGCCGCGGCCCTGGAACCCCTGCATGCCGTAGTTCACCTCCCGGCACAGGAAGTACCCGCCGAGGTCCATGCGTGCGAGAAACTCGCCCATGCTCTCGCGCGGCGCGGCGCCGGGGCTGGCGTACTCCTTCGTTCGCGTCTTCCACACGCCGGTGAGCGCATGCAGGCGCAGGTGCTCGGCACCCGGTTTCGGAAACTCTCCCATGGCGCGACGCACCATAGGGTGTCTCGACGAGGCGGTCGAGGCCGCGTCGCCGGGGCTTCGAACAAACTACCCATGGATGGGTCGACGCGGCCCCCTCTAGCGTGGAGCCATGGGAAATTATCGGTCGAGTGCGGCGAAGGATGCCGGGTGGCCGCGTGCAATGTGGGGAGCAGCCTGCGGCGCCGTGGTGCTCGCGGCGTCGCTCACCAACGAGCCGTGGTCGGTCGCCCAGGGACTCAAGATCGTGCCGGTGGTGTGCCGGGCGCCGGTGGGGACCGAAAAGGGATACCTCTGCCTTCCGGGTGCCCGCTGCGAGGCAAACGGTGCAGGATACAACTGCGTGACCGCGGCCGGTACGCGCACCGCCGCCGGCCGCTACGAGCTGTGCACCGGCGCAGCGTGCTGCAGCGACGGCCTCTTCTGCAACGGTGAGGAGCGGTGGATGCCCGGCGCGGCGGGCGCCGACTACCGCGGATGCGTGGCCGCGAGCGGCCCTGCCTGCGGCCCCAATGCCACCTGCAACGAGTCGCTGGACACCTGCACCGGCAATTGCGCCGACCGCGACCGCGATGGCCACTCGGACGCGCGGTGCGGAGGCGACGACTGCGACGACAACGATCCCAATCGCTACCCGGGCAACCCGGAGGTGTGCGACGCGGCGGGCCACGACGAGGATTGCAACCCGTGCACCATCGCCACCACCACCAGCGCCGACGGCGACGCCGATCGCGACGGCTTCGTCAGCGGAGCCTGCAGCAACCCATTCGCAGGCACCCCGCCCCAGTGCAACACGGCGGCGGTGGTGGTCGATGCGGCCCGGGGTCGCGTCGCCGGCCGCGACTGCGACGATCGAAATGCGTCGGTCGTCCCCGGCACCATGGTGTGCGGGCCCCGCGGCGTGCTGGTATGTGCCGCCGTCGGACCGGCGAGCACCGGCGCGGCTCCGGTGAACGGCTGGTACGAGCGGGCCTGCCCGGGCACGTCTACCTGCTTCGCCCAACCCAACGGCACTGGCGTCTGCCTGCGCTGAGGCGCCGCACGGCGCGCGAGCGAGATCGCCACACCCCCTGGGCGCTCGATTGCGCGCGACGCAGGGCGTGCGCCGGGCCGGAGGGGAATGTCCGCGGAATGCGACGGAGTGGCCCGCGGAGACGCGAACGAGGCGCTCGGACGCGCGCGGTCGTCTTCTTGCAGAATCCCGCGCATGACGCACATCCCTCTCCGCCCGTGGCTCACCGTCACGTGGTAGCCGCAGCCTCTTCCGTCGCTCCGCGCGCCAAAGCTCGGGTGCTCATCGTCGACGACGACGAGGACACGTCGGACCAGCTGGGCCGACGTCTCGATGGCGACGGCTACCTGTGCCACCAAGCAGCGAGCGGCCACGAGGCGCTGCAGGCGATGGAGCGCGACCCGTACGACATCGTCGTGTCCGACGTGCAGATGCCCGGAATGAGCGGCCTCGAGCTGCTCGACCGCATCCTCGCGGCGCATCCCCGCTTTCCGGTCATCCTGTGCACCGGGTTCGGCGCCCTTCGCGCCGCCGTCGACGCAACCAAGCGCGGGGCGTTCTACTACCTCCAGAAGCCGTACGACGTCGGGCTGCTGCAGGAGCTCATGGCAACCGCGCTTCGCGAGGGTACGGAGCGGCCGGCGACAAGCGCGACGCTGCCACGGAGCTTTCCGCTGGCCCGCACGCGCGGCAATGCTTCCCCCGCCCTCATCGAGGCGCCTGCGGTGCCACTGCTCCTGGGCGAGGCACCGGCGATGATTGCGCTCCAACGGAGCATCGCCCGCGTCGCAACATCCACGGCGCCGGTGCTCATTCTGGGTGAGAGCGGCACCGGCAAGGACCTGGTGGCTCGCGCCATCCACGCGCAAGGGCCTCGCAGTGATCGCCCGTTCGTGGCGGTGAACGTGGCGGCCATTCCCGAGCAGCTGCTGGAGAGCGAGCTCTTCGGCCATGTCCGCGGCGCCTTCACCGGTGCCACCGAGAGCCGCCGCGGGCTGGTGGTGGAGGCCAACGGCGGAACCCTGTTTCTCGACGAGATCGGCGACATGCCGATCGCGCTCCAGGCGAAGCTGCTGAGGGTGTTGCAGTCGGGCGAGGTGCGCCCGGTGGGCGCCGATGCCGTACGGATCGTCGACGTTCGCGTGGTCGCAGCCACCCACCGCGACCTGCCGGCCCTGGTGGCCTCAGGGCGCTTCCGCGCGGATC